>Ga0315535_1001497_pt1 | contig 15584 bp, 14 predicted proteins | sample SalMarSW160220MG_2_FD_203092 | JGI IMG/M metagenome (GOLD analysis project Ga0315535, IMG submission 203092) | Salt marsh sediment microbial communities from the Plum Island Ecosystem LTER, Massachusetts, United States - Salt Marsh Sediment SW1602-20 ...
GGCACCAGGTGGATCAGGAGGAAGACCAGGGTGCAGACCCCGAGCACCACCAAGACCGCGGAGGCCGCCCGATAGGCGGTCGCCTCAAGCATCCCAGGGGGACCCTTCGATGATCTCCACCAGGGTCCCCGCCTCCACCAGGTCGAAGAGCTCGATCAGATCCAGGTTTCGCATGCGGATACAGCCGTGGGAGTGCGGGACCCCCATGGGCTCCCTGTCCGGACAGCCATGGATGTAGATGTAGCGGCGCAGGCTGTCCACCTCGCCGCCCCGATTGCGGCCCCTCTCGGCGCCGGTGAGCCACAGGATGCGGGTCAGTATCCAATCCCGCTCGGGGTATCGGGCGGCGAGCCCGTCGTCATAGACCTCCCCGGTGGACCGCCGGGCGCGAAACACCGCACCTTCCGGACAGCCGCCCCCGATGCGCAGCCGCACGCGATGAAGGCCGCGGGGCGTGCACCCGCTGCCCGTCTGCTCCCCGGGTCCCCGCAGGCCGGTGGAGACCGGATAGGTCCTCAGCTCCCGGTCGCCTTCCAGCAGACGGAGCGTCTGGGACGCCAGATCCACCCGGATGTGTCGCGGTGCGTCAGGCATTCGGTCGGTGGAAAATCATAGGGCGCACTGCGCTGGTAGCTCAGCTTGCGCGTCTCCTCCCAGTCCAAGAATCCGAACATCAGCTCGACACCAAAGGGCCCAAGAGGGTTACAAGGGTCAGGCCTTGACTGTTGCCTCTGTCGCGTCGCGATCCCGGGATTGTCCGCGGACAATCCGGCTGACACGTGACAAGTGTAAGCCAAAGTAGTCACCGATCTCCTGCATCGTGTACCCTCCCGCCGGCGTAGACCGCCTTGATCGCTTCATTTCGGTCCGCCTGCCCCTGGTCACAGTCTTGCGACGGGGGCGGGACCGGTCGCCGCCCGAATCTTAGCCGCCGCGCGGGCCATAGCCACCGCGCGGGCCACCATAGCCACCGCCCGGGCCGTAGCCACCGCGCGGGCCACCATAGCCACCGCCCGGGCCGTAGCCACCGCGCGGGCCACCATAGCCACCGCCCGGGCCGTAGCCACCGCGCGGGCCACCATAGCCGCCGCCCGGGCCATAGCTGGTGCTTGGATCATAACCGGCGCCTGGAGCCGTGGGGCTAACTTGCGAGCGCGCTCCCGTCCCTTTAGCCATGCCTGTCGCTGGCCCGGCGGTGCCGGTCTGTGCCGGAGGTGAGGAGCCCTGCTGCTGGGGAGGCGTCGGCGTACCATAACCGCTCGGTCCCGACCCGTAGCCCGTGGCGCCCGGTGCGCCGTAGCCGCCCGGCCCACCGTACGCGTAACCAGGACCGCCATAGCCACGCGGCCCGCCGTAGCCGTATCCAGGACCACCATAGCCACCCGGTGCGCCGTAGCCATATCCAGGGCCACCGTAGCCGTATCCAGGCCCATCATCACCGTAGCCGCGGTCTCGGTTGCCTCCCATCCATTTGGAAGGGTTCATCATATTGCCCATATCGAAGGCGAAGCCGCTCCCCGCCGTGCAGATCAGGGCGCTTCCCAGAATCACAGCGACTGTTCGCCGTAAGGCTTTTCGATTGTTCATGTGTCCTCCTCATCAGTGTTCCACCGTACTGGTCGGTGGGAGTGCCCCACCCGACCGGACTGCTTCAAACAAGCCCGTGAGCTCAAGCCGACGGGTATCAGGTTGGTTTCCCGTCTCCCTGAACGGTCTTGGCCGCCTCCTTGGCTTTCTTGGCACTCCTCTTTTCCTTTGGGGTCATGGCGGGTCGCTTTCTGGTTTCCCGGTGGCTTTGACGTTCTTTCGTCATGGCATTCTCTCCTGGCCAGTGCCGAATACTTGGACGGGCCGACGTGCCGCCCCCTCGGTAGCGCCTAAGGGGCGCTCACGGGAGCGTCTGATCGGGTGGCGGGCAACGGGGCCACGCGCTTCGCGACTGCCCTCTGGGACTGTCCGTTTTCCGCGCAGCTGGAAGAGACCCGCAGGTGGGGAAGGCCGCTGTGGCCGCTGCAGGCATCTCGGGGGGCTGGAGTCAGTCTATCCAGGCACCCTCGTAGCATTCCTTGCCGTACGCATTCATTACGTAATGCCGAGAGCTGACCCCTCGGTTGCGCTGCTCGCATGCCGCTACCGCGTCGTCGAGCATGGCATATTTGGCCACTTCCTTTTGCGTATGAGCCGGGGATCCGGTTGCTCCATGTTCGAGCGCAGTTGGCTGGGATTTCATCAGGGTGTACATGCGGACTCGGCGCTAATCCTGCGGTATGTGCCCGGTGCGTTGCCGGCCGGGCGTTTATGTCGGACCTCTCATTGCAGTATACGCGCAGACCGGGTCATGCCGGATTTATATTTCGGCATCCGACGCGCGGTGCCGCTGAGCGACGGCCCCGAGGATTGGTCTTGATCCACGCCTTGGCCCTCCCTCCCGGTGCGGCCTCTGTGCACACCGCTCGGCCCGCGACGGAGAGCTGCATCTCCCCCCCCGCCGTTCAATCCAAGGGCTGCGCAGGCAAGGATCAGGAGGCCCGCAGCCGCCCAGCCGGGTCCAAATCCTCGACGCACTCCGCCCCCCGCGGCTCGAACAGCGGGCGCATGGCGTCGTCCACGTAGGGCTCCCCAGCCGCGTCCTGCTCACGTTTCACCCGCTTATAGAGGCGCCAAACGCACCAGGCAAAGACGAGCAGCCGCGAATAGGTACTTGCGAATTCCCAGACCCGGCGGGGATAGAAGACCAGCGGCTGTTCCCGCGGAAGCGAGGGTCGCCGTTCGCTCCGGATCTTGCGCCGAACGAAGCCACCCTGCAGCGGGTGGACGCCCTCGAACTTGAAGCAGCCGTAAAACTCCAGGGCAATCTCCAGGATGCGCTTGGGGTTGCGGTCCACGGTGGTGGCGCGGCGCATCAGGGTCTCCAGGTGATCCAGCGAGTAGTACGCATCCCATGCCTTGCGAAAGATCCCTTGCCACTCTTCCTTGCTCATCCGAGGGTGGGGCGCGCAGACGTGCTCCAGGTCGTAGCGGTTCATGTCCGGCTCGAGGGGGACGCCCGCGGCGTGCAGGCGCTTGTGATCCACCGACCCCGGCAGCGGGGTGAGACAGAAGAACTCCAGGATGTCCAGCGGCAGCTCGCGCTGGATGGTCTCGATATCGGCCAGGATGCGCTCGGGGGTGTCGTGCGCGAAGCCGAGGATGTAGGCGCAATAGGTGGTCACCTTCTTCTTTTGCCAGGCGAGCAGCATCTCGCGGTAGTTCTCGATCTTGTTCTGCTTCTTGTTAGCCGCCAGCAGGTTATCCGGGTTGACGTTCTCCAGCCCGATAAAGACCCGCGAGACACCGGCCTTGCGCGCCTTGTCCACGAAGTTCGCCAGCTTGTGGCACAGGGTGTCGACCTGGATGGTGAAGTTGAGCTTCACCCTGCGCTCCTCGCGTACCTGCGCAATGCGGTCGAGGATGGCCTCCCAGTTCCGATTGCGGGCAAAGTTGTCGTCGGTGATGAAGTAATGGCGGATGCCGTGCGCCAGGTTGGCGCGCAGCAGGCGCTCGATGTCATCCGGCGAGCGGGAGCGGGATCTTCGGCCTTGGACGTTGATGATGGTGCAGAAGCTGCACACGAAGGGACAGCCCCGCCCGGCGTCGAAGGTGCCCGGCATGGGCGCATAACGGCGCGCCACACGGGGCGGCAGGTAGGGCATCGCGTGGGACTCGAGCCCGGGGAGATCGTCCATGTAGTTGTAAAGCGGTTCCAGACGCCGCTCGTAGGCGGCGCGCAGGAAGTCGTCGAACCGGCCCTCGCACTCGCCCGCAAACAGGGTGACGCCGAGCTCCAGGGCCTCCTTGAGCTCTGCGGGCATCGCCGGCAGCATGGCAATGCAGCCGCTGACGTGAAAGCCGCCGATGGCCACCGAGAGGCCCGCGGCGCGGAAACGCCGCGCCAAGTCCATGGCGCGCGGATACTGATTGGACTGCACGCCCACCAGGCAGACGATTCCCTGCCCCTGCGCCGCCAAAACGCGTCTTACGATGCGCTTCACGGGGATGACCGTGTTGCTTTCATCGTAGGCATGGATCACGACCTCGACGTCCTCGCCCAAGGCCTTATTCTGTGCGGCATGGATACTGAGGCCATAGAGGGTGGCCAGCGAGTTTGACGGAATCCAGGCCTTGAGCCACTGGATCACGTAGCCGTCGTCATCGTAGTGGGAAGGCTTGATGAGCTCGACATGGAACCGCCTCTTGGCGGACGCTGGGGTCTGGGTCATGGGAGTGCGGGAGGGTGGCGGGCATTGAGTGTCCCAGTGACCCAGCATAGGAACAGAATACCCCCCTTAAACACAACCTCGTTGGTTGTACCGGTTGCGTCGATAACCACCCAAGCTTTTGGATCTATCCGCTGGAAAGGGCCAGCCAGCGAGCGGGCTGCTCCGCAGACCTGGAGCCGACAATTGGTGGCCTGGGTAAGAAGCGAGCAGGGCAAGCCTGAAGAAATCCTATTTTCGCCAAAAGCTTGGGGTTAACAACACCAGCAAGGTGAATATTTCGAGACGTCCCAACAACATCGCAACACACAGTATGCTTTTCGCTATACCGCTGATAGAGGCATAGTTTGCGCCGACCTCGCCCAGGCCGGGACCGAGATTATTCATACAGGCCGCTACGGCCGAGAATGAAGACACAAGATCAAGTCCAGTCGCCGCCAACATCAATGACATTAGACTGAAACATACCACATAGAGCGAAAAGAACCCCCATACGGCATCGATAACGCGACCCGCAAGGGATTTGTCTCCTATCTTAACGGCAAATTGCGCACTTGGATGGATCAGCCGTCTTATTTCGCGTATTCCCTGTTTCAGCAACAGCAACACCCGGATCACCTTGAGGCCGCCCCCGGTTGAACCGGCACAACCGCCGATAAAGCTCATCAACAACAACATTACTGGCAGGAAAGATGGCCAGGTATGATACTCGGCAGTTGTGAATCCCGATGTCGTCCCGATCGAAACTGCCTGAAAAATCCCGTGATGTAATGCACCCCCAAAACTCTCGAAGGTACCGCTCACATACAGATATAACGTCGTGATAACAGCCGAAATGGACAGTGCGGTAATATACGCACGAGTTTCGGGATCACCCAGGTATGGTTTGAAGCTGAGTTGCCTCCAAGCCAAAAAATGCAACGCAAAATTAATGCCAGACAGCAACATGAATATGATCGCGACACTCTCGACAAACGCATTGTCGAAATACCCTATGCTTTCGTCATGGGTAGAGAATCCACCGATGGCCACTGTCGAAAAACTGTGCGCGAGGGCATCGAACACAGACATCCCGGCAACCCAGTAGGCCACGGCACAGGCAACCGTTAATCCAACATAGATATACCACAATGTCTTGGCTGTCTCTGTGATACGAGGAGTCAGCTTGTTATCTTTCATTGGACCGGGGGTTTCCGCGCGATATAGCTGCATACCGCCGACGCCCAACATGGGCAGGATGGCAACTGCCAACACGATAATGCCCATACCACCGAGCCACTGGAGTTGTTGGCGGTAATACAGCACGGACGCAGGTAATCCATCGATGTTCGTAATGACGGTCGCGCCAGTTGTAGTCAGTCCCGATATCGATTCGAAAATTGCATCAATGTAGGACAGGTGTGACCCGATAGCAAAGGGAAACGCACCAAACAAGCCCAGCACCAACCAGAACATGACAACGACGACAAACCCGTCACGCAAACGGAGTTCCTTGTGATAGGACCTCACCGGCAACCACACAATGGCGCCGGAACACGCGGTAATCAGGAATGCGATCAAGAAAATCCAGATCGTCGCTTCCGATGCGATCCAGGCTGTGATCACAGGCGGCAACATCGTGACACTGAAAAGCATCAGCAATAATCCAACGATGCGCTGAATGGCGTATAGTTGCATCCGGATTGATTAGCTACTGATCAGTATTTTCAAAGCGCTGCTCTTAACTGGAAGTATTACATATTGAGAGCATGCAAATCCGCCAAACTAGAGAAATGTCACTCCAACCTGAAACAGTTTTTCAACTTCCACGATCTGTTTTTTATTAACCAGAAACAGTATGACGTGGTCTTCTGCTTCGATGACGATATCGTGGTGAGCTGCAATGACCTCGTCCCCTCTTAAAATCGCACCGATAGTCGTCCCTGGAGGTCGCTTTATATTTCCAACACTGCGGCCCACCACCTTAGACGAACGAACATCGCCATGCGCAATAGCCTCCATTGCTTCCGCCGCACCACGACGCAGTGAATGCACTACCACCACATCGCCGCGTCGTATATGCGTAAGCAGACTCCCTATAGTGGCCTGGCTGGGTGATATGGCAATATCTACCTCACCGCTTTCAACAAGGCCGGCATAGGCTGCGCGGTTGATCAGCGTCATAACCTTGTTTGCACCTAGACGTTTGGCGAGCATCGCGGAAAGAATGTTTGCCTCATCATCATTGGTCACTGAACAAAATACATCGGTATTTTCGATGTTTTCCTCGATCAGTAGGTCACCGTCGGCCGCGTCTCCAAGCAGCACCAGCGTATTATTCAGCTCTTCGGAGATTGCACGTGTACGGGCGGCATTATGCTCGATCAACTTGACCTGATAGTTATTCTCTAGCGCCTTTGCCAGCCCCGTACCTATATTACCGCCGCCCACCAGCATGATCCTTTTGACCGGCTTGTCACGTTTGCGCAGTTCACTCATTACAGTTCGTATATCTTCAGTGGCCGCAATAAAAAATACCTCGTCATCTACTTCGATTACCGTGTCGCCTTCCGGGATAATGGGCGTACCGCGGCGAAATATGGCGGCAATTCGCGTCTTGATCCCGGGAATATGTTCCTTTAACTCACGCAATTCGTGGCCCACCAGTGGACCGCCGTAATAGGCCTTGACGGCGACCAGCCGCACCTTGCCGCCCGCGAAATCAAGTACCTGTAATGCCCCAGGGTATTCGATCAATCGCTGGACATAATCGATTACCACCTGCTCAGGGCTAATTAACACGTCAATCGGAAGCGCATCCTGCGCAAACAGCTGTGAGTATTCGAGGTAAGCCCGCGACCGGACACGCGCGATCTTGGTTGGCGTATGAAACAGGGTATAGGCAACCTGGCACGCTACCATGTTCGTTTCATCACTGTTGGTAACGGCGATGATCATATCAGCATCTTCGGCGCCGGCTCGGCGCAATATATCGGGATGCGAGGCACTGCCATGGACAGTCCGCAGGTCGAAATGATCCTGCAAGTCCTGCAAACAGGATCCCCTGGTATCCACTACCGTTATATCATTCGCCTCACCGGCGAGATGTTCCGCAACCGATGAACCGACCTGGCCGGCTCCAAGTATGATAATCTTCATAGTACAAGCTCAGTTATCGTGACCATTGCGAATCAATCCTCAATAGGTCTCAATAGGTACTAAGGTATGGTTTCATATGCTGGAAAATAAAAAGGAAACAGTACCCGCAACTACATGTCCTGCTTCGTCTTGATACTCAGTTCCTTGAGCTTGCGATACAGATGAGTCCGCTCGATCCCAGCCGCACCAGCCTCCCGAGATACGCGATGTACTGCTCGCCGCCGGGCGCGAAACACCGCACCTTCCGGACAGCCGCCCCCGATGCGCAGCCGCACGCGATGAAGGCCGCGGGGCGTGCACCCACTGCCCATCTGTTCCCCGGGTCCCCGCAGGCCGGTGGAGACCCGATAGGTCCTCAGCTCGCGGTCGCCTTCCAGCAGACGGAGCGTCTGGGACGCGAGGTCCACCCGGATGTGTCGAGGCGCGTCAGGCATTCGGTGGTTGAACCTCGATCCGGAAGTTGAACCACGAAGGCACGAAGAACACGAAGTATTTCAATGTGTTCTTGTGCCTTTAGCCGTCGTCTGCCAGGTGAGCATGACTCTTCTGTAGGTCTTCCATTGATCCTTGTTTCCCTTCGTGTTTCTTCGTGCCCTTCGTGGTGAGCTGCTCTTTCCAGGTTGAAGAATCACAGGGCGCGCTGCGCTTGGCTATCGGGTCCCGGCCGTCGGGCCTGCCAGTGCATTGGCCTGGTGCACCCCGGTCTCGACGGGGGACGCAAGCTCGACGAGCTCCAGACCGTCGTAGCCCCCGTCGGGGGCCAGGCGGTAGCCCCTGACCTCCCGCCGGCAGGCGAAGATCTGGTCTTCGTACCATAGGGGGACATAGGGGAGGTCCGCGAGCAGCAGCGCCTGCAGCTTCCGGTAGAGGACGGCTTGACGCTTCAGGTCGGGCTCCCGGCGCGCCGCCTCGATCAGCCGGTCCGCTTCGGGGCTTTGGTAGTGGCCCCGGTTGGCGCCCTCGGGCGGAGCCGAGCTGCTCGCGAACGCGTAGCGGAAGATGTCCGGGGTCCGGATGCCGACCCACGACAGGCTGTAGAGCTGGAATCTGCCCGCCTTGATGTCTCCGTAAAAGGTGCCCCAGTCGTAGCTCTGCACTGCCATCTGGATCCCGACGCGCCGCAGCTGGGCCTGGATCACCGTAGCGAGCCGCACCCGGAAGGGGTCGCTGGAGGTCTTGTAGCTGAGGCGCAGGGGGCGCTCCGCCCCAAAACCCGCCTGCGCGAGCAAGGTGCGGGCCTGCTTCGGATCGTAGGCATAGCCGACGAGCCCCTTGGCCCCCGCCCAGTGCTCGGGGGGCAGGAGAGCCTGAGCCACGCGCCCCGCCCCCTGGAACAGGAAACGCAGGATTGCCTCCCGATCGATGGAGTGGGCGATCGCCCGTCGCACCGCAAGGCGTCCGGTGACAGGGTCCTGCAGATTGAAGCCGACATAGGAGAAGTTGACCCCGGGGATCTCGCTGACCCGAACCTCGGGCCTCCGGCGCAAGTATCCCACCAGCTCCGGCGACAGGTCATTCTGCAGCATCTGGATCTCCCCCCGCAGCAGCTTCATCACCCGGACCGTCGGGTCCTTCACGGTCAGAAGCTCCAGCAGCTCGCCATCACGACGACGCTCCAGGCGCAGGCGGCTCGGGTCCGGCCAGTCCAGGAAGCGAAACGGCCCGCTGCCCACCGGGGCCTGGCGAAAGTCGTGCCCGGCCCGGATCAGCCGCGCCGGGAGGATGCCGATTCCCAGATAGGCGGGAAGCAGGGCATCGGGCGCGGAAAGCCGGAAGTCGATCCGCTCGGTCCCCTCACTGCGGACATCCGCAATGACGCTCAGCAGGGTCCGGTGGGGCGAAGCATTGGCGGGGTCCAGGATCGAGCGGTAGGTCGCCTCCACGTCAGCGGCGGTTAGCCGGGTGCCGTCGCTGAAGGTCCGCCCCGCCTGGCCGAGGGTGAATCGGTACCGGGTGGGGGAGAGCTTCACCCAGGTGGCAAGCGAGGGGACCGGGAGGCTCTGGGCGTTGAATTCCACCAGCCTCCGGTAGAGCAAGCGGTTGATCCGCTCGGAGGCGGCATCCGTCGCAAAGCGGGGATCCAGGTTGCGGGGGGCGTTGGCCAGCCCCATGCGCAGGGAGCCGCCCTGGGGCTGGGCACCGCAGGCCGCGAGGAGGCCACACAGGACCAATGGCAGGAGGGCCGTCCACGCGAAGCGGACCGCCCCCCGGCCGGAGGAGCGACCGACGAGCGGCGCCCCGTCACCAGTGTTTATAAGGGTTCCGGGCCAGGTTGACGTTGAAGTACCGCGGATCCCCCGAGACCTCCTCCCCCAGCCAATCGGGCCGCTCGAAGACCTCGTCCACAGTGGCGAGCTCAACCTCCGCCATCACGAGCCCCGCGTTCTCCCCGGCAAAGATGTCCAGATCCCACACATGACGCCCCGACCGCACGCGGTAACGCACCTTGTCGATGGGCGGAAAGACGGCGAGATCCCGCAGCATGGCCTGGGCATCCTCCACCGGGATGGGGTACTCGTACTCGCTGCGGCTGATACCGGTCCCGGCGCCCTTGATGGTGAGAAAGGCAGAGGCGCCCTTCACGCGGACCCGAACGGATGCCGTCGCGTTGTTGGCCAGATAGCCCTGCATGATGTGCGCGTCCGACTCCACGTGCGAGCGCCAGGAGTCTTTTTTGACTAGAAACTTGCGTTCGATCTCTAAAGCCATTTCTTGAACCTGGAAACAAACGTTATCGTTGTCGTTATCGTTGTCAATATCGTTGTCGTTGTCGTTGTCGAGACTACCATAAGGTCCAGCATGCTCTCCCACCTCGTGGTTTCGCCGTCCGAGCTGGGCGAGCTCAGAAACGATCCGAGTCAGCTTGGCCACTCGGCATCCCTGATCCACGTACCTGATCGAACGCCGGGAGACATTGAGTTGCGCATGCCCGAATGGCGTTTTTGGTCCAATTACGACAACGACAACGACAACGACAACGACAACGAATTGGACTTGTGCACCTTATTCGTGAGCTGTTTCTGAGGGAAACAGAGAAGTCAGCGGCGCTCGAACAGAGCAAGGGACTCCACATGCGCTGTATGGGGAAACATATCCATGGCCCCGGCCGCGCGCAGCCCGTAGCCCAGATCGTTCACGAGGCGGTCAGCGTCCCGCGCCAGGGTGAAAGGGTAACAGGAGACGTAGACCAGGCGGCGAATCCCCAGCATGGGCATGAGCTCGAGCACCTGCAGGGCCCCGCTGCGCGGCGGATCGATCAGGGCCTTCTGGAAGCGCTCCCGTCGCCAGGGGCAAAGGTCCAGCTCGCCGTACAGGTCAGTGGTATGAAAGCCGGCATTGCGGATGCCGTTGCGTTGGGCATTGGCGCGGGCCTGCTCCACGAGGGCCGAGTCCCCCTCCACACCCACCACCTGCGCGGCCCGGCGCGCCAATGGGAGGGTGAAGTTGCCGAGCCCGCAAAAGAGGTCCAGCACCCGCTCGTCCGGCTGGGGATCAAGCAGATCGAGGGCGCGGTCGACCATGACCCGGTTGAGATCCAGGTTCACCTGGGTGAAGTCGGAGGGCTCTAGGTGGAGCCGAACGTTGTGTCGCGGGAGGCTGTAGCTCAGGTCCAACTCATGGCCAGGAACCGGGCGAACGGACTCGGGCCCCCCCTCCTGCAGATAGATGTGAAAACCCTGTTGAGCCCCGAACGACGCGAGGCGCTGCAGGTCCTCACTGCCGGGTGGGTCCAACACCCGAAAAAGGAGCACGCACGGGCCATCGCCCATCGCTACCTCGATCTGGGGCACGCGATCGCGAATGGCCAGCCTGTTCACCAGCTCAGAGAGGCCGTCGAGCCGTTCACCCACGTCGGGGTGAAGGACCTCGCAACGATGGAGATCCGCGAGAAAATTGTTGCCCCGCTCCCGGAACCCGACGAGGACCTTGCCCTTCTTCTCGACGTACTTGACACCGAGCCGGGCCTTTCGCCGGTAGCCCCAATGAGCCCCCGACAGGGGCGGCAGCCATGCCTCGGGCTCCACCTTGCCGATGCGTCTAAGCACGTCCCCAAGGATCTCCTGCTTCATCCGGATCTGGGCACTCGCCTCCATGTGCTGCAGGCTACAGCCTCCGCAGAGACCGAAGTGGGGACAGCGGGGCTCCACCCGCTGGGGAGAGGCGCTGATCACCCGGGTGACCACGCCCTCGTCGTAGCGCCGCTGCAGCTTGGTATAGCGGAACAGAACACGTTCGCCGGGCAGGGCGCCGTGGACAAAGACCGCCTTCCCGTCCAGGTGGGCGAGCCCCCGCCCGTCGTGGGTCAGGGATTCAACGCGGGCCTCGACGGGCTCCGCCGGCAGCGGCTTACGCTTTCTGACCAATAGACAGACTCCCGATCAGGCGGGAAAGACGCCCGTTGACAGGTAACGGTCGCCCCGGTCACAGATGATCACGACCATGACGGCATGCCGCACCTCCTTCGACAGCTCCAGGGCCGCCGCCACCGCCCCCCCGGAGGAAATCCCGGCGAAGATGCCCTCCCGGCCCGCCAAGTCCCGGGCGGTCTGCTCGGCGGCTTCCTGGGAGACATCGATCGTGTGGTCGACCCCGCGAGGGTCGTAGATCCTGGGTAGGTAGTCTGGAGGCCAGCGCCGGATGCCGGGGATGCTGGCGCCTTCCCGCGGCTGCACCCCCACGACCTGGATCCCGGGATTCTGCTCCTTGAGGTATCGCCCCGTGCCCATGATGGTCCCGGTCGTCCCCATGGAGCTCACCAAGTGCGTCACTGTCCCCTGGGTCGCGTTCCAGATCTCCGGGCCCGTCGTCTCGTAATGGGCCCCCGGGTTGTCCGGATTCGAGAACTGGTCGAGGATCCGGCCCTCCCCACGAGCCTGCATGGCCCTCGCCAGATCGATGGCCGCCTCCATCCTCCCCTCCCGAGGCGTCAGGATGATCTCCGCCCCGTAGCTGCGCATGACGGCGCGGCGCTCCGCGGTCATATTCTCGGGCATGATCAGCACCATCCGGTACCCTCTGATCGCCGCCGCCATGGCAAGCGCAATGCCCGTGTTGCCGCTGGTGGCCTCGATCAAGGTGTCTCCAGGGCGAATCTCGCCCCGCTCCTCGGCCCGGCGGATCATGGACAGCGCCGGGCGGTCCTTGACCGACCCAGCGGGGTTGCTGCCCTCCAGCTTTGCTAGGATGATATTGTGGACATTGCCGGGGAGCCTCTGCAGGCGCACCAGGGGTGTGTGGCCGATAAAGTCTTCGATGGTCGGGAAGTGCATGTCGGGGGCTACCGGATCTCAGGGAAACCGCGGGTTGACAGCTCTGTCCGATTGTCCTACAGGTCACCCTTGTGCGAAAGGAGAGGTTCTCGCGCCACGGCCCCCGGGCCACCAGGACCAGTTGGTGAGCAAAATGGATGAAGCCTATTCGGCCGGAAGCCCACCGAAGGCGCACGCGCTCCCGGCCCGGGACGAGGCGGCTGCCTTGGCCGCGGCGGGGGATGACGCAGACCTCGCGCGGGAGCTGTTTGCGACCCTCATGGAGGGCCTCGTACGGGAGGTCGCCAAGCTTCGGGAGCACTTCGCTGGCGGGGATTGGGAACAGGTGGTCCAGATCGCCCACCGCTTACGGGGCGCCGCCGGTTACTGCGGGGTCCCCCGCTTGGACTATGCGCTCCAGGAGCTGGAACGTGCGGCGAAGGCCGGTGAGACTGCCGCGATATCGATGTGGCTCCGCGCCGTCACCGATGCGGCGGACGGGCTCTGCGAGATCGCCGGGTCGGAACGATAGCCCAAGCCGGAGGGACGGAGAGGTTCAAGCAAAAACTCAAAAGCAGCTTGACCGTTCTTTCCTGCGCGGCGAAGTGTAGAAGGGCGCAATAGGCGCTAGCCGTATTGCGGCGCACGCTGCGGTCGGCCACATTCGGTGCACTACGCTCCGCGATTGCACCCTTCTACGCCGGAGCTGGTGTTTCGGCTATTTTGAGCCTTTTCTACGGCACCGGCCCGACCGGACCTACAGCAGCTTGGTAACCAGCTTGATCCCCGGGTCCTGTCTGTCCCGCTCCACCCGGAAGCCCAGGGACTGGACGAGGGCGAGCATGCGGGTGTTGGCCGTGAGCACCTCTCCCTCCATGACCCGCAGGCCCCGCTGGCGGGCGTTCTGCATGAGGGACCGCATGAGCCGCGCCCCGATCCCCCGGTCGCGCCACCCGTCCGCCACCACGATGGCGAACTCGCAATGATCCCCGCCTGGGCGTGACATGTAGCGGGCCACCCCGACCTCCACCTCCTCGTCCTGCTCCACCACCCCGAGCAGCGCCAGCTCCCGGTCGTAATCGATCTGGGTGAAGCGGACCAGCATCTCGGGGGTAAGCTCCTTGATCGCCTGCATGTAGCGGAAATACTTGGTCTGCTCCGAGAGGCCCCGCACGAAGTCCTGGGACATCTGGGCGTCCTCCGGGCGGATCGGGCGGATCACCAGGTCGGTCCCGTCCGGGAGCTGAACGCGCTCGATGAGGTGGCTCGGGTAGGGATGGATCGCCATGTGCCCGTAAGGCGGCAGCTGGGGCGGACGGTAGTTGACCTGGATGCGCGCGTCCACGGCGATGACCTCCTTGTCGTTGCCGATCAGGGGGTTGATGTCCATCTCGATGATCTCGGGGAGCTCGCACACCATCTCAGAGACCCGCTGGAGGATCTGGGCAAGGGCCGCACGATTCATGGGCGGCATATGGCGGAAGGCACCCATGAGCCGGGCGACCCGGGTATGGTCGATCATGGTCTGGATGATGAAATCATTCAGGGGCGGCAGCCCGAGGGCGTGGTCCTCCAGCACCTCCGTCTCGGTGCCCCCCGCCCCGAAGCTGATGACAGGCCCGAAGATGGGCTCCTGTATCACCCCGATCATGAGCTCACGCGCGGCGCGGGTGGAGACCATGTGCTCCACGGTGACACCGTCGATCCTTGCCTCCGGGCGCAGCTTCTTGGCCCGCTCCACGATCTCGGCGAAAGTCCGCCGCACTGACTGGGCGTCCGTCATATTGAGCCGCACACCGTCCACATCCGACTTGTTGCGGATGTCCCGAGAGTTGATCTTCATGACCACCGGGAAGCCTAGGGCCTCCGCCGCCATCAGGGCCTCGGTCGGTGTACGGGCGGCCACGGCCTGCATGGTGGGGATGTGGAAAGCCGAGAGGACTGCCTTGGCCTCGATCACACTTAGGGTCTTGCGCCCCTCGGCCATCACCCCCTCGATGATCAGCCGCGCCCCCTCCACGTCCGGCTCCCGCTGCTGGGACAGCGGTCCCGGGGACTGCATCAGGAGCTTCTGGTTACGCTGGTGGTCGGCGAGAAAGGACATGGCCTCCACCGCCACCTCAGGAGACTCGAAATGGGGCAGGCGGCTGTCGGCGAACAGGCCCTGGGCCTGCGCCACGCGCGTAGCCCCCATCCAGCAGGCCAGGACCGGCTTCTTGCTCTTGCGAGCCACCGCTATCAGACCTTGCGCCACCGCCGTGGGGTCTGTCATGGCAAGGGGCGCCAGCAGCGCCAGCACGCCGTCCACGCCGGAATCCGCCAGGCAAGCCTCGACCGCCGCGTTGTAGCGGTCGGGGGTAGTGTCGCCGATGACGTCCACCGGATTGCCATGAGACCAGTGCTCCGGCAAGACCGTCTCCAGCCTTTGCTCCGTGGCTTCCGAGAGCCGGGCGAGCGTCAGGCCAAGCTCGGCGGCCCGATCCGCCGCCAGCACCCCCGGCCCCCCGCCGTTGGTCACGATCCCGATCCGATCGCCGCGCATCCGCTTGCCGGTGCTGAAGGCCCCGGCTGCGGCAAAGAGCTGATCCAGGGTATCGACCCGCACCGCCCCCGCCCGCTCCATGACCGCCCGAAACACCTCCGTAGAGCCCACCCAGGCCCCGGTGTGGGACTTGGCCGCCCGGGAGCCTGCCGGATAGCGCCCCGCCTTGACCACGATCACGGGCTTCAAGCGGGCGGCGGCCCGCAGGCCGCTCATAAAACGGCGGGCGTCCCGGATCCCTTCCACGTACAGGAGGATGCTCTGGGTGTGGCAGTCCAGAGCGAGGAAATCGAGGATGTCGCCGAAATCCACGTCCGCCGCGGCTCCCAGCGAGACGACCGCCGAGAAGCCGAGCCGCCGGGGTCCCGACCAATCCAGCATGGCGGTGCATACCGCCCC
>Ga0315535_1001498_pt1 | contig 15573 bp, 16 predicted proteins | sample SalMarSW160220MG_2_FD_203092 | JGI IMG/M metagenome (GOLD analysis project Ga0315535, IMG submission 203092) | Salt marsh sediment microbial communities from the Plum Island Ecosystem LTER, Massachusetts, United States - Salt Marsh Sediment SW1602-20 ...
CCTCGTCGGCGCACAGGATTTCGGTATCGTCCTCCCGCTTGAAGCCGTGCTCGGAAAGCGACAGCCCTTGCTTGAGCGCCCATTCTCTCAGCTTGACGCTGTGCTCTTTGGATCCGGTTGCGTACTGCAGCGCCGATCCAAATCGCTCGGGTGGGTGAACCCAAATCTGCATCCGCAAGCCGTTGTTTAATTCGACGCTCGCCTTGGTCTCCCCTTGTCCCAACACACGGCCAATTTCGGGAAAGTCCAAGAAAGCCTGCATGACATCAACAGGATGGCTGGAGCCGACAAGAAGGTCCAGGTCTCCTACCGTTTCCCGCCACCGGCGAAGGCTGCCAGCGGCCTCGGCAGCTTTCACGCCAGGAATGTCCCGCAATCGAACGAGAAAATCCTCTGCCGTTGGCCATGCATCACCAAGGGAAATGCGGCCCGTCTGGCGCCGACGAAAGGCGCGGATTCCTTCCAGGATCCGGGCTTCCGATTTGGCGCCCATGCCATCCAAATCCCTCAGCTTGCCTTCGTCGGCCGCCTTCTCCAGCGCATCAAGATCGGTGATCCCCATCTCCTTCCAGAACATGGCCGCTTTCTTCGGCCCGACGTCGCCGACTTTCAGCATTTCGACCAAACCGACAGGGACCTCGGACTTCAACTCTTCATAGAACGGCATCTCGCCTTGGCTGAAGAGCGCGTCCATCTTTGTGGCGATGGCATCTCCAACCCCATCAATGTCCTTGAGCTTGCCGTCTCGCCAAATGTCCTCCACGCTGCGGGTTTGGGCCCGGATTGAGTCGGCGGCACGCCGGTAGGCGAGGGTCTTGTAGATAATCTCGCCTTTGATCGAGAGCATATCGGCGATATTCTCGAAGATTTGGGCCACTTCCTGGTTGTTCAAGAAATCCTCCTCATCCTGGTCCCCGCTGTGCGAACACCTGGCAGATCTTCCACCAGCTTCCATCTCCCGCCAGCCCCACACCAGTGAAGCGCAGTTCAGGGTCCAACAAACTCGTCCTGTGGCTTGGACTGTCAAACCAGGCTGTGACGACCTGATCCACAAGAGTAGGCCGGGGTGCGTTGGTGGCGTAGATGTTCTCTGCCACGCGCCCAGTGAAGCCGGCCGATCTTATCAAGGGTTCGACCAAGGCGGCCCCAGAAACTGGGTCGGAGTGTCCAAAGTAGTCGCGTACGACCATGTCTTCGGCTCGAAGTTGGGCAATCACGGTCAATTCAGCGCTCGTCTTCAGTGGAGGCAGGCCGGCATCGATGCGTTTTTGGTTGACGCCGATGAGCAGCGCATTCCCAAGCGAGGTCATTTCCGTTGGCGGATCCTGAGGGGAGGTGTCGGCCAGATGGACCGCCATGGTGGCCACTCGATCTGGCCCCAGCGATGAATCGCGCGGTCGAGGCGATGGACCCACGGGCAAGAAGGCGGTTGGGGATGGCGTGCCAGGTGGCAGTGTGGCATACGTTGGCCCTCCGGAACAGCCGGAGAGCAGAGCAACGATTGCCACAAAAATGAGAAAGGAGCCTGCTCGCATTTTTCAGCCTCCGCCACCGATTATACTCAGGGACCGCACACGCCGCCCGAGAGGTTGGTCGGCGTCAGCGGCTATGCTATCCTTACTTCCTCGGATCACCCGAATGGATTCGGCAAGCCATGCCAGGATTGGATTCGCAGCACTCGATCGTCGTGTACAAAGTCAAAGGCCACCCGCTGGATATCCCTGGCGAGCCGCACGCCTTTGAATGGATTCACGGGAACCACAGTTTCGACAAAGAGCTGGAGGATCTGCTCGGCCGCTTTGATCCGGAACAAGTGGCTCTGATCAACGATCAGCTTCCCGGCGGCGAGGGCTGGCAGGCTCTATTGGACGGCTTACTAGACAACCAGGTCAAGATCGTTATCACGCATCTTGCACCGCTCGCGTCGGCTCAGCGGCAACAGCTGATCGGCATCTGTGCTCAGGTCGGCGCTCACCTGGTCACCCCCAGCGACGCCGGCCGTAACATGACCCCCGGGGATCGGCGGTATCTACCCTGATCCCCTTTCAACGACCATGATGAACGCTCACTCTGACGCCTGCGAACTGGTCGGCAATCTGCACTCCCACACGGTGTTCTCAGATGGTGCCGGCACGCACAAAGACATCGGCCGTGGCGCACTCAAGGCTGGCCTGGACTTCGTAGTAGTCACCGATCACAACGTCTACGTTGACGGCGTGGATGGCTACCAGTACAAGGGCGACCGCCGCGTGCTTCTGCTGGCCGGCGAAGAGATACACGATCCCAACAGAAAGCCGCAGCGCAACCACCTCTTGACGTATGAAGCCCGGCGAGAGCTTGCCACCCAGGCGGCGTCCCCCCAGCGGTTGATCAACGCAGTCAACAAGGCAGGTGGGCTGGCGTTCCTTGCCCATCCGGACGACCCACCGGCGCCGCTGTTCGAAGAAGACTCTCTGTCCTGGGTAACCTGGGACATTGAAGGTTTCAATGGCCTGGAAATATGGAACTTCATGAGCGAGTACAAGGCTCACCTGACGTCCTGGCCCGAAGCCATCTATTTCGCTTTCCGCCCCGATTTGATTCCGACTCGTCCACCGGCCGAGGTCCTCGCTCGCTGGGACCGTTTGCTGAGTTCTGGGCAGAAGGTCGTAGCCATCGGCGGCGCCGACGCCCACGCCTGGCCGGTCCGCAAGGGTCCGCTGAAACGCGTTGTCTTCCCCTATGAATATCTCTTCGGGAGCATCAACACACACGTCCTCACCCCGGCGCCCCTGTCGGGAGAGATGGACGCAGACCGCCAGATGATCTTCAGCAATTTGAGAGAAGGCAGAGCCTTCGTCGCCAACGACCGGCTCGCCCCGGCGCGTGGCTTCAGGTTCACCGCTCAGTCGAGACGGGGACTGCACCAAATGGGCGACAGCGTGTCGGCCGGCTTCGGCGTGACACTTCAGGTCCGTCTTCCCCAGCGAGCTCACGTGCGCCTCATCCGACACGGCCGAGAACTGAGGGCGTGGGATGCGTCCGCCCATGCCGTGGCCACGGTATCCGAGCCCGGTGCCTATCGGGTGGAGGCCCTTCTATGGGCCCACGGCCGCGCCCGCGGTTGGATCTACAGCAACCCGATCTTCGTCACTGCTTGAGCCATGACAGCCACCCAGGGCCGATTTGTGAAATTCTTCACAGAGTGACCAACCCCTCGTCCAGGCTCGGGTAGCGCAGCTCCGGAAGCAGCTTGGCCTTCATTTGCCGGGTATCCATGGCGTGATTAACATGCCCCAATCGAATGATGTCACGCGTGAGTGGTGCCGGCACGTGAAGCACGAGGGCTGCGAGCTCCACCAAAGCGGCCGTACCGGCGAACACAAACGCTGGGAGGCGCCAGGGCCGTCGAAGCCCCCAATGGTCAGCCAGTCGATCGAGGAATGCCTGAATGCTCATGGGGTGATCATCCCCTAGAGGCGTGGTTCCCCTAAGGCCAGGCAGCGTCACCGCTGCCTGCAGCCCTCGCAAGAAATCCTCCAGGGCGATGAAGTGATACCAAGTCGGCTCCGGCCAAATCGCCATCAAATGCAGGGACATCAACCTGTGGGCTGCTTCGACCAGTTTCACGCCGGGCCCATAAACCACACCCGACCGGACGACCACCGGTTCGACCTGGGAAGCTTCGAGCAACGAGAACAAGCGTCGTTCTGCTCTCAGCCGAGTTCGGGCATGCAGGCTGACTGGCCGTCCGTCAAGTCTGCCCATGGCCGGGTGTTCCGGGGTGCTTGGCCCCTCAACCTGGGGAAAGGACACGAAGACCAGACGGTCCAACCCGGAGGCGATGGCTGCCCGGGCGAGGTTCTCCATGTAGCCAACATTGGTCTGCGCGAGAAAGCGATTCGGCCGAGGCGCAAACAGCTTGCCTGCCAGATGGACGGCGGCATCAACCCCCTCGAACGCTGGGGGCAAGCTGACCGGGTCGCCCATGTCCGCCTGAACCAAGCGTGCGTTAGGATGCACTGCCAGCTTTCTGTGTGGCGGATGCTTGTGCCACATCAGGTTCAGCTCGTGCCCGGCAGCCAGCATATGTTCGGCAAAGAGACCGCCCAAGTTGCCTCCTGCACCACAAATCAAAATCCGCAAACCCACCTCGCCGCTTTCTTCCACCCACTCTTGGGGCAGCCATATATATGAGAATGGTAGAATAGTCGCGTTTGGTTTCCAAGTTCCCAATCAGGCCTAGCCGTGTCCGAATTCAACTTGCACGCTCCCTACCAGCCGATGGGCGACCAGCCGGCGGCCATTGATCAATTGGTCGCCGGGCTGAACCGCGGCGACAAACACCAGGTGCTTTTGGGTGCGACGGGGACCGGCAAGACGTTCACCATGGCCAGTGTCATTCAAGAAGTCCAGCGCCCGACCTTGGTCATCGCCCACAACAAGACATTGGCGGCCCAGCTCTACGCCGAGTTCAAGGACTTCTTCCCCGATAACGCCGTTGAGTACTTCGTCTCGTACTACGACTACTATCAGCCTGAAGCCTACGTTCCGCAGCATGACCTGTACATCGAAAAGGAAACCGAGATCAACGAGGAGATCGACCGCCTCCGGCTTTCGGCCTCAACCTCGGTCATGTCTCGCCGGGATGTGGTGGTGGTTGCCTCCGTCTCGTGCATCTACGGGATCGGCAGCCCAGAAGCCTACGGGCGGGTCGTGGTCCACCTCAAGCGCGGCGGCCTGTATCGGCGCAGGGCGGTGCTCCGCCAGTTGGTCGAGAGCCACTACGAGCGCAATGACCTTGAACTCAGGCCGGGCGTGTTTCGCGTGCGCGGCGACACCCTGGAGGTGATGCCTGCCTACGAAGACAAGGGCTACCGGATGGAGTTCTTCGGGGACGAACTGGACCGTATTGTCGAAGTGAACCCCCTCACGGGAGAGATCCTGAATGAGCGCGACGAGATCTCCATCTATCCCGCCAAACACTTCATCACCGAAGAAGAAAAGCTGCAATCCGCCATTCACGACATTCAAGCCGAACTGGCGGATCGGTTGAGCTATCTCCGTTCACAGGAGAAACTGCTGGAAGCGCAGCGCCTCGAACAACGTACGCACTACGACCTGGAGATGCTGCGCGAGGTCGGCTACTGTTCGGGCATCGAGAATTACTCGAGGCATCTTGATCAACGCCCTGCCGGCTCGCCCCCCTGGACTCTGATGGACTACTTTCCGCCCGATTTCCTCTTGGTGATTGACGAATCCCACATGACCGTGCCACAGATCCGGGGCATGTTCGCCGGCGATCTCTCCCGCAAGCAGAATCTGGTGGACTACGGCTTTCGGCTGCCTTCGGCTCTCGACAATCGGCCGCTCAATTTCGATGAGTTCACGTCGCGCATTGGACAGGTCATTTACACAACTGCCACGCCCGGCCCCTTCGAACTCGGGATCGCTGACCAGGTGGTCGAACAGATCATCCGCCCAACCGGTTTGATCGACCCCGAGGTGGAAGTCCGCCCGGTTGAGGGCCAGATTGACGACCTGTTGGGGGAGATCCAGCAGAGGATAGGCGTGGGGCAGCGCGTCCTGGTTACGACGCTTACCAAGCGGATGGCGGAGGACCTGGCAGATTACCTGCTCGACCTGGGCATCAAGGTCCACTACCTGCACTCCGAAATCGACACGATTGAGCGCGTTGAAATCCTGCGCGATCTTCGCCTGGGCGTATATGACGTTGTGGTGGGCATCAACCTGCTGCGGGAAGGGCTTGACCTGCCGGAGGTCTCGCTGGTGGCCATTCTTGATGCTGACAAAGAGGGCTTCCTGCGCTCTGGCACATCCCTGGTCCAGACGATCGGACGCGCAGCCAGGCACATCAATGGCCGGGTCATCATGTACGCCGACCGTATCACTGACTCGATGCGTTTCGCCATCGATGAAACCGAGAGACGGCGAGACAAGCAAAAGGCATTCAACGAAGAGCACGGCATCGAGCCGGTCAGCATCATCAAAGCCGTGCGCGATCTGACGGACCAGATGGCAGCCCGCGCTGTGGCCGAAACCCAAGCGGAGTACGCTGGTTTGACTCCGGCTCAGTTGCCACGAGACGAATTGGCTGCCTTGATCAAGAAGCTTGAAGAAGAGATGCGTTCCGCAGCCGCCGACTTGGAGTTTGAAAAGGCAGCCGCTCTGCGCGATCAAATCTACGAGTTTCGTGATGCCCTGGCGGAAAAGGAGAACTGGAAGCCGTGGGAGAGAGCCCGAGCTTTGGCTGGACGGGACGCCCCACCCTAGTTCTGGACAACCGCCGCTCAACCCATTAGACTCCTGCTTCAGGACAAGCGAGGGACGCCGGTCAAGGCGTCCCCTTTCTTCTGCGCCGAATCCTGCCTGTAAGGTATCCGTAAAGCCCAATCTCGGCTCAGTTGAGGCAAGATATTGGTAGATCGGCTTGGACCGATGAGGTGCAAAATGAGATCGCTGTTCTGTCGTTGTGGGTACTGCCGAATGCAGAATCGCCGGGTGTGGTCCGGAATCGTGAGTTTGATCGGCGCCATAGCCTGGTTGATCTCTCCCACGCCTTCGCTGAAGGCGATCCACGTGCCGGTCGACGACGAGCAGCCCTAGACATGTCTCTGGGCTCGGGGCCTCCCTCGAGCAGCGGCCTGCCGACGGGGTAGAAAACTCCGCCATCACTAAGAGTCAGGCCACGCCGCAGGTCATCTCGACTGCGGCGTTTTCTCTTCTCACCTCCGACATTATCGATCGACCCTGGCGCGGTGGTATCATGCTGGTTCAGCCCAATCTTCCAAGCACACCTCCTTTTCCAGGAAAGCAAACTATGCTCACGAGCTCTTCCCACAGCCAGCCGGATCCTGCAACGTCATCCAAGGTAGGCTCTCCGTCTTTTCCTGCTCCTCTATCCCACTTTGAACCCCATCCTACCGAAGCGCTGGACCGTGCAGCCGCAGAGCTCAAAGCCAACAAGCTCGCCTGGGCCGAACTGCCCATACGCCAGCGCATCAGCCTGCTCGAGGCCGTCCAGGACGCGTATGCAGCCGTGGCAGAACGTTGGGTGGCTGCCAGCGTTGAAGCCAAGGGATTGCGACCCGGGACCTTCGCCGAAGGTGAGGAATGGATCATCTTCGTGATGGGCATGCGGGCGCTCAACCACTTGAAGGTGAGTCTGGAAGGCATCGAGAAAACCGGGCGCCCGCCAATTCCGGGCGGCCTGCGAACCGACGCAGCTGGGCGGGTCGTGGCACGGGTTTTCCCGGCCCATTGGTCCGATCGACTGCTCTACCGTGGTATCACCGCCGATGTTTGGATGGCGGAGGACACCACAGTCGAGGATGTCAAGACGGACCAGGCCTGGGCCTATCACCAACCATCAGATGGCCAGATCGCCCTGGTCTTGGCGGCGGGCAATCTCTCGATTCTTCCCATGCTGGATAGCCTTGACCGCCTGTTCGTTAAGAAGCATGTCGTCTTGCTGAAGACCAATCCGGTCAGCGACTACATGGACCCCATCCTGGCCGATGCACTGCATCCGCTGATCGAGGCTGGCTACCTGCGCATGGTTCGTGGTGGCGCCGCCGAGGGCAAGTATCTGACCCGTCATGAGGCTGTCGACAGCATCCACATGACAGGCTCCGACAAGACCTTCAGGAGGATCGTGTTTGGCGAGGACGGCGCCCATTCGGATGGACGTCCTGAGGAGCCGTTCGCCAAGGAGATCACGGCAGAACTTGGCAACGTCACCCCGCTGATCATCGTGCCTGGGCCGTGGACCCGAGATGACATCCGGCACAAGGCGGTCCAGGTGGCGTCGTGGATGGCCATCAACGCTTCCTTCAACTGCCTTTCGCCGCGGATTATTGTCCAGCACGCCGGATGGCCGCTCAGGGATGCGTTCTTGACCGAGCTTGAGAATGTGCTCGCCAACACACCCCCGCGCAAGGCCTACTATCCAGGAGCGAAGCAACGCCATCAGCGCTTTGTCGAGGGCCACGCCGATGTTCGCCAGTTGGGACAGGCCGAAGGGGAACAACTACCTTGGACGCTGATTCGGAACGTGAATCCTGATAACCAGGATGACATGGTCTTCCGGAGCGAAGTCTTCTGCAGTGTATTGAGTGAGACGGCGCTGAACGCAGAGTCTCCAATCGAGTTCATCGAACGAGCGGTTGAGTTCGCCAATCGCCAGCTGTGGGGAACGCTGATCGTCAGCCTGTTCGTGCATCCTCGGAGCCTTGCTGATCCCGAAATTGGAGCAGCGATTGAGGGCGCCATTGCCGACCTTAGGTACGGCACCGTGTGCCTCAACTTACGCGGTGAGTACGGCTACTACCCCCTCTTGTCCCCGTGGGGAGGCGCCCCCGGCAGTCCCCTCAACGACGTCCAATCCGGGCTCGGGGTAATCAACAACCCTCTCATGTTCAAGACCAGCCAGAAATCCATCGTAAGGGGACCCTTCCGTCAGTGGCCGGACCCATTCCTTGTGACGGCCAACCATACGCTGGGATTTGGCAAGGCGTTGTATGAGTTCGAGCGCAGGCACTCCTTGACCAAGCTGCCCAAAGTGCTGTGGTCCGCCCTCCGCGGATGACCTGCAGCCTGCTTCACGCCGAGCAGGTGTAACGAATCACGGTAGGTGATTGATATCAGGGTGATAGCTTTTCGAAAGCCTAAGTAGTGGAAGTGAGGTGCTTAACCGATGGCCTGGGTAAAGGCAACAAGCCTGCTGAAGCTCCGCTGGCTGGTCTTGATAATGCTTTCGGTGGTGATGGCCGGCTGCACAATGGAGGCCGGCACTCAGATTGCGGCTGGAGGCGACGGCAGCCTGTCCACGGCGATCGGTTTGGCACCAGCCGACATGGCGACTCTTTCCGAGCTAGGCGGCCCATCCGGCGACGCATTCTGCCAGCAAGTCGAGGCAAGGACCAAGCTTCCGCCTGGGGGCACAATTACCCAAGAACAGCGTGATGGGACAACCTGGTGCGTGACCAAAGTGCCCTTCAAGGATTTGAGTGCGCTGCAGGACCTTTACAACCAGATCGGCAACATCGACGTCCATCAACTCCAGTTGTCATCGGGAGAGTTCGTGTACGACATGGATGTTGACCTCACCGACCTCTCCGCCGAAGGCGTTGACCCTGCTATCCTCGACTCGATAGATGTCTCGATCGTATGGAAGCTGACGCCGCCGGGTGAGCTCGGCGCCAACAACGCCGATCAGGTGCTCGACGGAACGCTGATTTGGAATCTTCAACCGGGACAGGCGACTCACTTGCATGCTGAGAGCAGACTGGGCAATCCAGCATCGGATATCGTGCCATCCGTATCAGGCACAGGGATTCCGAACTTGCTCTGGATAGTGGGCGTGGTGTTGCTGTGCGTCTTTTTCCTGGTTGTTCTGGCTGGCTTGGTGATCTTTCTGATCATGCGATCACGCCGCAGCCCGGACGCCGGCAACTGAGTTTGAGCCTATCGGCAGATTTGACGTACAGCCAGACCGCTTCAGTCTTCCAGGCGGTACGACGTCGTGATCTCCGCCGTCTTCTTTAACGTGGCCGAGACGGAGCAGTACTTACCCTCAGACAGCTCGATGGCACGCTCCACAGCCGCTGGATCGACGCCTTCGCCTCGCACGACATATTCAATGTGTATCTCGGTATAAACGTTGGGCGGATCGGTGGCCTGGACCCCGCGCGTGTTGACTTCGAACCCAGTCACCGGCTGCCGCTTCTTCTTGAGGATCGATATCACGTCCATCCCGGTGCACCCGGCCAGGGCCACCAGCAGCAGATCGGTAGGCTTGGCTACCTCGGCTTCTTGGCCAGGTTCGGGCCTCGAGTTGAGCGCCATCTCATAGCCCGTGTTGGTTACCCCCCGAAAGGCCAACTCATCGATCCAGGTCACGCTGCCTTGCTTGTAAGCCTTGTCTGACACACCCTACTCCTTGTTCGATTAGTGCTCGATCTCACACAGGCAGCCTGGCGCCCTCGAGAACCTTGGGGAGCAAGGCAGCTTCCGGAACGGCGCCCTCCACATGAACATGTTCGTTGATCACGGTGCGCGGCACGCCCATTACACCAAACTTCTGGGCCAAATCCGGGAATTCTATCGCTTCCACCATGTCGGCCCGAACCCACGGGCTGTGAAAGGCCATCTGGTGGGCCAGATGCACGGCCCCCGGGCAATAGGGACAAGTTGGCGTGACGAAGACCTGGATGTGAACCGGCTCAGCCAACTCGTTCAACGCGGTGCGAGTGGACTCGCTCAGCCCCGAGTCTCCCGAACCCACCATGATGATATCCTGAATCAGCGAACTGAATTCATAGCCGGAAGGAATGCCATAGTACCGAATGCCGAAGTCTCCGGTGTCTTCACGGCCACCGAGAACAGCCAATCCGGGCGCTCTATCTATGGCATAGGTCTCAGCCTGGCCGGCCGCCTGGCCGAGATCAACCTTCTCGACGACAATCTGGTCTGACAGCGCGGCGACTTCCCCCAGGATTTCCTGTGTGTCCGAACAGGTGGGGCACTCGTCGGACACGCCCAGCAGCAAGGTCACTGGCTGGCTCAAACCTTCGAACATCTCCACCAGGGCAGCCTTGTCCTGATCTGAAAGCAACGGCATCTCAACCTCCAAAGGGTGGGCGCTGGCACGACCGACTCCTGCCTGCGCTGAAAACGGTGTCTCGACCCTTTGGATGCACTCTATTGAGTGAAGGTTACATGAGAGGTAGAAGCGATCACGCCTCCGGTGGAGGCGATGTACATCCTTTAGCCTGCAGCGTCTCCCACAAGCGATCGAGGGTGTCGGCAGGAATCTCCACCCGCCCGACACTGCGGTAAAGCACGAGGGTTTTGCGGGTCGTGTCGACCATCAGACGGCAGTCCTCACACTCCGAGAGATGAGCCTCAATCTGATCGCAAATCGCCTGTTCCAAGTCGCCGTCCAGATAGTCGGACAGCTTGGCCAGCAGCGAGCGGCATTCCGGAGTTGGATGTGTATGGGTCATCCCAAGGACCTCGCTCCCAGGAAGTACTCACTCAAAGAATCGCGCAGGGCCAGCCGTGCACGATGCAGGCGCACTTTGACCGCGCCGGGGCTGATATCCAGCACTTCGGCCGCTTCATCGGTGGACAGCCCTTCCAGATCACGCAGGACAAATGCTGTGCGCAGTGTATCCGGGAGAGCGTCGACCGCATCCGCCATCTGCTGTCTGAGTTCCTCGGTGAGCATGCCTTCCTCGGGCTCAATTGGCCAGGGCGAGAGCTCGCCGGGTTCCAGATTTACGAAACCGCCAGCCTCGAGATCCTCGACTGACACCACATCCGGCAGCTTCCGCCGCATGCGCATCAAGCCATTGTTGGTGGCTATGCGATAGAGCCAAGTTCCCAAGCTCGATCGGGCCTGGAAATCCTCAACCCCGCGGCACGCGGCGATGAACGTCTCCTGGAGCACCTCTTCGGCCTCATTCGGATGCCGAGTCAGCCGCAGGGCCACGCCGTAGATCTGGCCAGCGTAGCGCTCGACAAGGTCGCTGCATGCGGCCCGGTCCCCGTTCTGCAAGGCATGAATAAGTTGAATCTCATCGTCTTTCATAGCATCACGGATTGTATCATCGCCAAATCATCCTCTCAATGAAGGCGCGCCCTCACCCTTTCGGACACGCTCGCAGGCGTGCAAATGCGAGTTTCCATTGACCAGAAGCTGATCCTGGACATGTACAATGTCCCTATTGCGCCTGACGTCAGTCTATTTGTGAGATATGTCACAAAGCCAGTCTTGTGGGCCTTGGCCGGGATCCGCCCGTCCTGGTCAACCAGGCCAAACGGCCATGATGAGGAGTTGGAGGATGTGCCGAAGCATCAAGACACTCCGGCGGGAAGATGACCCGGCGACCGACGATGAGATTCGAGCTGCCGCCAGGCAGTTTGTGAGAAAGATCAGCGGCTACCGCAAGCCCTCACGCGCCAATCAGCTGGCGTTTGAAACGGCAGTGGACGAAGTCGCTCGCGCGTCACGAAATCTGTTGGAGAGCCTGGTCGTAAAGGCTTCGGAATCGAAGGGAGCGCCGAACGAACATTCGATCAAGGTCCTTTGATCGTTTTCGCCTGACAGTCTGATACGTCCCGACCTGATGCTATTATGGCGGGAAACACCCTTGGGAGAGGGATATGGATTCTCATGGCATTCGCGCCCTGGTCACTGGGGGGTCGAGCGGGATTGGTCTGGCACTCTCGCGGCAATTGGCCGCTGAAGGGGCCAATGTATGGATTCTGGCCCGCGATCGCGATCGGTTGGCTCAAGCCGCAGAATTCATCCGATCCAGCCGGGCTTCCGCCGATCAGACGGTGGAGACGCTTTCGGCCGACGTAGCCAATCTGGAACAGATCCAACAGGCACTTTCTCCACTGACAACACCCGATCGACTTCCCCACCTCTTGATCAACAGCGCCGGCGCCGCCCATCCAGGCTATGCTGAAGAGCTAGGGCTCGACATATTCCACTGGATGGCGGATGTCAACTACTACGGCACCGTGCATGTGACTCAGACCCTCCTTGCGCCGATGATCCAGCGCGGCAGCGGTCAGATCGTCAACATTGCCTCCATCGCCGGATTCCTGGCTGTTTACGGCTACACGGCCTACGGAGCTTCGAAGTTCGCCGTGCGCGGCTATTCCGATGCGCTGCGGGCCGAGATGAAGCCCAAGGGGATCGACGTGTCTATCGTCTACCCACCCGACACACAAACCCCACAGCTCCAGTACGAGAACCAGTACAAGCCAGCCGAAACGAGGGCGTTGGCCGGAAATGTGGACGCCATGTCGCCCGAGGCCGTAGCGTCGGAGATCTTGAAAGGTGTGCACCGCAAGCGCTACGCCATCATACCGGGCATGGAGGGGAAGCTTCTCTATTGGCTTTCAGGCGCTTTGGGTACAGCTCTCTATCCCCTTATGGATTGGATGGTGTCGCGCGCTCAGGCACAAGCGGCTCAGCCGGCCAAGAATATGGACGCCATTCGCGATGAGGGTGAGTCTCATGGATCTGTTTGAGAAATGTGACCAGTACATCGTCGCCCGTGAGGCCGAAGAGGGCGGCTACTACCCTTACTTTATTGCACTGTCCGGCAGCGAGGGGGCACAAGCGTCGTACCGAGGGCGGCCGCTCATCATGTGTGGGTCCAACAACTACCTGGGATTGACAACGCATCCCAAGGTCAAACAAGCCTCCGCCGAGGCCATTGAGACGTACGGCACGAGCTGCACTGGCTCGCGCTTCTTGAACGGAACGCTCGAACTGCACGAGGACCTAGAGCGCCGCCTGGCCGATTGGGTCGGCAAGGAAACGGCGCTGGTATTTTCCACCGGCATGCAGACCAACCTCGGCGTGATCAGCGCTTTGGTCGGCCGCGGGGATATTGTCATCCTCGACAAAGAGGACCACGCCAGCATCGTCGACGGCGCCCGACTGGGCTACGGAAATACGCGCCGCTACCGGCACAACGACATGGACGACCTCGAGCGCGTCCTTTCCGGGATCCCCGACAGCAAGGGCAAGCTGGTCGTAGTCGATGGCCTGTTTAGCATGGGTGGCGACTTGGCCGATCTGCCGCGCATCACCGCGCTGTGTCAGGAATACGGCGCCCGACTGATGGTGGACGACGCGCATGCTATGGGAGTGCTGGGCGATGGCCACGGGACAGCGGCGCACTTCGGCCTGACCGACGAGGTCGACCTGATCATGTCCACCTTTAGCAAATCCTTCGCCTCCATCGGTGGATTCATCGCCGGGGACGACCAGATCGTGCATTACATCAAGCACCACGCGCGCTCGCTGATCTTCAGCGCCAGCCTGCCGGCCTCCAACACAGCCGCCGTCCTGGCCGCCTTGGACGTGATCCAAGAGGAACCGGAACGGGTGCAGCGTGTGAACGAGGTGGCCGATCGGATGCGGCGCGGTTTCCAGGGGCTCGGTTTCGACACCGGTTCGTCCGTCACGCCCGTCATCCCGATCATGATCGGCGACACGATGCGCACCATCGGGATGTGGAAGGGCCTGTTCGACGCAGGCGTGTTCGTCAACCCGGTGCTCTCGCCGGCTGTCCCCGAGGGGCAGGAACTGCTGCGCACGAGCTACATGGCCACCCACACCGATGAGCAGTTGGAACAGGTGTTGTCGGCCTTTGAGGTCGTTGGACGCAACCTGGCGGTGATCTGACCCCGCCCTAGTGCCAAATTTGCTGATAGGGGTGTTCGCGGACGACCGCACGTCCTTCTTCGAAACGCGTCGGGGAAAAGACGGTGATGTCAACCATCTTGGGCGCCCCGTCCAGAATCCACTCAGCCATACACGCACCGACCGCTGGCGCGGTCTTGAAACCGGTCCCGCTGAAGCCACACTGCAGGAAGTAGCCCCCCGGGCCGTAAGGACCGAGCATGGGGAACTGGTCGGCCGTGATTCCGTCGTAGCCGCCGTGCGCCGAATGAAGCCTTCCGCCTTCCATGGCCGGAATCCGGAGGCAGATTCGCTCAATGGCCCGCTCGACGAAGCCCGGCTTGGCGTGATCGGTGTCGCTGTCGGGGGACTCACCGATCGGGTTGTTGTCCTCCAAACCCACCAGGGTCAGCTCACCCTCTGGGCGGAAATACATCTCACGCGGATCGTCGATCGCCGCCGGATGCGTCTTCTCCATCCCTTCCGGTCGCACGACGAACATTGTGTCATGCCGCCAGGTGTCCAGGGGCAAGTCGACCCCAGCCAGGCCGTTGATCTGCCCCGCCCAGGCCCCGGCGGCGTTGACCACGATCGGAGCTGAGAAGTCGCCCTCGGAGGTCTCGACACCCCTCACCTTGCCGCCGTCGACCTGGATCCCGGTCACCGTCGCCCCCTGCTGCAGTTGAGCGCCATGGTCCCGGGCGGCAGTCATGAGAGCGTTGGTGGCGCTGGTCGGGTCGGCGTAGCCGGACTCGGGCTCGTACGCAGCCCACACAATGTCGTCGGTGGCAAAGCTGGGCGCCAGGCGATGCACGTCGTCGCCGCTGATGAGCTGGCTGCGGATACCGATGGATTGGTGCATCTCGACATTGGCCCTCAGGGCATCCATGTGTTCGGCGGCCACGATCTGCAAAAACCCAGTCTGCACGAAGCCGCACTGTCCGCCAACCCGTTCTTCCCAGTCGCGAAAGTATTGGAACGAATTCCAGGCAAGCTCGGAATTGGTCCGCTGATCGTAGTGCATCCGAATTAAGCCGCTCGAGCGGCCGGTGGCCCCGGCGCCCAGGAACGACTTCTCAATGACCAACGGGGTCGCCCCACATTGGGCCAGATGGAAAGCGAGGCTGGCGCCGTGCACGCCACCCCCGATGATGATCACGTCCGCGGTTGTCGCCATGAGGTCGAGCCTGAGCCTCCTACTTCTTCTTGCCCTTCTCATCGTGAAGCACAAGCACCTTCAGATCGTCATACGCTTGCTGGCCGGCGGCGTCTGTGACCGTGATGTGGATCGTGTACACGCGATCGTCCTTGTCGCCTCCCTTGCGCGACGCCATCAGGTCGAAGGGCAGGTCCAGCGTCGTTGC
>Ga0315535_1001500_pt1 | contig 15571 bp, 11 predicted proteins | sample SalMarSW160220MG_2_FD_203092 | JGI IMG/M metagenome (GOLD analysis project Ga0315535, IMG submission 203092) | Salt marsh sediment microbial communities from the Plum Island Ecosystem LTER, Massachusetts, United States - Salt Marsh Sediment SW1602-20 ...
GTGCGGAACGGGCACAGTGTGGATACCACGATGGGTTTCACGCCCCTCGAAGGATTGATGATGGGCAGCCGCTGCGGTACCATTGACCCCGGAATTCTCATTCATCTGCTGCGGGAAGAAAAGTATTCTGCTGACCGGCTGGAGGAACTTCTGAACCGCGAGTCCGGCCTGCTGGGTGTTTCGGGCGTGTCCGACGACATGCGGCAGATCCTCTCCGCTGTGGAGAGCGGAAACGCCCGCGCCAGCCTGGCCTTCGATATGTTCATTCACTGGTTGCGGAAGTCTGTGGGCGCCATGATGGCTTCGCTGGGCGGTATGGATGCGCTGGCCTTTACGGGTGGAATTGGCGAGAACTCGCCTGAGGTGCGCGCCGCAGCCTGTTCCGGTTTTGAATATCTTGGCCTCAAGCTCGACCAGCGGAAGAACGAAGACTCGCCTGTTGATGGCGACATCGCAAGTCCGGATTCCTCCATCCGCGCGGTTGTGGTGGCGGCGCGCGAAGACTGGGCGATTGCGCAGGAGTGCTGGAGGCTTGCCCGGTCAGCCTGAGCATCGGGCTTTTGATTGAAGCAGCGTTATGGTGGCAGGCCAGCCTGCCCACGGACCGACGGCCTTTTCCCTTTTGGGCGCCGAGGTGCTCGGCCAACTTGGTCCGCATCTGTTCGAGGGAGGGTCTATGAACGAAGCTGTTTTTGCCCACCGTATTCAGTTCGCTTTCACGGTGATGTTTCACTACCTTTTCCCCATTCTCACCATGGGGCTGGGTTTTTTCATCGCCCTTTTTTCAACCCTTCACCTGCTGACCAAGGAAAAGCGCTATGCCGATGCGGCGCAGTTCTGGGCCAAGATCTTCGCTGTCAATTTTGCCCTGGGCGTCGTTACAGGTATTCCACTGGAGTTTGAGTTCGGCACCAACTGGAGCCGCTTCTCAAGTTTTGGCGGCGGCGTTTTCGGGCAGACGCTGCCGCTGGAAGGCGTCTACGCGTTCTTTCTGGAGTCCGGATTTCTGGGGATGTTTCTGGCGGGCGAGAAGCGCGTGGGCAGGACTCTCCACTGGATTTCAGGCCTCGGCGTGGCCGGCGGTTCCCTGCTGTCAGGATATTTTATTGTTGCCACCAACGCCTGGATGCAGCACCCGGTGGGCTATGTGATGGACCCCTCCGGCGCCATCCGGTTGAAATCGTTCTGGGCGGTGCTGCTGAATCCTTACGCCATCTGGCAATATGCCCACACCATCAACGGGTCGTTGCTGACAGCGGCTTTTGTGATCGGCGGCATTGGCGCCTTCTATCTTCTGTCGGACCGTCACCGGGAGTTCGGCATGTTGTCCGTGAAGACGGCGATTGTGGCCGGAGTGATTCTTTCGCTGACTCAATTGTTTCCCACCGGAGACTTGAACGGAGCCAGCGTGGTGAAATACCAGCCCACCAAGCTTGCCGCTATGGAAGGCCTTTTTGAAACCGAGCAGGGCGCGCCGCTGGCTATTGTCGGAATGCCGGATACGCAAACCGGCAAGCTGATTGATCCCATCTACGTTCCGGAATTTCTCAGCTTCCTGGCCTATGGCAATTTCCGCGCTACCGTCGACGGGCTGAACAGCTATCCCAGGGACCTCTGGCCGCCCGTTGAACTCACTTATTACTGCTATCACATCATGGTGGGGCTGGGAACCATCTTTATCGCCCAGATGCTGATCGGCCTGTTCCTTCTGTGGAGGCGCAAGCTTCACTCCAACCGCTGGTTCCTGTGGATGCTGATGCTCACCATTCCTTTTCCGTATATTGCCAATGAGGCCGGGTGGCTGGTTTCTGAAGTGGGCCGGCAGCCCTGGCTGGTGTATGGACTGATGAAAACGCCGGCGGGAACTTCCGCCAACGTTGCCGCCGGAGAAACCATCTTCACCACGATGGGGTTTGCCGGAATTTATGCCATGCTGGGCATTCTTTTCCTGTTCCTTGTGGCTCGCATCATCCACCACGGGCCGCACGAAAACACAGCGGCGCAGGCCTAGCGCCTTGGCGGATGGACTAACAGAAAGCAGCCGCGGCCGCGGGCCGGCGTGTTGCAGGAACCATTCGAAACGATTCCTGCCGATGGAGGTTCTGAGTGATGAACGCAATCTGGTTTTGGGTGCTTGGAGCGATGTTAACAGCTTACGCCGTGCTGGACGGATATGATTTGGGAGTTGGATCCATGTCGCTCTGGATTGCAAAAACCGATGATGAGCGGCGCCTGGCGCTCAATTCCATCGGGCCTGTCTGGAACGGCAATGAAGTCTGGCTGTTGGCCGCCGGAGGCATGATGGTGGTGTCGTTCCCGCGGGTTTATGCCGTGGCTTTCAGCGGTTTTTACCTGGCTTTAATGCTGGTGCTCTGGCTGCTGATCCTGCGCGGTGTTTCCATTGAGTTTCGAAGCCAGTCCAAAAATCCCCTGTGGCGGACGCTCTGGGACGGCGGTTTCTGGGTCGGCAGCCTTCTGCTGGCTTTGCTGCTGGGCGTGGCCCTGGGGAACGTCGTGCGCGGCTTGCCGATCGGGGCCGACGGATATTTCCAGGGAACGTTTGCCCTGATGCTGAACCCCTATGCGCTGCTCACGGGTATTCTGAGCGTGGTGGTGCTGGCCTGGCACGGATCGAATTACCTGCGGGTCAAGACAGAGGGCGCGCTGTTCGAGAGGGCCGTCAGGTGGTCGCGCACGCTGTGGTGGGTCACGGTGGCGATGGTGATTGTGGTTACGATCGCCACGTTTATTGTCCTTTCCGGCAGTCCGCGCACGTTCCAGGTTCATCCTGCGGCATGGGTGATACCCTTTTTTATTCTGGTGGCATTGGTTTGGGGCTTTTTGTCACGCGGGGCGGACCGCAGCAACGCCGCCTTCCGGTCTTCGGTGCTGCTCGTCGTCGCCCTGATGCTGACCGCTGCGCTGACGGTGTTTCCAAACCTTCTTCCTTCTACCGTTCAGCCGCAGTACAGCCTGGACATATACAACGCTGCTTCTTCACCTCATGCTCTGCGCGTGTCCCTGATTGCCAATGCTTTTGGCATGATGGCCGTGGTCGTTTACAGCACTTACGTTCACCGCGTGTTCCACGGCAAGGTGCGGCTGGAGGAAGGCCACTACTGAGGCTGCCGAACTCCGGACGCAGAGGGGGCTGACCCGCTTCGCTAATGCCGAAGACCTTTGAGCGGCTGGCGATGGATGCAGGAGAGCTGGTCGAGAGTGGTGGTTACACGGTCGCTTAAGAACTGGACAACCCAGAAGGCAGCCGCGGGATAATGGCCCAGGAAGTGGAGGAAGTCCGGGCACTTGACGAAGCCGGTCCGGCAGGTGACCGCTGCCACGGCCGTTTCCTCATAGTGTTTTCCTGAAAACGCCCCGCTCAGTCCCAGAACATCTCCCGGCAGCGCCGTGCCCAGTGCCACCTGCCGGCCATGTGCGTCCGTTACGGAAAGCTCGACGCGGCCCGCGTAGAGGATAAAGATGCCTTGCGGCGATTGTCCCTCCAGGAAAAGCTCGTGCCCTTTCGGGCAGACCCGGGTTGTCTGAATGGTCCTTAACGCCGTGAGCGCCACAGGTGGCAAAGGTTTTCTCATTTTACTCGCCTTGGGATCTCCGGCAGGAGGAGGGTGGATTTTCTTCATGGAACTACCCTCAATCTGACATGAGCTTACCTGTCCAGCCAACACGCGCGCAGTGATGACTATCACCCTGCCGAGTGCCGCTATTCACAGGCCCTTGTGAGGTTGCATGGGTGTTTCCCGCCGGCATGAGCTTGAAAATCGTACCAATTTCCAGCGATGTGCTTCACGCTTTGCCCCTCTGCTGCGAGGTGTATTGCCGTTCGCTACCGGCCGAAGGCTTGCTCTGAGGCGTGAGCGAACATTCGGAAGCCGAGCCGCTATACGAGCGAGCGCTGAAAATCCAGGAAGATAACTACGGCCCGGACTATCCGCGACTAATGCAAACGCTAAGCCTGTATGCCAGCGTCGAAAGGCACCTCCAGAAGATGGACAAAGTGGATGCCCTGGCCGCCCGCGCTGCCGCCTTGCAGCAAAAGTTGGCTGGGCGTCGATAGCTTCTTTACGAGTTTTGGAGAGGGGTAAAAGGCCCTGAAAAAAGGTAAACCCGGGAATCGAACGGCGCGTGTGGGGCAAATCGGCGGCCGCTGGGGCGGATTCCCGGGCGGTATGTTAGGTACAGTTTAGAGAAGGGTTCTAAGCTTGGCAGTGAGCTGCGTCACTTGTGATTGTGACGAAATCCAGCCCTATTTTCCTGCGGTCTCGCGCAGGACCTTTGGGAGGTTCATTCGGGGTGCAGACAACCCCACCAGCGCTTCCCGGGGAAAGGTGGAGCTTCCGTCTCAGGGGCTTCAAAGCGAGTGGAGATGTTTGTCGGGGCTAGCCGCCCAGGAAAGCTTCGAGTGCGGTCTTGTTCTGGATCACCAGGGTCGAGCCCTTCAGCTCGGCAAGGTGCTTGGACTTGAATTCGCTCAGCGTGCGCGTCACGGTTTCCCGGGAAGTTCCAATGATCTGGCCGATCTCCTCGTGAGTCAGCGTGAGTTTCACCCGGATTCCCTGATTGGAAGACTGCCCTTTAGACGACCAATCCAGCAGGAAGCGGGCCAGCTTTTCCGGCGCTGACTGTGAAAGACCCAGTGAGCGCACCTGCTCGCACGCGGTCTGATAACTGCCGCTCAACTGCTGCGCCGCGTGGATGGAGGCGTCTCCATGGTCCCGAAGCAGACGCAGGAAGTCGTCGCGTTTGATGAAGTTCACCTGGCAGGGCTCCAGAGTTTCAGCGGTGGCCTGAAAAGCAGTGTCAGAAACCGTCGCATGCAATCCCAGGATTTCTCCCGGCTTAACGATTCTCAGAATCAGTGTCTTGCCTTCGGCGGAGGTCATTGAGATCTTCACGCGGCCTTTGCAGAGCAGAAAAACACCCTGGGCGGATTGTCCTTCCACAAACAGCACCGCGCCAGAGGGATACGCAGTCGTGTACTTGATCGCCTCGAATGCTTTCAGTCCTTCCGGAGAAAGATCACAAAAGAACCCGTCGGCCTTGTTCGAGCAGGTGTGGCAATCTTCGACCAGTTCCAATCCGTATGGCGATCTCATCTTAACCTCCGTTCCTACCCGAACGTATTCCAACACGTGTAATTTCATCAATTACATATTTTGTCATTAAGTTCGTTCCCTCGAAGCAGAACCCCTTGTCTACCATGCGGGCCAAGAGTCTTTTCCCTTCAGGGTCAATGTAGGTCACATCCGATAAATCTATTATGACATTTTCAGAAGCTTGAGGCGAGTGTTCTGTCCAACTCCGCTCCAGCTCTTCGACCCACGGTCCGGCAAGCCTACCTTCCAGTTTCACTTTTGTACTCCCCGGCGTGTCCTTAAACGTTATTTTAAGCATTTTTCACCGCCCTTGGAATAAGAAAAATCTCACCGGCGTACCCCGCTCCTGAGTCCGTAACACATTACGATTCCTGACGCATTCACCTGTCGTCAGCGATGGGGTCCCTGTCCATACGGTACCGCCCCGCTTTACTTCTTTGCCCCTGGGTTGCCAACCCTGGCATGGCCGAAAAAAAACACTTTCCAATCAAATTTATGCTGCGGGCGGAGCCGTCAAGTCCTGCTTCACGCTGACAAGTTCTCTATAAATCGCCGAATGAACAATGTGCGCCAGATCAGAAGTCAGAAATGGTGGCGTCACAAAATCGAAGGCGCCTCGCCCGAGCGCATCCAGATAGAGCCCTGCGTCCACTATTCGGGAGACCACTATGACGGGGAGGTAGCTCTTTGCATGCTGGGCCAGCGCCAGAACATCAGCCCATCCACCGCCCTCTAAATTCGTCCCTGTAAAAATCAGGTCGATTGCGCCCTGCTTCTTCAGCAGCACGGAAGCCTCTCTGAAGCTTTGCGCGTGGACCACTTTGATGCTGAGGGACCCGAGGACCGGCGTTAAATCGGCATACGACTGGTCCTTAGCGTGAACCAGTAGAGCATTGATTTGTTCCGCCATGGTGTTGCTTCTCCTGACGATTGTCCACTTGCGCCTTCCTTTCAGGGCGCACGGACTTGGTTCTCCCTCCTACGAAAGGCACCCGACCTTCCAAAGAGTCAAATTTCTTAACCCTTAATTTGTGTTTTAAATTCAATCGATTAGCAGCATGGGGTCGGGGGTAGGTCCTATGGTGACGAAGGGAGCGATGACGGCGAATAATCAGGTGGCGACATTTCGTCACGAAGAAGGCGTTTTTCCGATCTCTTCCCGTGTAATTCCCAACTTCCGCATCTTGGAATTCAGCGTCGTTCGCTTCAGCCCCAGGCGGGCAGCTGCTCCGTTGGGACCGCCGATGATTCCGCGAGTCTCTCTCAGGATGCGGAGGATGTGTTCGCGTTCGGCGTCTTCCAGCGTCCCGGAGCCACGACCGTTACCTTTTTCGCTCTCGGCGGGCGACAGTTCCGCAAGCGGAATCCGCAAAACCGGCCCGGGAGAAAGGATGACGGCTCGCTCGATAATATTCTCAAGTTCTCGCACGTTGCCGGGCCAGTGCCAGCGGGTGAGCGCCTCCATGACCTCGGGTGGGATAATCTCGAAGCGCCGGTGCATTCTCTCAGCATGTTTCTGGGCAAAGTATCGGACCAGGATAGGAATATCTTCGGCGCGCTCCCGCAAAGGAGGAACGGTGATAGGGAAGACCTTGAGGCGGTAATAAAGGTCGCTGCGGAACTGCCGGTCGGCGACCATCCTGGTTAGGTCGCGGTTGGTTGCCGCAAGCAGACGAACATCTACAGGGATCGTTCTCGTACTGCCCAGCCGTTCGAATTCCTTCTCCTGAATGGCCCGTAGCAGCTTGGGCTGAAGCTCAAGGGGGATGTCCCCCACCTCATCCAGGAAGAGGGTTCCCTGGTGGGCCAGTTCCAGCCGGCCGATCTTTTGCGAGATGGCGCCGGTAAAGGCCCCCTTTTCGTGTCCGAACAGCTCGCTTTCCAGCAGTCCTGTGGGTATGGCGGCACAGTTCAGTTTGACAAAAGTGCGGTCACGACGGGGACTTAAATCGTGAATGGCGCGCGCGATCAATTCCTTCCCGGTACCGGTTTCGCCCAGAATCAGGACGGTGGCATTGGTGGGGCCGACGGATTCCACCTGCTTCAGGATTCGCTTGAGGGCGCCGCTTTCGCCGATGATTTCCTCAAAATGATATTCAGTGCGGATTTCTTCTTCCAGGTAGAGTTTCTCTTCAGCCAGCCGTTCTTTCAGCTCAGCCACTTTGCGGTAAGTGAGAGCGTTGTCCAGGGCGATGGCCACGTGGCCCGTCACCTGCTGAAGCAGATCGACGTGCTGCTGGTCAAACGCGCCTTTCTGCCGGCTCACCAGGTTCAGGGTTCCAAGGACGCGATCCTGCGTGATGAGCGGCAGGAAGCAGGCGGACTTCACGCCTTCGGTCCTCAGGCGGTCGGTGGCTTTGGATCTGGCGGGGCTGCTTTCAAGATCGTTGACGATCAGCTGCTGGCGGGAATTCATCACGCGGCCCGCCAGGGCTTCCTGGGCAGGTGAGAGCATTTCTTTTCCGAGCGTGGTTTCCGTTTCAGGCTGTTCCAATGAAAGCAGACGCAGATCCTTGCTTTCGGGCTCGTAAAGAGCGAGCGACGCGTACTCGTGGGGCATGATCCGGCGAAGCGTTGCCGAGATCGCGGTGAAAAGCTCTCGAACATCCAGGTTCGCCAGAAGGACCATGCTGATCTCCAGCAGCAAAGCTTCCTCGGCCTTCTTCCGTTCTGTAATGTCGGTGGAGATGCCGGCCACTGCGTAAGGCCGCCCCCGGGGGTCAAACAGAGGGACCTTGATTGAAATGTAGGTGTGAATGCCGCCGGAGTGGGTGACCACTTCTTCAAATTCCAATGGGCCGCCGGCCTCAATAACCTTCTGGTCATTGGCCCTCAGGCTCTCCGCCATTTCTTTCGGGAACAGGTCGTAATCGGTTTTGCCTTTGGCCTGGCCCTTCTTGATGTTGTAAAGCTCTTCAAATCGGCGGTTGACGCGGAGATAGCGGCTTTCGAGGTCCTTGACGTAGATGAGGGTGGTTGAATTGTCCAGAATGCTTTGGAGCTGCCCTTCGCTGGTGCGTAGACCATCCTCCGCCTGCTTGCGCAGGGTGATGTCGCGAACCACAGTCAGTACCATCGATTCTTTACCGGATCGAATGGGGCTCAGCATAATTTCAACAGGGAATTCGCTTCCATCCCTGCGCTTGGCAAACAGTTCCAGTCCTGCGCCCATGGCGCGCATGTGAGGTTCGTCCTGATAATTGCCGCGGTACTCTGCATGCGCTTTCCGGAAACGGTCCGGAACCAGGACCTCGATGGGTTGGCCTTGCAACTCTGTGCGACTGTACCCGAACATTTTTTCTGTCTGGGCGTTCACGCGTGTGATGAAACCCTTCGAGTTCACCACCAGGACGCCGTCAGGCGACGCCTCAAAGAACTGTTCGAAGAGGGCCTGGGTTTCTCTCTGGCTCACCTCGGGCTGTTTTGCGGCCGTCTGGCCGGGATGCGAATGGAGGTTCCTGGGGTCGGGAGTGTTGTTCAAAGCCACCGCTACCTCGAGTGCAAAGGGCTGCTGAAATTTGTGATCGTTGCAGAATTGCCCGTCTTCTTGCTGGTTAATCCTGGCGCGCCTGAACGGTCCTGACCCGAACTGAGCGGAACAGCGCAATATAAACGAATCGCTTGCCCTGGAAACTTCGACGACGCAGGCTCAGGTCTGGTTTCATTCGCAAAACTGTTCAGCAAAAAGGGTTGGCCCGCCTTCCGGCCGGAACCGTGGAATACACAGTTCCGAAAGGTGGCGAATCCTGCCCGCTGAGGCGGACACTGCGGCCACTTAAACGGGGGGAGTGTGACGTTTCCACGTGAGGCCGGGCCCCCGAGGTCTGGAAGGGACCGCGCCTCTATTTCCCAAGCCACGCTTGTACCCCATGCCTTGGCAGGACACCTATATATTTAACATACCATTCCCGCTTGAAGGCTATAAAGAAAGGCAGGCTTTACGGTGATGATAGATGAAGGCCCGAAGGAATTCGGGCTCAAGGAGTGCTCAGGAGGGTGGGGGCGAATCGGCCGCGTTAAGTCGCTGGCCTTACGGAGCTCCGTGTTTGCTGCCGCCGTGCTCCGTTTATGGTTTGCTTCCTATTCGCCCGCGTCCACCCTCCTTCCATAACTTATGATGGTCCAGTTTCGTCCGTTCTACGGTGAGCTGCGTCACCAAACCCTGTGACGACCTCCGTATGGATCGTCGTGTCTGATGATGACCCCCCATACAGGCGGCCGGCAATCGTCAGCTTCAGCGCTACACGCCGTCGGACTTGGAAGGGAAAACGCGCTTCAGCCAGGCGTGGGCCCGCAATTTGGCTGTATCAAACCTGCTGGTGAGGGAAGGGAACCGCTTCCGCAATTTCTGGAGCAGCTTGTGCGCCCAAACGTATTCCGTGGAGAGGATGGTTAAACCGATCAGAAGGAACAGAACGCCCTGGAGAATGGGCAGAAAAAGGCCTGCCACACCCAGCGCGACAAAGCTCCATCCGGAAATGATGACCAGCCAGCGTTTGAATCTTCTGTTCACGGTGACATTGAAAGCGCGCGAAGCTGTTGCGTAGGAGTTGACAAGCGGCCGGTCAGGACAGGGTTTCACTCACCCTGAAATGAACGCCGGGTTTTATCGAAAGCTTCGGTCCCTGCGGGTGGTTGGAGCAACGCTTCATCCAGCGGCAGAGCCGGCCCCTCCCTTCACACATTGGATGTGAATCTTCAGCTCGTGCTGCGCATGGCCCGCGCAATAAGCGGGATCAGGACGCCTGTTTGGCGCCCCCGGCGAAACAGTTGTAAAGCAGGCCCAGAACCGCTCCTCCGATCCCTCCGTCCACCAGCCCGTAGATTGCGCCGACCAGTGTATCCAGAAAGTGGTGCGAATTGTGAAAGCCCGGATAGATTGAGCTTGCCCACTGAAGAAAAGCCACTCCGTAGGAAGGTGATATCAGGTTCACGATTCCCACAAGGAGGATACACCCACCCCACAGGATTCCGATTGCCAGGGCCAGACCCTTTACCGATAGCCGCATCGCCACTCCTCCTTATTCGCTGTTAGATTATTCTCGGTCGAGTGTTCCCTATCATTTCACCATTCTTTGTCCGGTTCCAGAGAAGTGGCCGCCGCGGGCTCTGGTTTCTTATGCGGCTTCCGGCTTCTTCGTTTCGACGTCTTCCTCCGCCTCTTCCTCGCTCACCGCAACCGGTTGGCCTTTCGACCTGGGCGCGGGAACCTGCACCAGCACCCTGCACGGCGCATGGCGGGTGACGTGCTGCACCGTGGAACCCAGCAGCGTTTCAGCAAGGCCGTGATTGTGGTGGTATCCGATGACCAGCAGGTCAATTTCCTCTTCTGCTGCTTCACCCACAATGGCTTCGCCGGCGTTGCGCGCCTTCAGCAGTTTCGCCGAGATGTGCATGGAGAAATTGTTGGAGGCAATCTGCCGGGCCAGTGAGAGCACCTGTTGTCCGGGCCGTTCGAAGACGGGATCCATCACGTCGATGGGCAAACCCGGCGGCACCTCAATCACGTGCAACGCGATCACGGTGGTTCCCGCCAGACTGGCCATCTGGCAGGCCAGTTTGGTCAGGCTACCCGCTGTTTCTGTGTCTCGCAACGCAACCATCACTTTTGGTTTTTCCATGGCTTGCTCCTTTTTCCGCCGCAGGCGACGGAAGTTTTTGGCGAGCACCCGGAGGCCTGCAAGCGGGACTCTCTCTCTATGGCGAACCCTGCCCGGATCCCCATCTTTCCTTTCGGGCCGGATCCTCCTTTTTAATTGTCCCGCCATGAACGCATGGGGGCTGTGAGCACGGTCACAACCGCTGGTAACCCTGGTCACGGCATTGCGCCGCTGTGTTTGTTAGCCTGTCGTCTGCTGGGAGGGATAGCTGCGAGGAGTGCAGGTTAGCTTCTGGGCAGGAGAGGCAAGCCAGCCGGCCCCAGCAAGACGGGGACTCGCTCCTCCCAGCGGTTTTTTTGAGAGGAGCCGCGATGCTCAGAATCGAAAAGGTTCTCTGCCCGGTTGACTTTTCTGAGTACTCTGTCAAGGCTTACGAATACGCCCAGTCATTGGCACAGCATTACGCCGCAAAACTGCTGCTGCAGCACGTCATCCAACCGCTGACTTCCACCTATCCCTACTACGCTTTTCCGGACGCCATCAACGAAGTTTTCTGGAACCTTGAAGCCAGTACCGACCAGAAACTTTCTGACCTGATGTCGGCGCGCCGGGGAAATGGATTTCAAATCCAGCGTTTCGTGCACAAGGGAACGGTGCCGGATTGCATTCTGGCTTTCGCTGAAAGCCAGGCTGCCGATCTGATTGTGATGGGAACACACGGGCGCCACGGGTTTGACCATCTGACCATGGGATCGGTGACCGAGAAAATTTTAAGGAAAGCCCATTGTCCCGTTCTGGTGGTTCGCAAGCCCGCCCACGATTTCGTCCATCCGGAGGACGCCGAGGAGCCGGTGCGGCTGAAGAAGATTCTCTTTTGCACGGACTTTTCCGATTATTCGACCCGCGCCCTTACTTACTCGTTGTCACTGGCCATGGAGTACAACGCGGACCTCACTCTGCTCCACGTTCTTGAAGACGTGCCTCCCACTGATGACCTGCAAAAGTGCGTGGGTGACGTTACCCGAAGGCTTGAGGAACTGGCGCCGCCGGAAGCCGGCGACTGGTGCAAAGTGCATGCTGCTGTCCGCATCGGCAGGCCCTACCAGGAGATTCTTCAGATTGCCCTTGAGAATGAGATCGACCTTGTGGTGATGGGAGTGCGAGGCCGCAACGCGGTGGACCTTGCCCTGTTCGGCTCCACAACGCAACGCGTGATCCAGTTGGGAACCAGTCCCGTCCTGGCCGTGCACATCTGAGAAGGGGGCTTCCCCTGAGAAGCAGTCTGCTTTACAAGCGCGGCCACGGCGCGTGGCGGGGAAATTTGCGAGGGCAGATGCCACAAACTCTTGAATTGATCTGCCGATAGCGTTCAGAATAGAAAGGTGACTATGGCAAACCCAATGAAACCCTCTGCGAAGCAGACCATCGAAGGCGCGCACGACATCTACCGCCAGATGCACCACCCTCTGGACGTCTTCTTCTATCCCGAAAGTGTTGCTGTCATCGGCGCCACTGAAGCCGTAGCCAGCGTGGGCCGCACTCTCCTGTGGAACCTGATCAGCAGCCCGTTTGGCGGCACGGTTTATCCTGTCAACCCCAAGCGCAGCCAGGTGCTGGGCGTTAAAGCTTATCCCAGTGTCGCGGCGCTGCCCGAACCTGTGGACCTGGCGGTGGTCATCACGCCGGCCCGCACCGTGCCCGGCATCGTCGGCGAGTGTGTGGACGCGGGCGTCAAAGGCGTTGTCGTCATTTCAGCAGGCTTCAAGGAATGCGGGGCCGCCGGCGTCGAGATGGAGCAGGAAATCCTGGCCCAGCTTCGCCGCGGCAGGACACGCCTGATTGGTCCCAACTGCCTGGGCGTGATGAGCCCCCTCTCCGGCCTGAACGCCACCTTCGCGCGCACGGGCGCGCAGCCGGGTAACGTGGCCTTCGTCAGCCAGAGCGGCGCGCTCTGCACTGCCATTCTTGACTGGAGCCTGCACGAGCACGTGGGCTTCAGCGCTTTTGTTTCCGTTGGCTCCATGCTCGACGTGGGCTGGGGCGACCTCATCAATCACCTCGGCGACGATCCCAACACCCACAGCATTATTCTCTACATGGAATCGGTTGGCGATCCTCGGGCTTTTCTTTCCGCCGCCCGTGAAGTGGCGCTTTCCAAACCCATCATTGTGATCAAAGCGGGCCGCACGGAAGCCGCGGCGCGCGCCGCCGCCTCGCACACCGGAGCCCTGGCCGGCAGCGACGAGGTTCTGGAGGCAGCGTTCCGGCGGTCCGGCGTGCTGCGTGTCTCCAGCATCGCCGATCTTTTTTCCATGGCGGAAGTTCTGTCCAAACAGCCGCGCCCCAAAGGTCCGCGCCTGGCCATTCTGACCAATGCGGGCGGGCCCGGAGTGCTGGCCACCGACGCCCTCTCCATCCACGGCGGCGAGCTGGCCGTGCTCTCCGATGAAACCATCGAATCGCTGAATGGAATTCTGCCGCCCCATTGGAGCCACAGCAATCCCGTGGACATTCTGGGAGACGCTGAGCCCGACCGCTACGCCAAGGCGGTTGAGCTTGTGGCCCAGGACGCCAACGCCGATGGCTTGCTGGTGATTCTGGCCCCGCAGGCGATGACCGACCCCGCGGAGACGGCCGAAAAGCTGAAGCGCTTTTCAAAGCTGAAGGGCAAACCGATTCTGGCCAGCTGGATGGGCGGCGCTGAAGTCCTGGCCGGCCGGGAAATTCTGAACCGGTCCGATATCCCGACTTTCCCCTATCCTGACGCCGCCGTCCGCACGTTCCAATACATGTGGAAGTACAGTTACAACCTGCGCGGCCTTTATGAAACTCCCATGCTGGTTTCAGGCAGCGAGGAAGACGGCATCCGTCGCGACGAGGTCCAGGGCATCATTCAGCGTGCCCAACAGTCCGGCAGGGCGCTGCTGAACGAGTATGAATCGAAGCAACTGCTGGCGGCCTACGGCATTCCCACCGTTCCCACCTTTGCGGCGCAATCAGAAGATGAGGCGGTGGAGCTTGCCCAGAAGGCGGGCTACCCGGTGGTGCTGAAGCTGCTTTCTGAAACCATCACCCACAAGACCGACGTGGGCGGGGTGCAGTTGCGCCTGCGGGATGAAGCCGCCGTCCGGCACGCCTGGCGCGCCATCGAAGCCTCCGTGCTGGAAAAGACGGGCCCGGGGAATTTCGGGGGCGTCACCGTCCAGCCCATGATCGGGTTCAAGGGTTATGAAGTCATTCTGGGCAGCAGTTTCGACCCTCAGTTCGGTTCCGTCCTGCTGTTTGGATCGGGCGGGCAGCTGGTGGAGGTTTACAAAGACCGCGCGCTGGCGATTCCGCCGCTCAACACCACGCTGGCCCGGCGCATGATGGAGCAGACGCGCATCTGGACCGCCCTCCAGGGTGTGCGCGGGCAGAAAGCCGCCGACCTTGCCGCGCTGGAACGCCTGATGGTGCGCTTCAGCCAACTGGTGATTGAACAGCGGCGCATCCGCGAAATTGACATCAACCCGCTGCTGGTCTCGGCCGATGGAATGATTGCGCTCGACGCGCGCGTGGTCCTGCACAGCAGCGAAGTCAGCGAAGACCAGCTTCCCAAGCCGGCCATCCGCCCCTATCCCGCGCAGTACAGCTACAAGTGGAATTTGAAGGACGGTACGCCTGTGGTCATTCGTCCCATCCGTCCGGAAGACGAGCCGCTGATGGTGAAGTTCCATCACACGCTCTCTGAGCGCAGCGTCTACATGCGCTATTTCCACATGCTCTCGCTGAGCCGCCGCATTGAGCATGACCGCCTCACCCGCATCTGCTACATCGATTACGACCGCGAGATGGCCCTGGTGGTTGAACATACCGATCCCGCCAGCGGCGAAAAGCAGGTGCTCGGAGTGGGCCGCCTCAGCCAGCTGCATGAAACACGAGCCGCGGAAGTCGCCATTGTGATCAGTGACGACTACCAGCGCAAAGGCATGGGTACTGAACTGCTGAACCGCCTGCTGCAGATTGGCCGCGACGAGAAGCTGGATTTTGTCGAGGCCGAAATCCTGCGCGAAAATCCCGAAATGCAGCGCATGTTGGAAAAAGTCGGCTTCAAGCTCGAAAAAGCCGACGAGTCCACCGTGCGCGCCGTCTACAATTTGAAGAACCAGGTCCCCGCGGCATAGCTGCGGCCAGCCCTGTCATTCTGAGCGCAGCGAAGAATCCCGGCATTGCAGGGTGGAGAGTGACGCGGGGTGGCCCTTGTATCGCGGCGTTCTGCAACGTGTGCGGCCCCTCTTTTTTGTGGCTGCATGTCCTTCCTTCTGCGCTAAAATCAGCCAGGGCCCGATTCCTGGGTGCATTCCATCGGATCACAAAAAAACGAGCCGCTACTTCGCGTTGCCGGCTTTGGGAAGGAGGCTGTTGTGCAATGGTTTTACAGGATCGCCTACCAACTCGGCTTCACACCCTGGGAGCGCGCATCCACGCATGATGCGGCGATGATCTCGGCGAGGTTCGACCGTGAGGAGAGTGAACGGCAACCTCCCTACGGGCGCGCGCTCGACCTGGGCTGCGGCAGTGGGATGCAGGCGGTCCAATTGGCGCAGCGCGGCTGGCAGGTTACGGGCGTCGATCTTGTCCCGAAAGCGTTGAACGCCGCGCGCCGGAGGGCCCGTGACGCCGGCGTGGATGTTCAGTTTGTTCCCGGCGACGTAACGAACCTGCAAAAGCTGGGTGTCGGCTCCGGCTTCCAATTTGTGCTGGACTTCGGAATGTTCCACGGCCTCGATGACGCGCAGCGCGAGGCGATGGGGCGGGAAGTGAGCGCAGTGGCAGAGCCGGAAGCCACACTGTTGATGATTGCATGGTCGCCGGGCA
>Ga0315535_1001502_pt1 | contig 15569 bp, 15 predicted proteins | sample SalMarSW160220MG_2_FD_203092 | JGI IMG/M metagenome (GOLD analysis project Ga0315535, IMG submission 203092) | Salt marsh sediment microbial communities from the Plum Island Ecosystem LTER, Massachusetts, United States - Salt Marsh Sediment SW1602-20 ...
CTCTCGACGTGTTGTTGGAGAACGTAGCCAAGGAGCTGCAGGCGGATGCGTCTCGCGTGCTGTTGTACAACCCAGAGCAGGGGACACTAGAGCTTCTCTCGGAGATTGGCCTCGAGACCAAGGTCATGGATAACGCAAACGTACATCTCGGCACACAAATCGCTGGCCGGGTTGCCCGAAGCCGTCAGCCCGTCTACATTCGACAGCTCGAAGCCCAGGTTGCCAACCCCGACATGGCGAGTCATTCGGCGCTGCGAGACTTTGCCAGCTACTACGCTGCCCCCCTGATCGCCAAAGGAAAAGTCAAAGGCGTGCTCGAATTCCTTTTTTGGAGCGAGTTTGAGCCAAACGATGATTGGCTGAGATTCATGGACGCCCTCGCCGGACAGGCGGCCATAGCCATCGACAATGCAGGCTTGTTCGAAGGCCTACAGCGCACCAACCTGGAGCTGATTCTGGCTTACGATGCCACCATCGAAGGCTGGTCCCATGCCATGGACTTGCGCGACAAAGAAACCGAAGGCCATACGCTACGCGTCACAAACATGGCGGAGCGGCTTGCTCGCCTATTAGGATTGCCCGACGAAGACATCGTTCACATCCACCGCGGCGGGCTGCTGCATGATATCGGCAAGATGGGCGTCCCGGATCAGATCCTTCTCAAGCCGGGGCCCTTGACAGATGATGAGTGGGTCCTCATGCGCCGGCATCCCCAGTTTGCCTTTGAGATGCTTTCGCCAATCCACTACTTGGGCCCAGCTCTCGACATACCCTACTGCCATCATGAGAAATGGGACGGCACAGGTTATCCTCGCGGCTTGAAGGGAGAGCAGATTCCTTTGAGCGCCCGGCTGTTTGCGGTCGTGGACGTTTGGGACGCCCTAACTTCCGACCGCCCCTACCGCCCGGCTTGGACACATGAAAGGACTCTGGACCATATCCGGGAGCAGTCTGGAAAACACTTCGATCCGGCGGTCGTGAGCGCCTTTCTGCAAATGCAGGCTACCTTTGATCAGCGGGCGTCCGGTAGCGGGAGCCAAGATCCCATGCCTCCGTATCCATGACCAGGACTGGGCCGACACTGACAGGCAAAGGTCTTGGCGAACAGTGCAGTAGGGAATGCCACGACCCAGAGACGGAATTCGAGAGAACGAGGGCAAGGATCTGAGGATCGGCGGCAAAGCTCTACAAATCCCGCAACACGGGTTCTGCCGAGCGCCCTGAGGCAAATCCTAAGGGCGGATCACGTCGTCGTCTCCTGAGCAAGGATATTGAGAAGAAGCCATTCAAGGGCCTCGTCAAGCCGTCAAGACCCTTGGATGGCTTTGTTGATTCCTCGGAAGGACCTGGCCCTGGTTACTTTCCCAGAACAGCTTCTCCCCCAATTGCCCGGGAGAATCCTTCAGCACCAAGATCACTGGCCCATCCTCTGTTTGAACGGTTCCTCAACAGAGGTATGGCTGAGGGCGCAGAGTGTCTCTAGTCCTCCTACTGGCCACAGGCGACCTCCAGCGTGTAGGTCGTTATGGCATTCACCGTGGGCAAGCTCATGGGTCCGCCCGCTGTTTCGCCGTCCCGGAAAGGCATGTCGATTTCTCCGGCCTCAAGAGGGATGGGTGACCCGGTGCCACCGCCGCCGCCACAGGCATGCATCTGCAGCTGCATCGTATGGGTAATGGACATATGCAGCATCGGGGGCGCATTCCCCTCGCCGGCTGAGATTGTTCCGCCAACCGTGATTTGATCGGATCCAGAATCCTGCGCGGGACAGTCGCCGATAGTCCCACTTCCCGTCACCGGAAGCGTCGCCTCGCCTTCCAACGTGGGTGGATGTTTGGAAAGGTCGACAGTCACCTCGACGGGACCTTTGATGAAGATGTTGTTCGTTACTTGTGGAGCCTGTTGGTGCAACTCTTCATTGAATATCAACGTGAAGTGGTCACATATGCATTCGTCGGGAACAACTCCCCCGAGAGCCTTCAGCGCCACCGTTGCCAGTGACCAAGTGGCATCGTACCTGGCCCCGCCTGGACCATTGGTGTCGGGAACTCCTAGGAGACTGGCCGTCTGAAAGGCTAAGAGCAGTCTCGTGATCTCGTCATGCAGATCCGTTGGGTTGGCCAGGCAGGGATCGAGGTCTTCGATGGCGGCATCCAACCCTTCGGCGGCGATATTCTGGGCACGTTTCAGCGCCCGCTGAGCGATGTCATCTTGCCCCAGTTTCTGGGCCTCATCCAGGAGCCGCAGCGTCTCGTCAAATGAGGCGCTGCCGAGCTCGCTGTTGGCCAATTCGCTGAAGGTGGCGTTCGCCTGATCGAGGAAAGCCTGGCCATCTCCGCCCATGAACAGATCCATACCTGCGGCCGCCAGATAGCCGGCGATATGGGATCGTGCTTGCCGCGGCGTCTGGGGCCTCACGCTCAGGAGACCAGCTCCATGGGGCAGCGCACTAATCTCAAGCAGCGACTCCAGCAGCTTGCGCCCCCCCTTTTTGTCGCCCTGATCGGCAAGCTGCTTGGCCTGCTCAAGTTTGAGTTGGAATGCCGCCGGGAGATCGGCTTCGCAGAACGTGCCCTGCGGCTGGAGCTGATCGGCGAGCGCCTGAGCACCCCGAGCGCCCAGCACTCCAAGGGTGGGCGCATCCTGCGAACCCACCAGCGTCGGGGCAGAAGACGCTCCTTCCATGTCGAGAGCCAGGCTTGGCATGGTTGCGCAAGGGTCCACAGATTGCGTCGCGGTCGGAGACGCGTCCGTGCGGTTGCCGGGGAAATTGCACGCTGCCAAGCCGAGTGAGAAGATCAAGATGAATGAGCTGACACGTGTGATCTCGCGGTAGCACATCGCAATCTCCTTCCCCAGGAGCACCCCACGCGCTGCCTAACGCTTGCCACAGCTTGTTTGAGCCATTCTGGGAAGTCAGAAACAGATGTGGTCCATCTCTGAAGGAGATCGGCGCGTCCGGCGAGCGGCAGTGGGCGCAGCGAAAGGCCGCAGTGTTTACCAACTCTCCAAGATAGGTCCCCTGGTTGGATGCCAGCGCTGGCATCGAGGCATTCCCATCATACACCTGGCTGCAAGTTCAAGATCTAGAAGGAGGCAAGCCTTGGTTCCTGACGCTCGGCGCCTTGATCTACGTCAGCCATAAACAATCTTGCGCCAGATGGACGCAAGGCACGGTATGTTTGACCGCACGTGGCATTTGTATGCATCTTCTACTCGGAGGCTTGCAAAGGCGGATCCATGCCTACAGAAGCTCGCTTGAGTTTGTCACGCCAAGGCATGTGAGGTAGATCCACGTTGACCGGCACACCTTTCTCTTGTCGTCTATTGTCTGGCAAAAGACGAAGGGCAATGGTCATGGCGAATCAGGCAGTAGGGAAACTCATGACCCAAAGGCGGAATTCGAGAAAACGCAGGCAAGGATCTGGGAAGAGGCGGCAAAGTTCGTCAAGACCCTCATTCACGGGTTCTGCCGAGCGCCTTGAGGCAAGACCTAATGGCGAATCCCGTCGTCGTATCCTGAGTGTGTCTTCTCAGAAGAACCGCTCAAGGGTCTCGTGGACGTGCCAGGATCCTTGGGGAGCCTAGCCAATACTACGCCAAGGTCCCGAAGTCGAAGGATGGAAGGAGAATTGGAAGCCAGATCTCGACAGGCAATCCCACGCCGACACAATCCAGCCCGAGTTGCTTGAAACCCCGGATTGCAGATCCTTGGGCTGGCAGTTGGAGGCCGGACGGAGTCCCTGCCAGATCATCGCCAATGTACTCGAGGGGAGCCCCCCCATTCGGTTGGACTGATGGTTGGTTACGTCAACTGGTCAATTAATGTCATTAGCTGCCAATACAGCTTTCCATCCCTCACGGAGCGTGGGATACCGTGGCGTCCAGTCAGACTCTGCTTTGATTTTGCGGTTTGAAATCCTTTGCGAACGTGCCAAGGTCTCGCCCACTGAGCCCAGAAGCCTTGCCAACCAAGACGGGGCCAACCTTGGAGATCTCACACCCAGGAGTTCAGCCAGGCAATCGACGTATTCTTGGCGCCTTAGTGGCTCGTCGTCGGCCACGTTGTAAACTCCAGATGGAATGACCAGGGCGGCCACAACGGCAGCTGCCGCGTCATCATGTGATATGGATGAATAGAACGCCTCTGGCGCCCCAAAGACCGGTGCGAGACCTCGCCGTACATATCGGATCGTTTCAAGGGTCATGGGACTGTCAGCACCATAGAAGTAAGCAAAGCGAAGTGCGATGCCAATCCCCCCTTGGGCGGCAAAGCCACGCGCGGAGGCTTCGGCATCGAGAACGGCGCGGTTGTATCTCGCTGCCTTGACCGAGGCATCTTCGTCGATCCAATCATCGCCACAATCAGGGTAGATCGGCGCAAAGGATTCCTGGATGAAGCGTTTCGCCCCACCGGCTTGAGCCGCCTCCGCCAAGTTCGCCGCACCATATCGTCGGATGCGATTTGTCATTCGCCATGCCCCTGGCACAAGGGCCTGCAGGTTGATCGGGACGCTGGTTGCCAGATTGATGACCACCTCATGCCCGTCTACTGCTCCGCGAACAGCACTCGCATCAAACAGGTCCAACTCCACGGGCTTGGCGCCAATCTGGGCCAGCCAGCTACGCGAGCTGTCGCTCCTCCCAATCGCCGTGACGTTATGTCCAGCTTTCATCAGTTGAGGCAAGACTCTTCGGCCAAGCACGCCGGTTGCACCTGCAAGGAAGACGGACGTCCTATTCTCTTCAGATCTTGAAACCATTCTTGTACTCCTGATCTCTCCGTTGAAATGCGAGAGAATGTTTGCCTTGATGTCGATCCCAACGAGATTGAGTATTCCTATGCCCACTCATGGCCCAGACTTCGAGGTGCAGTGGCAGAACTACATTGGCATGTATCCTGAACTCCGGAGACGCGCCGTCCCACAACCGGAGCTGAGCTCGCGGTCGCTGTCGAACGATTCTGGACTCCCTCCTCAGTGGTCATGCCTGGTTCTCAACGATCAGAAATGGCTGACCTCGGAATGCACTCATCAGTCGACAACTCATTCAACTCTCATCACATGAGCACCCCATTAAGAATGCGTTGGACTATCCGTTTCGGCTTGCGCGATCGACAAGGACTGTTCCGCTTCAGAAAGCTCTAGTGTTGTGGTTCCCTCCCCACCAAACGATGGAATGGCTATCTTCCACCCCAGCATTAGGGTCCGTCACCGGCCAAAGCAACACCCTGATCGCTGGAACCCGATCTGCACCTTGCTCGGCGATTCCTTGTGGACCCCCCTTGCTTCTCCACCCGGACTCGTTGACGAAAGTAGCAACTGAAATGTTCGGTTCCCAATCAAATGCAGACATCACTATCAAATGGACTCGAGCTGCGGAAGGTGCCATGGGCGAGGCCGAACACTATCACTCTGTGCACTCCTGCTCCTTCCTCAGGACATCTCAGCCACACTTCAAAAAGGCTGTACTCGCCCGCGCCCTTCCGGTCCGATGCCCTGGCATGCGCCAGTGCAGGCACATCGATCTTGGAATGCCCACTTTCACTTTCGAGATTGCCCGAAAGGGATTGAGGGTTCAAAGTCTCTTCACATATCAAAGCATCACATAGTGTCTTTTTCCGGGCTCAAAATGATAGTCAGAGGTCTTGGTCAAAAAGGCAGGAGACGAATCTATGACCGATACACAGGATCTGCCGAAGGGCATGCAAGGATCTCTGGGAAGCAGCCGCAAGAATCCTCAGGGCTCTCATTCACTGGTCCCCGAAATGTCTTCAGGCAAAGCCGAAGCGCGACTCCCATCACCGCCGCCTGAGCGAGGGCTCCAAAAGGAATCCAGGCTCCCTGAGATACAGGGAGATCCTTGGGCGGCTTACGAAAGCTGGCCGATACTTGGCTATTCAGGAAAACGCGCCCTTGATCGTCGTGCCCGACGAAATGGCTCCAGCTCTTGACACACAACACAGGAGGTCATCGATGCGGGGGCGCCGCAAGCTTGCTGCCGGATGGATTGGATATCCAGTGGACCCGGACGCACTCGGTCTGGGACGACAAGTGATGATGCGGGCGCGCCGCTTCCAACGCGTCTAGCAAGGCGGCCAACGGCAGGCAGGATCGGTTTAGGCTTGCGTCGGGGGTGCGGCAGGCGCGACTTGGTACTTCATCCCATGAGTCGGGCGTCTAGCCTCGGACCGTTTCATGGTCCGCCGATGATTCGAATTCGGGTCTAAGAGTGCTCGCACCGCGCAGGTAGCAATGGACCATTCCGGCTTGCTCTTGTCGGCTCTCGACCAGGATAAGCACCCTAACACATCGATCCAGGCTTCCGGCCACTTTCATCTCCTGCAGGCACATCAATCCTGCCTGAGTCCAGCCGAGAGCGCGGGCGGCTTCAGCTGGGTAGGCAGCATCCAAGTCGGCTGTAGCACTGAATACGGCTGAGATGACCTCGTTGCTTGAAAGTGCGTTGGATTCGACGAGGGCCTTAAGCATCTCCGTGGTGGCATCCAGGATGGCTTGGCGCGTGTTTTCCGATACGGTGATGGCCCCGCGCAGCGAACGAGTGGGCATGTGTCGTTCCTCTTCCTTCTCGCACACGGACAAGCTGCCTCATAGGCACGGGCCACCGCTAGTTGATCGCGGTGTCCTATTGCCCTGTTAAGAGCCGGTCCGTTAGGCTTCGACAACCTCAATCCTATGGCGGGGATAGCTGCCCAAGTTGCGCAGCATTTTCGCCGAACCCTCCAGCTCTGAAAGGGCAGCACCAACGTTGACATCTTCCTGGCTGCCAGCCAAGTCGAGGTAGAACAGATACTCCCACGGGCTGCCGACCAAGGGACGTGACTCGATCTTGGTCAGGTCAATTCCCCGGTCAGCGAACAGTCGCAGAGCACTGACCAGCGCTCCGGGGCGATTGGTCAACGAGAAGACGATCGATGTCTTGGCGTCACGCACAGGAACGACGGGGCTCCGCGCCAGCACCAAGAATCGGGTGAAGTTGGCCGGATTGTCCTCGATCGCCTCAGCCAGGATGGAAAGTCCATAGAGTTCCGCGGCCTGGGCAGAGGCGACAGCGGCCGCCTCACGGTCCGCCAGATCTCTGATTCGCCTGGCGCTGCCCGCCGTATCATCCCCTGGCACCCGCTCCCATTCAGGAAACCGGTCCAAGTAGTAGTGGCACTGAGCAAGAGCCTGGGGATGCGAATGGACACGCCGGACATCGTGCAACCCAACACCTGGAAGTGCCATCAGGCAGTGGCTGATGCGTTGATGGTGTTCGGCGACGATATGCAGCTGGCGCTCCAGCAGAAGGTCGTAGCTCTGATGGATGCTGCCGGCCAAGGCATTTTCGACCGGAATCAGCCCGAATGTGACCTCTTCAGCTTCTGTACGGTCGAACACTCTTTCGAGCGTGCGGCAAGGAACGACATCGATCTGTCTTCCAAAATGTGCCTCGGCCGCCATCTGGCTGTAGGCTCCCGATTCGCCTTGGAATGCCACCCGCACATCTGGCATGGGACGCCGGCCTCAGGCGGCCACCGATTCCGTCGTGGCTACGTAGTCCAGCCACCCATCAGATCTTTCGCCCTTGCCGTGCAGCGTAGCGAAGAAGGATCTCTGTATCGCGTCTGTCACCGGCCCGCGGCGCCCCTGGCCGACCTGGATGAAGTCGACTTCCCGGACGGGTGTGCACTCGGCCGCTGTCCCGCAGACAAAGATCTCATCCGCCACATAGAGTTGGTCGCGTGAAAGAGGTTCCTCCACCACCGGAAAACCGAGATCCCCGGCCAGCACCATGATTGAGTCGCGGGTGATTCCCTCCAAGATACTCGCACGCGGTGGCGTGTAGACCACGCCGTCCCGGACGACGAAAAGGTTCTCTCCGCTGCACTCGGACACACAGCCCTGTGGATCCAGCATCACAGCTTCATCGAAGCCAGATCGGACTGCCAGAGTCTTGGCCAACATCGAGTTGGCATAATTGCCGCTGACCTTGGCTTTGGTCATATTGACGTTGACGTGGTGGCGAGTGAATGAAGACACCATCATGCGGGATCCGAGTTCCAGGGCTTCTTTGCCCAGATACGCACCCCACTCCCAAGCTGAGATTCCAACTTTGGGATGCAGATTATCGATGTTCAATGACTTCGGCGGATCGTCGAAGTACACCAGCGGGCGGATGTAGCACCCGGTGTACTTGTTGCCGGAGATCACGGCGTGGACGGCCCGCCGCAGTGCGTCCAAGTCATATGGAAGCTCCTTGATCATAATCACCTTGGCAGAGTTGAGGAATCTACGGAGATGTTCCGTCAACCGAAAGACCGCCGGCCCCCGCTCTGTTTCGTAGCATCGAATGCCCTCAAAAACCGCCAGACCGTAGTGAAGGGAGGCGTTGTTGAATGAGACTGTTGCCTCTTCGGCGGGCACGAGCCCTCCGTCCAGCCATATCACTTCTTGGTCCATCATCGGTTTCCTCCTGACATCTTGGATGGCTCAGGCAAATCGCCTATCGGGTGTGCTCCGGCGAGCCTTCAACAGTCCCTTCCGGATGTTCTATTTCGCCGGCGATCCTTCCCACGGCATCTCGGACAGCTTCCCCCATCGATTCTGTTGAGAGATCTCCCCCCAGATCGGGCGTTCTGGCCCCCTCATTTAGAGTGGCCTCGACGGCACGCTCCAGCGTGTCGGCCTCTTTGGTCAGTCGGAGTGCGTGGCGCAGCAGCATGCCGGCGCTGAGAATTGCCCCCAAGGGATTGGCGAGACCGCGGCCGACGAGATCGGGCGCCGATCCATGAATCGGCTCAAAGAGGCCGCCCTGCCTTGCGCCCAAAGAGGCGCTGGGCAACAGGCCAAGCGAGCCCACCAGGACAGAGGCTTCATCTGTCAGGATGTCGCCGAACATGTTCTCGGTGACAACCACATCGAACGAACCCGGGGCCAGCATCAGGCGCATGGCCGCCGAGTCCACCAACTGGTGCTCGATTTCGACCTCGGGGAAGGACGCTGCCACTTCATCGGCCACCTCACGCCAAAGTCGGGAACTCTCAAGGACATTTACCTTGTCGACCGAGGTGACCTTGCGCTTCCGGTCGCTGGCCAATTCGAAGGCCAGTCGGACCACCCGGCGAATTTCCTGCTCTGAATACTCGAGCGTGTCAATAGCCCGGCGTTGTCCGGCGACGCCTTCCGTCCCCTGCGGGCGTCCAAAATAGAGACCGCCGGTCAGCTCCCGGACAAAGAGAATGTCCACGTTCTGCAAACGGTCGGGTTTGAGAGGCGAAGCGGAAACCAAGGCCGGCATGACCTTTATCGGTCGCAGATTGGCGAACAACTCCAACGCCTTGCGCAGTCCAAGCAGGCCCTGTTCAGGCCGACGTTTCAACCGAGGGGAACTCCATTTAGGCCCGCCCACTGCGCCCAGCAGGATGGCATCAGCGGTGCGGCAAGCCTCGAGTGTCGCCTCCGGCAGCGGTTCTCCGGTCTCATCCAGCGCCACACCGCCGATGAGACAGGTCTGATAGTGGAAGCTGTGCCCGAAGGCGTCGGCTACGGCTTCCAAGCACATTTGAGCCTGAAGAACGACCTCCGGTCCGATGCCATCCCCTGGCAGCAGAACGATTTCAGCTTTCACGCCTGGGCCCCTTCGCCGCTGAGCGCCGGTGCCGCCGTGACATTCCCCGAACTGCCAATCTCCGACAATCCGTATTCGAGGCTGTCGGCGAGAGCCTTCCATGAAGCTTCAATGATATTGGGCGATGCGCCCACCGTGCTCCAGCGCCGATTCCCATTGCGCGTGTCGATCAAGACTCGCGTGGTGGCAGCCGTGCCATTGTTGCCGTCCAGGATACGCACCTTGTAGTCGGCCAGTTGAAAATGGGCGAGCTGTGGGTAGACGGGGACCAGAGCTTTGCGGAGGGCGCTGTCCAGCGCGTTGACCGGCCCATTGCCCTCCCCGGCGGTGTGCAGGATTTCGCCCTCAACCCGCAGCTTGACGGTGGCTTCGGCGAACGTCCCCCGTCCTTGACGATGCTCGACGACGACCGCATAGTCGACAAGTTCGAAAGGAGGCCGATAGCTTGGATTCTGACGCTTGAGCATCAACGCCACAGAGGCCTCTGCCGCCTCAAACGAGAACCCTTGGGCCTCCAGGGCCTTGATGTCCTTCAAGACTTCGGCGACCTCCTGGCGGCTTTCGACGGCCACACCATACTCATCCGCCTTGCTCAAGAGGTTGCCCCGACCCGACAGCTCGCTGACCACCACTCGCATTGTGTTGCCAACCAGACTCGGTTCGATGTGCTGATAGGAGCGTGGATTCCGGCGGATAGCGGCGACGTGTATGCCTCCCTTGTGGGCAAAGGCGCTCCGCCCGACGTAGGCCATGTGATCGTCGGGCGCCAAATTGGCGAGTTCGGCGACAAACCGGGACAAGTCATAGAGCTCTGTCAGCCCGGCATCCGGCAGACACCGGAGCCCGAGTTTCAGTTCAAGATCGGGGAGTACGGAGCAAAGGTTCGCATTTCCACACCGTTCCCCATAGCCGTTGATCGTCCCCTGCACATGCATCGCTCCGGCTCTCACGGCTGCCAGGGTATTGGCGACCGCGCATTCGCCGTCGTTGTGTGTGTGAATGCCGATTGGTGTGGCGATCCTTTTTCCAACTTCTCGCGTGACGGCCTCGATCTCCCATGGCGTGGAGCCGCCGTTGGTGTCGCACAGGACGATCACTTCGGCGCCGCCGCGCTGGGCGGCTTCCAGACACGCCAATGCGTACATCGGATCGGCCTTGTAGCCATCGAAGAAGTGTTCGGCGTCGTAGATCACTCGTCGGCCGGAAGAGCCCAAAAAACCCAGGCTGTCTTCGATCATCCTCAGGTTCTCGTCGGCGGTGGTTCTCAGAACATCGCGCACGTGCAGATCCCACGATTTTCCGACGACAGCGCATACCTCGGTCCCTGCGTCCAGCAGGGCCTTCAGGTTGGCATCCTCTTCGGGTAGTGCGTCGGCTCGCCGCGTGGAGCCAAAGGCCGTGATCTTGGCATGCTCCCAGGAGATCTCCTGTGCCCGCTGGAAGAACTCAGCGTCTTTGGGATTGGACCCAGGCCATCCGCCTTCGATAAAGTGGAATCCGAGTTGGTCCAGCCTCCTGGCGATCTGGAGTTTGTCATCGCAGGAGAGCGAGATCCCTTCCCGTTGAGTCCCGTCCCGGAGCGTGGTGTCGTAGACCTGCACATCCCATTGCTCACTAGCCACCATCATGCGCCACCTCGTACTCTCGAACATGATCCTCCAGCGACATCAGATACCCCAATTGATCCACGCCTTCGATTAGACACCTCTTCGAAAACGCGTCGACATCAAACGGCGCCCGTTCGCCGCCGGGCATTTCCACGAGCTGCTGCGTGAGATCAATTGTGACCATGCACTTCCTATCATCGAGAACGTGGCGGGAAAGAGATGCATGATGGGCCTCGTCCAAGGCCACCGGAAGAATGCCATTCTTCAGGGCATTGTTATAGAAGATGTCGGCAAAAGAGCGGGCAATAACAGCTCGAAACCCGCGCCCAGAGAGAGCCCAGGCAGCGTGCTCACGCGACGATCCGCAGCCGAAGTTGCGCCCCGCCAGCAGGATCTGAGCATGGCTTGATTCAGGTTGATTGAGGGGGAATTCCGGGTCGGCCGTTCCGTCCGGCAGGGTGCACCAATCCTCAAACAGATGCTCCCCCAAACCGGTCCTCTCGGTGCCCTTCAGGTAGCGGGCCGGGATGATTTGATCCGTGTCGATGTCATCGGCCAACAACGGGGCCAAATGTGAGGTGAGCACCGTGAACCGAGACAACATATCAAACTCCCTTGAGTTAATCGGCCCCGACGTTTGCTGCCAGGGCCCGAGGATCAGCAATAGCACCCGCCACGGCGGTCGCTGCTGCTGTAAGCGGCGAGGCCAGGAATGTACGGCCACCCTTGCCCTGCCGACCTTCGAAATTCCTATTGGTGGTGCTGACGGCATACTGTCCCGGCTCCAACTGATCCCCGTTCATGGCAATACACATGGAGCAACCGGCAAAGCGCCACTCCGCACCAGCCGATAGGAAGACCTGGTCCAAGCCCTCGGCCTCCGCCTGCCTGCGGACGCTGTCCGAGCCCGGGACCACAAGCATTCGAACTCCAGGCGCGACGCGCCTGCCACGAAGCAGCGATGCCGCGCCACGCAGATCCGAAAGCCGGGCGTTGGTGCAAGAACCGACAAAGACAACGTCCACAGGATGACCCAACAGGGGCTTCCCCGATGGCACCTGCATATAGTCCAGGGCACGCATCATCGCCTGGCGTTGGTGCGAATCGGCACACTCGGAAGGGTCTGGAACTGGCTGCGAAATTGGCAGACCCATCCCCGGGTTGGTGCCATAAGTGATCATGGGCGTCAGCGTACCGGCGTCCAGTTCAACCGTCTCATCGAAGCGTGCCCCAGGGTCGGATTGGAGCTCCTGCCACCGGTCAACCGCCTGGTCCCAAGCTTCGCCCTCGGGCGCGAAAGGGCGCCCGGATAGATACTCAAACGTCGTTGTGTCGGGCGCCACCATGCCAGCTCGCGCCCCACCCTCGATCGACATGTTGCAGATCGTCATGCGGGCTTCCATATCCAGCGACCGGATGGCCTCGCCGCGGTACTCGATCACATGTCCGGTGCCACCCTGCACCCCGATCTTGGCCAGGAGGGCCAGGATGACATCCTTGGCGGTCACACCCGGAGACAGCTTGCCGTCAATCCGCACTTCCATCGTCCGGGGTTTCTCCTGGAGAAGGCACTGGGTGGCCAGGACATGCTCAACCTCACTGGTTCCGATGCCGAACGCCAGCGCGCCGAACGCGCCATGCGTGGAGGTGTGGCTGTCGCCGCAGACCAGCGTCTTGCCGGGCTGGGTTAGCCCGAGTTCAGGGCCAATCACGTGCACAATCCCCTGCTCTTCCGAGCCCAGCCGAAACAACGGAATCCCGAATGCCTCACAGTTGGATTCCAGCTGCTTGATCTGAGCCGCACCCATCGCATCCAGAATGGTCAGGTCTCGGGAAAGCGTGGGGGTCGAATGATCCATGGTGGCGAATGTCTTGTCAGGCCGGCGCACTTTGATCCCTTTGGCTCTCAGCCCAGCGAAAGCTTGGGGGGAGGTCACTTCATGGACGAGATGCAGATCGATATAGAGCACGTCCGGTCCGTGGCCATTCTGGACCACAACGTGGGAGTCCCACACTTTGTCGAAGAGGGTAGATGGTTGAGTCGGCATGGTTTCATTGCACCTTGGCAGCCACGGCTTCGTCTCGTGCAGGCTGCGCCCCTGCTCTCTCTCCGGCCGCAATGAGCTTGTTCAACGCCGACAGGTAGGCCTTGACACTGGCGACGATGATGTCTGTGTCTGCGCCATATCCACCATAGGACCGTCGATGCATCAATTCGCGCCCTTGGGCCTTTTCGACCACCTCCGGTGTGGCTCCGGATTCGATGCGGACAGTGACCTCGCCCTGAGCGTCGATCCCCTCTGTGACCGCATGGACGGCGAATTCAAGCAGGGATGAGGGGACGCTCACGATTTGGTCCACAGCCTTGTAGGCGGCATCCACCGGGCCCGTTCCCACAGCGGCCTGAACCCATTCTTGGCCTTCCGCATCGCTGAGACGAACCGTGGCCGTCGGCATGCCCATCGTCCCGCAGGTGACCTGCAGCCCATTCAGCGAGAAGTATTCAGGCGGCTGGAAGATTTCGTCGTTGATGATCGCTTCCAAGTCGGCGTCCGTCACGCTCTTCTTTTTATCCGCCAGCGCTTTGAACCGCTCAAACGCCTGCTGCAAGGCATCCCGATCCAGCTCGTAGCCTAGCTCCTCCAACCGAGCTCGGAGCGCGTGCCGGCCGGAATGCTTTCCCAGGACCAATCGGCTTTGGGTAAGACCGATCGTTTCCGGGCGCATGATTTCGTAGGTTTCCTGATTCTTCAGCATCCCGTCTTGATGGATGCCCGCTTCGTGAGCGAATGCGTTCGCCCCGACGACAGCCTTGTTGGGAGGCACGATGATGCCCGAGTAGTTGCTGACCATCTTGCTGACCCGGCTGATCTGTGTGGTGTCAATGCCGGTGGTCAAATCGAACACCGCCTGGCGCGTCCGCAGCGCCATCACCACCTCTTCCAAGGAGGTGTTGCCAGCCCGTTCCCCAATGCCGTTGACCGTCACCTCGACCTGTCTGGCACCTGCTTGGACACCGGCCAATGTGTTGGCCGTGGCCAGACCGAGATCGTCGTGGCAATGCACCGAGATGACAACATCAGCGGCGCCGGGAACCCCGTCGACGACCCCCTTGATGAGCGCCCCGAATTCCTGCGGCGTCGTGTATCCGACCGTGTCGGGGATATTGAGGGTGGTGGCCCCCGCCTTGATGGCCTCAGCCAGGACGACCGCCAGAAAATCTGGATCGCTCCGGCCGGCGTCCTCCGGGCTGAATTCGACGTCGTCACACATGCTCTTGGCCAGGCTAACCATGTCGACCACCCGTTGGACCACATCCTCCGGATCCATGCGCAGCTTGTGGCGCATGTGGATGGGAGAGGTGGCGAGGAAAGTGTGAATCCGGGGCCGAGCCGCCGGTGCTACAGCCGCCCAGGCCGCCCGCACATCGGATTCGGAGGCACGTGCTAAACCGCAGATGATCGGCGGCTCACCGCTCGGGCCGGGTTCTTTGCCGATGGTTTCGGCGATGCGCTGCACCGCGTTGAGATCATCCGGGGAGGCGGCGGGGAAGCCGGCCTCAATCACATCCACACCGAGCCGGGCCAGGCCTCGGGCCACCTCGAACTTCTCGGCCGATGTCATCGTCGCTCCCGGAGATTGTTCACCGTCCCGCAACGTGGTGTCAAAAACCCTGACGTAGCCGCGCTTCAGTCCTTCCATCTTGCCTCCAACTCTACCGGCATCCTTCGATCAGTCGCCCGGCTTGACCGTCACTGGATCCAGAAACGGCATCATTTCCCGCAGTTCCGCCCCCACCTTCTCGATAGGATGATCCGCCTGCTGACGCCGCTGCGCATCGAACCAGGTACGGCCGTTTTCGTTTTCTTCGATCCACTTGCGGGCATATGAACCATCCTGGATCTCGTTCAGGATCTGCTTCATTTCGCCTTGGGTTTCCTCGGTGATGACGCGCGAACCGGCCGTGTAGTCGCCGTGCTCCGCCGTGTCGCTGACGGAGTAGCGCATGTAGTTCAAACCGCCTCGGTACATCAGATCGACGATCAACTTGAGCTCGTGCATGCACTCAAAGTAGGCGACTTCAGGTTGGTACCCGGCCTTGACCAGAGTCTCAAATCCGGCTTTGACCAAGGCGCTGACGCCACCGCAAAGCACAGCCTGCTCACCGAACAGATCCGTCTCTGTCTCCTCGGCAAAAGTGGTCTCGATGACACCGGCCCGCGTCGCGCCCAGCGCCCTGGCGTAGGAAAGGGCCTGTTCCTTGGCCGAACCGGTGGCATCTTGATGGACAGCCAGCAGCGCGGGCGTTCCCTCACCAGCCACATAAGTCTC
>Ga0315535_1001504_pt1 | contig 15553 bp, 10 predicted proteins | sample SalMarSW160220MG_2_FD_203092 | JGI IMG/M metagenome (GOLD analysis project Ga0315535, IMG submission 203092) | Salt marsh sediment microbial communities from the Plum Island Ecosystem LTER, Massachusetts, United States - Salt Marsh Sediment SW1602-20 ...
TTTTCATCTCTGAATGTTATATTTGAACCTGTGTTCGTATTTAGCCTAGCTAAAACTAATTTTACTTATGAATATTATAATAAAAAAAATATTTACAGTTTTAATATTTACAATACTTTTAACAAATATAATCTTTAGCCAAAAAGTTTCATCATCGATTAGAGGTACCATTACAGGAAGGGTTTTTGACCAGTCGACAAAAGCACCTATTGAATTCTCTAACATAGTACTTTATAATAAAACTGATAGTACACAGGTGACGGGTTCTATAACCGACAAAAACGGAAAATTTGTTTTGAATAGTGTCGGTTTCGGGAATTATTATTTGTTTGTGCAATTTATGGGATATGCAAGAAAAATTATAAATAATATTTCAATTTCAAATTCAAAACGAAACCTTGATTTAGGTAAAATATATTTAAAACCTTCTGCAATAAATTTACAGAGTGTTGTAGTAAGCGGGAGGAGATCGCCTATATCTTACGAGCTGGATAAAAAAGTAATAGATGTAAGCCAGATTAAGACAGCTTTATCAGGCACTGCTGCAGATGTCCTTCAGAATATTCCTTCCGTAAATGTAGATATTAACGGAAATGTAAGCTTAAGGGGCAGCACAAATTTTCAGGTGCTTATTAACGGGCATCCTTCGGTGATGGATCCTCAGGATGCATTGCAGCAAATTCCCGCCAGTTCCATTAAAACAATAGAATTGATTACTAACCCTTCGGCAAAGTATGATGCCACCGGAACGTCAGGCATTATCAATATCATACTTAAGAAAAATACAGATTTAGGGTTAAGCGGAATTGTAGATATAATGGGAGGACTAAATAAAAAATACGGGGGGAACGTAATTTTTCAATATAAAACGCCTTTTATTAACTACAATCTGGGTTTAGATTTTAATCGTCGTTTTTTCCCTGGTACACGAACCGAAAATAAGCAGTTTATCATTTCCGGTAATACTTCTTATCTAAACTCCAGTGGGGGTATGACTTGGGGAAGAACTGTATCCGGAATAAGAGGCGGATTGGATTTTAATTTTAGTGATGATGATATTTTATCAATCGGTGGAAGATATGGCTCAAGATCTTTTTTAAGAAATTCAGCTTTGAATTATGATCAATGGTACAGTAATGCTCCTCAAAGCTTTTATTATTTAGACAATACCAATCATAACCATTCCGGTACATTTTACGATTTGAATTCTAATTATCAGCATAAATTCGGGAGCGATGAAAATAAGTTAACAGCTAATTTATCTTTTAGGCATCGTAATAACAACGAAGCTTCCGAAAGCTACTCTACTATTGCGAGTGGTACATTCAACGGAACCAAAACAACCGAGCTGGGGCCGGGCAGCGAACTAAGAGGAAATCTGGATTATGTTTTGCCGATAAATAAAAATGAAAAATTCTCAACAGGTATGGAATATTTCAGCAGGCTTCGGCAGGATATAAACAAGCTCTATTTCTATGATTCAACCAGCAATACTTATAATTTCCAGAAGCCTTACAGTCATACAAATGATTTCAACAGGACACGGTTTGCGGCTTATTCAATCTTTTCCAATAAATGGGACAGTCTGGGAGTTCAAATCGGTGCACGCACGGAATATACTTACCAGCTTGTAAAATTAGCGGGAACCGGACAGCAGTTCTCTTTAAGCAGATGGGACTTCTTTCCTTCAATTCATACATCATATAGCTTTGCCAGTGGCACGCAAATTATGGCTGGTTATTCTCGACGGATTGAACGACCCGACGGCGGCGATCTTGAGCCTTTTTATACCTGGTTCGATGCAACCGATGTACGAATTGGAAATCCCAACCTGCAGCCGGAGTTTATAGATTCTTATGATATCGGTTATCAGACATTTTTCGGCAAGGTATCTTTTTCAAATGATTTCTATTACCGCTTCACTCATAACAAAATGGAAGATATAAATTCCGTTTATGCTGAAAACGTAACACTCCACACAAGTGCAAATGTAGGCACCGATCAATCTCTTGGTGCCGAATTCAGCGTATCGTTTAACCCGGTTAAAATCTGGCAGTTAGATTTAACGGGTGATGTTTATGATTATAAAATTCAAGGTAATTTATTTGATCAATCGTTTGCAAGGGAAAGTTTTGACTGGAATATTAAGAGCAGCAATGATTTCACCATAACGCCTTCCACAGACCTTCAATTAAATACAAGATATCATAGCCCTTCGGTAACAGCACAGGGCAAATGGAACGGATATTTTACTGCCGATCTTGCAGTTAAACAAAATTTAATGGGTAAAAATTTATCCCTGATATTGCAGGTTAGGAATTTGCTGCATACCGGGGGATGGGAATTCTATTCTCAAGGAACAGACTTTTACAATTACTTCCATTTCGTAAGAGAGTCGCCGCAGGTAATGCTGGATTTAAAATATAATTTTAATAATTATAAAGAAAAAAATCAGCCAGACAATAACGGGCAGCCTGATAACCAGGGTGGATAGTAAATTACAGGACTCTTTGTTAAGATAATTAAAAAATTTAACATGTGGCCCACAAAATATTAATTAACTCACTTTATGCAAGTAGTGATTTGACAAGAGATGGAATCTTTTATTTTTGAAGATCCCATCTCCTGTCTAGCCTAAGATATATAACAGGCTATTTTCTTTTTAGAATAACAACGCCAAAGCTTTCCGTCTTATCTTTGCCTGGAACTAAAGTCGACATATAAATGTTGTGTGTTGATTCATCAAGTTCCATAGTTCGGGCTCTTCTCATAGTTTTAACGTTATCAATATTCTCAAATTTATTTGGTGACACCTCTTTTATCACACTTAATATCCCCTCGCCGCACGAACTGAAAGCAAAATGAGTTTCAGGATCAAACATGCATGCATCAACTCCCTTGCCTATTGTGGGAGTTGCAATCACCTTTCCGGTATTTGCGTCAACTACAACCATCATTTTGTTGTCGCAGCCGGCAAAAAGCCTGTTATTTTTTAAATCTATTGCCAGTCCTGACGGGCTTTCACCTGGTGCAATTGACCACGTATGCAATACTTTTAATGTCTTTGGATTGAACTCGGTAATCTCACTCTTGCTTTCTATATTGACATACATTTTGCCTTTCCCGTTAGAAACTGCAAACTCTGGCTTTCCATCAAGAGTTATTGTGCCAGCAACCTTATCGTTTTTTGCGTCGATAGCTGTTGCATTACTGCTCCTTCCATTAAATGCAAAAACTCTTTTTGAATATGGGTCATATGCTATTGCATCGGGATTTTTTCCGGTGACGTGTATATCTGCGATTACTTTAAATGTTTTCAAATCGAAAACTGTAACAGTATCGCTTCTGCCGTTGCTTATAAATCCTTTATTAAACTCATTGGCAATTGCAATACCGTGTACACCGTTCAAATTATCAATTTCACCAATTTGTTTGTCTGTCTTTAGATCAATTATGTGCACTTTGTTCCCATTTGAGACAAATAAATGATGACCTGCATTATCGATACTAAGATAATCCCACCACCCATTTCCTCCTATATTTATTGTCCCTGCTATGCTGTAACCCGATGCTTGTGCAAAGGAAAAAGGGGCAATAAATAAAAAAGATGCGAGAGCCAGTAATATAATAATTAATTTTTGTGCCCTCATATAATTCTCCATTTATTAGTGGTAAAAATTTACTGCTGCAATAGTAAACAATTAATCTGATAAAAAAGTTTTCTTATGTAAAAAAATATGATAAGTGGATTAATTATTTTAATTACGCAGCGGAGCTTATTTTCATCTTCATTTCATCTTCATTTTTTAATTTTTATGGATAAACATGAATAAGTCCAAAATTAAAAGGAGAAATGAAATGAAATTGACAGGCAATCGAATATCTATAATAATGCTCATTTTTGTCACTATCTTTGCAGTTTCCAACCTTTTTGCCCAGGAAAAAAGAATCACAGAAAAAGATCTACCTGCTGCTGTAACAAAGGCCATTCATACAGAATATCCTGCAGCTAAAATTATTGGTACCTCCACGGAAGTTGAAAAAGGTGTTACTTATTTTGAAATTGAAAGTATGGATGGGAAAGTAAGACGCGACCTGCTTTATACGAAAGAAGGAAAAAGAAGTGAGATTGAAGAGACATTAGCTCACGATAAAATTCCTGATTTTGTGAAAACCAGCATAATGAATAAATATCCCAAATATGAAATTAAAAGAGCCGAACTAGTTACTAGCGATAATAATAAAATCACCTATGAGGTTCAGATTAAAATGGGACACAAAAGAGCGGAGGTTGTTCTCGATAAAGATGGAAAGATTATAAAATCTGAAAATTTAAAAAGAGAAAATGAGAAGAAGGAAGGTAAAGAAAGCAAGGAAGAAAAAGAAGAAAACGATAATGATTAAATTTCCTAAATTCAATTAATTTTATTATGAGCAGAGGTGGTATACTTTAATATGGTAAAAATGCTTGCAATAATCGCTATCGATGTTAGCTTATTATATTGCATATCCATTTCTGCTCAACCAATAAACTCAGGATCAATAACTGGATTCGTAAAAGATTCCTCAACCACAAAGCCTCTTGTATATGTTAACGTCTTGCTACAGAATAATACTGAAAGTCTGAAATCTGCAGGAGCAATAACAGACCATAACGGCAAATTCGAATTTAGTAATGTAAAATTTGGTCAATACCTGATAAAAATAAGTTACATTGGTTACAGAAATAAAATTACACAACCATTTAGCGTAAATGCAGAAAATAAAAGGATTGATTTTGGAACCATTTTTTTAAGAGATACAACTGTCACACTTGAAGAAGTTCTTATAACCTCTAAAAAAGCTTTATTTAATAACCAGATTGATAAAAAAGTTTATAATGTTGATCAGGATATTATGAGTAAGTCTGGTTCCGCCAGTGATCTTCTTCAGAATGTGCCTTCTGTACAGGTGGACATTGATGGGAATGTATCTTTAAGAGGCTCATCGAATGTTTTGGTCATGATAAACGGTAAGACTTCGCCTTTGATGGGCAGCAACCAGGCAACTGTTCTACAGAGCATCCCGGCAAATACAATCGAAAAAATTGAAGTAATAACAAATCCATCGGCCAAATACAGACCGGATGGAACTTCGGGAATTATTAACATAGTCTTAAAGAAAAACAAAAGTACCGGGTTTAATGGATCTGTTAATGGCAACTTAGGCCTTGCAGGCCGTCATAATGCAGGCTTTCATCTCAATTATAATACCGGTGATTTAAATATTTTTGGAGGATATAATTTAAGAAAGGATAATCGGAAAAGAGTAGATACCGATAATAGGCAGCAAATCGACAGCTCTTTCAATGTTATAAATTATAATCAAAATAATAATGGTCTATATTATCCGTTATCGCATTTTGTAACTCTTGGAGCTGACTATTCATTGGATAATTCCAATCAATTTGGACTGTCCGGAAATTATTTTTATAATAGTTTTACAAGAAATGACTTTACCAATAACTTTTATTCGGATGGTTCAGGAAATGTAATAGAAAATTATAACCGGAATCGCCACGACAATGAATTTGAAAAAGAATTAGACTATACGGCTTATTTTGAACATAGATTTCTCGCAGATGATCATAAATTAAAAATAGAATTTACGGGTTCACACTCACCTGAACAGGAAGATAACCATTTTACTAATATTTATTATTATCCCTTATTCCCAACTACCTATGATAATACCTTAATTAAGCAAACTGAGGATATCAACCAATTATCTGTGGATTATTCTGATCCGCTTTCTGAAAACACTAATCTTGAAGCCGGCTATGAAGGTAATTTCCACAAAAATGATTTTGATTTTTATTCTGAATACTTTGATACAACTCAAAATAAATTTGTGACTGACAATGGACAAACAAGCCATTTTATTTATAACGAGAATATTCATGCCGTTTATGGAATTTTAGAGCATAGCTTTGGATCCTTTGGCTTTCAGGGTGGCTTAAGAGTAGAACAATCCTATGGAAAAGCAAACCTTGTCACAACTGATTCCACTTTTAATAAAAACTATTTTAATATCTACCCAACTATGCATATTGCCTATAATTTAAGCGCTTTATCCAAAATACAGCTAAGTTATAGTCGCAGAATCCGCAGGCCCGAATCAGATGATATAAATCCTTTTCCTGAATACAGGGATCCACGGAATATCAGGGCAGGCAATCCAAAGCTTTTACCTGAATACATTCATTCGATAGAAATTGGCTTTAGTTATCAGAACGATCAGTTTTCTATCCTTCCAAGCTTGTATTATAGATATAGAAAAAATGGCTTTACACGTGTAACCACTCTTATTAATGACACAACATCGCTTACTACTGAAGAAAATTTATCACACGGGCAATCGGCGGGTCTAGAATTAATTCTCTCGGGTAATTCGGGAAAGACTCTCAATGTCAATATAAATACTGATATATTTTATGATCAAATAGATGCATCTAATCTGGGATACAGTAATAAAAAATCCATTATATCATGGAGCGGAAACTGCACTATTGATCTAAATTTGACTGGTTCACTTTTGTTTCAGTTAAACTCTAATTATCGATCGGCAAGATTAACTCCGCAAGGTGAATTTCGGCCCAGATTAGTGGTAAATCTGGGAGCAAGAAAGGAATTTATGGATGGAAAACTCTCATTATTATTAACAGTTTCCGATATATTCAATTCTTTAAGAAGAGAAATAAATATAAATACACCTCTATTGGTTGAAACCGCTGTGGGTACTCGTGATTCTAGAATTTTCTATGTCGGCTTATCTTATAATTTCGGATCGCAAAATAAGAAATCAAAAGAGACCCAACTAAAGTATGATGAAAATTAATGACGGCGGAAATAAAATCGGCTTTAATATGTATTATTAATTTTAGTATTTTTGAAAAGCCTAAATATTTACTGTTAAAGGATACATTATCAGGCAATGATTAGAAAAATAATTTTATTGGTAACTTTTTCATATTGTTTTGTTTACGGCCAATATAACCTTGATTACTTTGTTAATAAAGCATTTAGTAATTCACCATTATTAAAGGATTACCAGAACCTTGGGCAAATAAATAACCTTCAATTCCAGTTTGACGAAGCTCAAAACTCTGCCTTTCAGGTCTCGCTAACCGCTAACTATTTATTCGCACCCTATTTTAACAATAATGGTAAGTTGCTTTCCACAAATCCTGACCCGAAGGCAATTGGATATGATGCAAGCATTACAAACGGAGGACTGTATTCGACTCAGATAAATTTTGAGAAGAATATCTTCAATGGCGGTTTGATGAATGCTTTGCAATTACAAAGAGCTACTCTGAACAAAAGCTATGTAAATAATACGCATGAAGAAAAGCATACATTAAAAAAAGAAGTGACTGATCAATATTTGAGTACTTTGCAGGATCAGCTTTTGTTGGGGCTTTCAAGTGATATAGTAAATAACCTGAAAGATCAACTCTCTATTACGGGTAAACAGGTGCAGAACGGGTATGCTAAAGCACAGGATTATTTGCTACTTAAAGTAGAGTTAACAACTCAACAGATAAATCTTAATGAAGCCCGCCAGAATTACAAGAATAGCCTGATGCAGCTGAATGCTTTATGTGGAATTAAGGATACATCAATTGTAAGGATTGATTCGGTCAATTTAATGCAAAACGAAGTAAGAGAAGGCAGCTCTAATTTTCTTACGAAATATTATCTTGATAGCCTGAGCACTGTTTACCAGCAGAATTTATTTGAAACAAAATATCAGCCTCAGGTAGGTTTGTTTTTCAATGCCGGATTAAATGCAGTTGAACTGGATAATATTCAGAGAAAGCTTGGAATAAGTGCAGGAATAAATTTTTCCCTTCCATTGCTTGATGGAGGACAGAGAGATATAACAAGGCAGCAAAACACAATAGCTGAAAGAACCCTTGGAGATTATAAAAATTACCTTTCCCGTAATATTTTTATACAGAGAAAAAATACCAGCGAGAAAATTAGCACTCTAAAAAATAATCTCACCAAAATGGAAAGCCAATTAAAAGACTACAATAATTTGTTGAATATTTCAAGGAATCAGCTAGAGGAAGGAAATATGTCGATGATTGATTATCTGTCTTTGTTCAGGAATTATTTTGATCTTGAGCAGAAACACATAACCACATTGATTAATTACCAAAGGGAAATAAACAATTACAATTACTGGAACTGGTAGGATGAATAAAAACAAATGGGTTATCGGGAAAACAGTTATTTATTTAATCTCTGTAATACTTTCTCTTTCTATTATTGCTTGTTCTGGCGATAATAATAACGATGAAAATGCCAGTACCGGTACTCCTGTGGAAATAACTAATCCTCGATTTATGAATTTAAATGATTACATCGAACTTAATGCTTATACAATATTTTTGAATAAGGAAATTATCAGAACACCCTTCGAGGGATTTATCGTAAAAATTTACAAAAATATAGGTGATGAGGTTATTCCTGGTGATGTTTTATTTAGTGTAAAAACCAAGGAGTCGGCAGCGGTTGACAGTCTCAAAATTAATATCGGCAATAAGGTTTTTAGTGGGATAATACAAATTAGAGCCAAAACAAAAGGTGTTTTAACTGAGCTGGATTATCATACCGGCGATTTCATTTCAGGAGGAGAGCAGCTGGCGATTGTTTCAAATCCTTCCTCTATGAGAATCAAGCTTAATGTTCCTTTTGAGGATGCCCAAAAAATTAATAAAGGAGATATATGTGATATTATGCTTCCAGGGGGCGGAAAACTAAACGGCCGCATAGAAAAAAGTGTTCCATCTGTGGATCCTTCCAGCCAGACTCAAACATTTTTAATAAAATTATCTGGAGACAAAGAACTCCCTGAAAATTTAAATGTTCTTGTAAGGATTCCAGTAAAATTATTTAAAAATGCAACTGTTATACCCAAAAGTGCTGTATTGACAAATGTAACTGAAGATACTTTTTGGGTAATGAAACTTATAAATGATACAACTGCTATTAGAGTTGATATTAGAAAGGGAATTGAAACGGATAGCCTTGTTCAAATCATTTCACCAACCCTCAGTAAATCCGACAGAATAATTTCTTCCGGTGCTTATGGCTTGCCGGATACTTCTAAAATTGAAATCGTTAAATGAATAATTTCTACGTTAAATACAAGAGCCCGATTGCAGTATTATTAGTTATAATTCTGTTAGGCGGCATTTATTCCTTCACACATATCCAATCGGCATTATTTCCAAATATTACCTTTCCTAAAGTTAAAATAATAGCAGATAATGGCGAACAACCTGTTGATAAAATGACCGTTACTGTGACTGTTCCACTGGAAAATGCGATTAAAAGAGTACCTGGAATAAATTTAATCCGAAGTGCTACAAGTAGAGGAAGTTGTGAGATTTCAGCTTTCTTCGATTGGAAATCGGATATCAATTTAGACAAGCAGCGTATAGAGGCAAGAATAAATGAAATTAAACAGAATCTGCCGCAGGGGATCGATATTTCAATCGAAAGAATGAATCCATCCATTTTTCCAATTATGGGATTTTCTATTTCCGGGAAAGGGTACAGCCAAATAGATTTGAGAAATATTGCTGAGTACACCGTAAAACCATTTTTATCGAGGATTTCAGGTATTTCTGAAATTGGAGTTGGTGGAGGTAAAGTTGAGGAATACCATATTATTTTAAACCCTGTTAAGCTCAGCAATTTAAAAATCACTCCTCAAACTGTTGCAGATAAAATATCCGCTTCAAATTTTATTTCTTCAACGGGATTTCTAAATAATTACGACAGACTTTATTTAACTCTCACTGAAGCTGTTCAGAACAGTAAAGAAGAATTACAAAACCTTGTAATTATGAATACACCGCAACGTGTTATAAGGCTGAAGGATATTTCAAGAGTTGAAATTGGTTCCGAAAGAAGTTATGTCAAAATAAAAGCAAACGGCAAAATTGTTCCCACGATTCATATATTAAAGCAGCCAGATGCAAACCTTCTCGATGTAGAAAAAGCAATAAAAAGTCAGCTCCCTCAGCTACAAAAAATTCTTCCTAAAGGAGTTACATTAACGCCTTTTTATGATCAGGCGGAATTTGTCTCCGATGCTATAGGTAGCGTAAGAGACGTTGTATGGATTGGGCTCTTGCTGGCGATTTTAATTACTGTAATTTTCCTTAAATCGTTCAAAGCAAGCTCGGTAATATTAGCGACAATTCCCATCACACTATGCTTAACTTTTATAGTGCTATATGCAATCGGATATACAATAAATATAATGACGATAGGTTCTATAGCAGCTGCGATAGGACTTATCATTGACGATGCAATAGTGATAGTAGAGCAAATACACCGAACCCATGAAGAGAATCCGGAAGAGAGCAGCACAACCTTGGTATCGAAAGCCATAAAATATTTACTTCCCGCAATGGTCGGCTCATCATTAAGTACCATAGTAATATTCCTTCCGTTTTTCTTGATGGGTGGAGTTGCCGGCGCTTACTTTAAAGTATTGACAAACGCGATGATAATTACCTTAGTTTGCTCTTATTTTGTTACCTGGATCGGGCTGCCTGTAGTATATATACTCTTTTCGAAAAAAGGATCATCTTTAGGGAAGCATAAAGAAATCAAGCAAAAAAATTGGGTTTACTTTTTTATCCACAAATCATGGATATCGATTGCTTTCATAATTTTTTTAATTGCATTTTCATATTATATAATTCCCAAATTACCATCGGGGTTTTTACCTCAAATGGATGAAGGATCACTTGTCTTAGATTTCCGAAGTCCACCCGGAACTTCATTAGATGGAACAGACAGAATGCTGGATGTAGTCGATCATATTTTGCAGACTACACCAGAAGTGCAGTCATTTTCACGCCAGATTGGTACGCAGAACGGGTTTTTTATAACTGAACCGAATACAGGGGATTATACAATCGCTCTTAAGAAAAACAGGCATTTAACGACTGACGAAGTTGCCGATAAAATTAGAAAAAGGATTGAAGCAAAACTACCTGCCCTGCAGGTTGACTTCGGACAAATTATTGAAGATATGCTAGGTGATTTAATAGCAACCAAGCAGCCAATCTCAATAAAAATTTTTGGTAGTGATCAGGCTAAACTGCAAGAGATTGCTGAGAAAATTGCAGACATTGTTGACAATACAAGAGGAACAGCAGATGTATTTGATGGAATAACAATCGCCGGTCCTAACATTTTATTCCAGCCGAAAAATGCCGAGCTTGCTCAATACGGATTGACACCGAGTGAGTTGCAGTATCAAATAAATACTAAAATCAAAGGCACAGTTGTCGGTAATGTTTTAGGTCCAAACCAACTTTTTAATATTAGAATGTTTGACGGAAAGCTGTTAAATTCTTTGGATGACATTAAGAAAAGCTTTATATCTCTTAACAATGGAACAGTTAAACCGATAAGCGAATTTGCAAATATAAAATTTATCAAAGGTGTTGCTGAAGTAGATAGAGAAAATTTAAAGCAGGAATATGATGTGGTTGCCAGGTTAAACAATCGTGATTTGGGAAGTACCGTTGCAGCCATTCAAAAAAAAATAGGGAAGGAAATAAAATTGCCAACCGGTTATGAAATAGTTTACGGCGGTGCTTATGAACAGCAGCAGAAAGCTTTCAGTGATTTATTGAATATTCTAATATTAGCCATATTACTGGTATTTACAGTTTCACTTTTTCTATTTAGAAAAATTATAGTTTCTATTTCAATTATCTTTATTGCTATTTTAGGAATAGCAGGCAGCTTTCTTGCGTTATTTATTACTGGTACACCTCTTAATGTCGGAAGTTATACTGGCATAATAATGATAGTTGGAATTATCGGTGAAAATTCTATCTTTATTTATTTGCAATACCTCGACTCCATGAAAAGAATTGCTGTTAAAGAAGATTCAATAGTTAATTCTATTTCTCTTAGGCTGCGTCCAACCTTGATGACTGCTTTTGGAGCAATTACGGCTTTGCTTCCGTTAGCACTTGGTATAGGTACAGGTGCTCAAATGCATCAACCGCTGGCTATAGCAATAATAGGGGGCTTTCTGATAGCGCTTCCTCTTTTGCTGATTGTGCTGCCGACTATTCTTCGGTTAATTGATAAGCGCCCAGCCTGAAGTTTAAAGGCTGAAAAATCCAAAGCTTTGGTAATATTGCAAAAAATGAAAATCATAAAAATGTGAAATTATGCGTATTTCTACTATTTAAGGTTCTTCCACTTATGCTTCAGATACTATCTGAAAACGCTTTGAAAACGCTCTGAAAACGCTTCAACAAGCCTTCAAAATGCTCTAATTAAACATCCCGGTTTACCATACCATCTTAAAATTTGATAAAAATCTCAGAGATACTCTTCTCTGGCAGAATCATCAATTACAAGGCAAATCATTGAATATTTTATCCGCAAGGGCAGGATACACAATTAAAATGGTGGGCAATTGAGTTTTGAGATAATCTATATCTGTCAGGCTATTTCGGCTTATAATCTGCAAAACCTCTTGCTTCAATATAAATACTGAAAACTTAAATGATGCCGGATCCTGTTGCTTCATTATTCGTTTTGTTGTAATTTTAGCCGTTATTATTGTACCTAACCTTTCAACCAGATGAAAAAATCTTTTTGTTTTTTGCTGGCAGTAGCCTTTAACCTAAATATTTTTGCACAGAGTCCGACTAAATCAGTATCCGAATTAGATAGTGCATTAGTTAAGAATGTTAACACAACGGCGGAAGCTGATTCAGCAAATTCGGATTCGCAAAGTACCCTTGCTGAAAAACCGGTTGAAACCGGCAGGGAATATCACTTAACCTGGCACGACTGGTTGACTAACATTCCAAAAGATTATGTTAAATTCTATGGTGTAGCAATGCATACCAGTTTTCCGGTTTATGCGGGTATTGCTGCTTCTACGGCTGCTTTATTGGTGACAGATAATGGAACTTATACAGGCCAGCACAAATGGTATAATAGTTCCAATTTTATTAAGCAGACTAGTGACTGGTTTGGAAATTTTGGAGATGGAAGGTCTCAATTTGTTCTAACAGGTGTCTTTGTAGCTTATGGATTGTTATTCAAAAATAATCGTGCATTAAAAACGGGAAGCGAGATTTTGCAGGTTACACTTTCTTCTGGAGCATTTGTGCAGGTTCTTAAGCGATTAACCGGAAGGGAAAGTCCTTTTGTCTCAACGGTACCTGGAGGCAAATGGAGATATTTGTCCAGCCCGTTTAATTATCAGGAACATGTCGCCGCTCACGATGCTTATCCTTCAGGGCACCTTACAACTGAGCTTGGTATGTGGACAGTTATTGCTGAAAATTATCCTGAATGGAAATGGGTTAAACCTATAGGATATACAATTTGTACAATAATGGCCGTAAGTATGGTTAACAATGGTATTCACTGGTACAGTGATTATCCGCTTGCAATTTATCTGGGTTATGAATTTGGCAAAATAGTAGCTCATCCTGAAAGATATAATTCTGATTCAGATAATAAAGATGTTTCATTTAATATAATGCCATTTCATAATTATACAGGCACAGGACTTGCTCTGGAGTTGAAATTTTAGTTTTTCAGTAAAATTCATTTATTTCTAATGCCTAAAACAGGAATTAATGAAATCTAGAATCTTGCTTGGCCTCTCAATATTCTTTTTTTTCATTTCGTGTATATCCGCACAAATGAATATAAAAAACTTTAATTCTTCATCAGATACGAATAAGTTTAAAATTGAACCACATTTTTTGCGGGAATCTGCAAGAGATAATAATTTAAAGTGGTATTCTATGTTTACTAAGGTGCCGCGCGATATTAGTAACTTTTCTACATCCGCATTAAACTCTAACAGACTGCCACTTTTTGCTGCTTTAGCTGCAGGCACAGGGGCATTGATGCTGGTTGATGAACAGGGATGGCAGGCCAATAGGAGATTATTTAAGGAATCAAATACATTTCATAATTTAAGCAATTTTGGGGTAGCTCTTGGCAATGAGAAATATCATTTTGTAATTATTGGTGCGTTCGGTGCTTGGGGGCTCCTGAACCACGATTCAAGGTCTTTAAAAACAGCCAGCAATCTGGTAGAGGCTATAATTGCAAGCGGCGTAAGTGTACAATTGTTAAAAAGGGTATTTGGTAGAGAAAGTCCTGCTGCAGCTACAGAAGCTGCAGGTGAGTGGACTATTTTTCCAAATTTGAAGAAATACCAAAATCATCAGCCACAGTATTATGCGTATCCATCGGGGCATATCACAACCTTAACTGCGGTGCTTACTGTTCTGGCCAACAATTACCCTGAAACAAAATGGATAAAACCTGTTGGATATGCTCTGATAGGTATATGCGGTTTAGGGCTGGTTAGCAGAGGAATGCACTGGTACAGCGATTTACCGGCAGGATTTTTTATTGGTTATACCTTTGGGAATTTGATTTCTCCTGAGCAGAAGGAGCCAGTATCTTCGGAAGTTTCCGGTTCGAAGGTTCGTTTCTCTCCCCTTATAGGTTCTAATAATTTAGGGGTACAATTTTCTTTTAATTTTTAAGTATACCTCCGATAATCTAATATTTCCCTGAATCTTTTTGAAAAATTCTGCATTATATAATCATATAACTTTTGATTTTCAGTAAAGAGGGAAAAATGTCCACAAGAACAGCGTACTTAAAACAAATTAAAGGTATTACATTTGCGGGAAAGACAGATTCAAACCACTGGGTAACGATGGACGGACCGGAAAATTTCGGTGGATGTAATGCGGGGATTCGTCCTAAAGAATTGCTACTGCTTAGTATTGCAGGATGCACCGCCAGTGATGTTGTCTCTATTTTAAAGAAGAAAAGAGCCTGCCTTGAAGATTTTGAAATTAACATAAAAGCCGATTCTACAGACGATCATCCTCAGGTATTTACAAAAATAGATCTTGAGTATGTCTTTTACGGAAAAAGCCTTAATACCGAAGATGTTGAAAGAGCTATTGAACTTTCAAAAACAAAATACTGCGGGGTTACAGCTATGTTGCGGAAAGCAGTGGAAATAAACCACACTTACCGCATCGTCGAGGGGAAGGAATAATTATTTTAATCTATCCGCTATCCTTTGATGTGTTTGGAGGGCGGATTTAATATTTCCGCAAGCCTTTAATTTCATTTAAAATAACGCAACTGTGGCTTCCTGATTAACTGCATCCTGAAGTTGAACCGCAGGTCATACATTTCAAACAAGTGCCATTTCTTACCATGGTCAAACTCTGGCATTCTGTACAAATATCACCTGTATAACCTTTTTCAATGGCCTGACGAATTTTGTTTGTTATATCATTGCCATTTTTTGCAGATTTTTTTGTGGTTGAGGGCTTAATGGCAGTTGATGAAGGAAAATCATAGTTATCAGAATCTTTATCCAGCTCGATTAATTTTTCTGCTACTATTTCCTCTTCGATAAAATCTGGTTCACTTAATTTCTTAACAATACCGGCCGATGC
>Ga0315535_1001505_pt1 | contig 15546 bp, 12 predicted proteins | sample SalMarSW160220MG_2_FD_203092 | JGI IMG/M metagenome (GOLD analysis project Ga0315535, IMG submission 203092) | Salt marsh sediment microbial communities from the Plum Island Ecosystem LTER, Massachusetts, United States - Salt Marsh Sediment SW1602-20 ...
AGTGCTTCCCCGCCCCTTTCCACGCATGACATACGATGAGGCAATGGACCGGTACGGATCGGACAGGCCTGACATGCGGTTTGACATGACCTTCGAGGACCTGACAGACGTGATGCGGGAGACGGAATATTCCATCTTCAAACAGGTTATTGCGCAGCAGGGAACGGTAAAGGGATTCTGCGTCAGAGGAAAAGCCCATCTGATGAGCAAGAACCTTCTGCAAAACGAATATGCCATGAAGATCGTTCCCTCTTTCGGCGCCCAGGGCATGAGTTGGATGAAACTGGCGGAGGGAAGTCTGCAATCCAATATCGTCCAGTTCTTCAGCGAGACTGAACAGCGGGGGATAGTGGATCGACTCCAGGCCCGGGAAGGGGATGTCATCCTCATGATCGCGGACACGTCCAAAGATCTGGTCAACAAGGTTCTCGGAAGACTTCGACTCCACGTGGCAGAGAGACTGGATCTGATCCCGGACGACCTCTACCGCCCTCTCTGGGTGACGGAGTTCCCTCTGTTTGAATTAAAAGAGGATCAGTTAGGCTCGGAGCACCATCCTTTTACCATGCCGGACAGGGAAGATTTCAGCCCCGAGGACATGGACGCCCTCCTGGCACTGAAATCCAGGGCCTATGATCTCGTGATAAACGGAGAAGAACTGGGCGGAGGAAGTATTAGAATTCACCGCACAGATCTCCAGAAAAAGATTTTCCAGGCCCTGCGGCTTTCACGCGCGGAAACCGATGCAAAATTCGGATTCTTTCTGCGCGCCCTCGAGTACGGCACACCGCCCCATGGGGGTTTTGCCCTGGGACTTGACAGGGCCGTTGCCATGATCCTCGATACCTCTTCCATCAGGGAGGTGATCGCGTTTCCCAAAAGCCGTCGGGCATACTGTCCCCTTACCCATGCCCCCGCTCCGGTCGAAGAGGCACAGCTCAAGGAACTGGGTCTTCACGCCACGGGCGTGCAGCAAGCCGGCGCTGAAGGATCTGCCGACATTCCGGGAGAGGAAGGACCCGGAGAAGCTGCGAGGATTCACCATGAGGTGACGCCGGACGACGTCAGGCACGTGGCAAAGCTTGCCCGGCTGACAGTCTCAGAGGAGGATGTTGGAGAATACGCGAAAGACCTGAATGCAATCCTGGACTACGTGGAAAAACTGGCCGAACTGGATACCGAAAACGTCCCCCCGACCAGCCATGTCCTGAGGATACGGAACGTGTGGCGGGACGACCAGCCGGAAAAGCCATCAACTGCCCACATGATACTGGACAACGCGCCAAAGAGAGAAAAAGACTTTTTTCACGTGCCGAAGATTCTGGAAGGTTGAAAAATGGAGTTGTGTGACTGGAGCGCATACGACCTTGGCCGCCTCTTACGGAAACGGGAGATGAGCGCGAGGGAAATAGTCGAATCGGTACTCGAGCGGATAGAGGAAAGGGAAACCCTCATTCACGCCTACATCACCGTGACCCGGGATATGGCCCTTGAGCAGGCGGACCGCGCGGACAGGCTGCTCGCGGGTGGGGGCGACATTCCGCCGCTCACAGGCATTCCCATCGCCATTAAGGACCTTCTCTGCACCAAAGGGATCAAGACCACCTGTGCATCGAAAATACTTGCCGATTACGTGCCCCCCTACAATGCCACCGTGGTGGATCGCCTCTTCCGGGATGGCGCGATCCTCATCGGAAAGACAAACATGGATGAATTCGCCATGGGTTCTTCCACGGAAAACAGCGCCCGGGGATCCACGCGAAACCCGGTGGACCCCGAAAGGGTCCCGGGCGGGTCCAGCGGGGGGTCGGCGGCAGCGGTGGCCGCGGGTGAAACCATAGCGGCCATAGGTTCGGACACCGGGGGATCCATACGCCAACCCGCTTCCTTCTGCGGTATCGTGGGGATGAAACCCACGTATGGAAGGGTTTCCCGGTACGGGCTGATCGCCTATGCCTCATCCCTGGACCAGGTAGGTCCCCTCTGCCGCAGTGTGGAAGACTGTGCCCTGCTCCTCAATTCCATCTCCGGTCACGACAGGAAGGATTCCACCTCCGTCGACATGCCCAGGCCCGATTTCCTGCAGGCACTCGACAAGGACCTCACGGGAGTCCGGATCGGCCTGCCCGGTGAGTATTTTGTGGAAGGGATGGACAGCGCCGTGAAAGAAAAGGTCATGGAAGCCGTCTCTTTCCTGGAAAGGAACGGCGCCCTTGTCCGGGAAGTCTCTCTCCCACACACTCCTTATGCAGTCAGTACCTATTACCTGATCGCAACCGCAGAGGCCAGCAGCAACCTGGCGCGATACGATGGGGTAAAATACGGGACACGGCCTCACGACGATTTCGAAGACATTATTGCCATGTACCACGAGGCGCGGAGCGAAGGCTTCGGTCGTGAGGTGCAGCGAAGAATTATGCTTGGCACCTATGTCCTCTCGGCCGGATACTACGATGCCTATTACGTGAAAGCACAGAAGAGCAGGACCCTGATCCGGGAGGATTTCTCCAGGGCCTTTGAAGACGTGGACTGTCTTGTCACCCCTGTATCGCCATGTCTCCCTTTCAAGCTCGGCGAAAAAGTGGCAGAACCGCTCCAGATGTACCTTGTTGATATCTATACCGTGTCCGCCAACCTCGCCGGGGTGCCGGCCATGAGCATAAACTGCGGAACAGTGGATTCCCTGCCCGTGGGGCTCCAGATCATCGGCAAGCCGTTTGACGAAGAAACGCTTATCCGGGTTGCGCATGCCTATCAACGGCTGTCAGAGGGGAGCACGGTGGAGTGATTATGGATTTCGAAACCATCATCTGTTTTGAAGTGCATGCCGAACTCGGCACCAGGACAAAGCTCTTCTGCGACTGTCCCATTGATTATGACGCGCTGCCGAACCACCAGATCTGTCCCGTCTGCACAGGGCAGCCCGGGGCACTTCCGGTTCTGAACAAGCGGGCCGTTGAATATTGCGTCCGGGCCGGACTGGCCCTCAATTGCGCCATCAATCCCCACGCCCGTTTTGCCCGGAAGAACTATTTCTACCCTGATCTTCCCAAGGGCTACCAGATTTCCCAGTATGAGGAACCCTTGTGCGAGGACGGCTATCTCGTAATCCCGGGAGATGACGCTCATCCGTACCCGGTGGGCATCAAACGCATCCATCTGGAAGAAGATGCCGGGAAGCTGGTCCACGCGTCCAAGTCGTTTGAATCCGCCGATTACAGCCTTGTGGACTTCAACAGGTCCGGGATCCCCCTCATCGAGATCGTGTCCGATCATACCCGTAATCCCGTTCGATCCCTCCAGGAAGCCAGAACCTATCTCGAGAAGATGCGCCAGATTCTCAGGTATATCGGGGTCAGCGATTGTATCATGGAAAAAGGGCAGTTCAGATGTGATGTGAACATCTCGCTTCGCCCCAGGGGAGGCCATGACTTCGGCAACCGCACGGAAATCAAAAACATGTCTTCTTTCAAGTTTGTTCTCGAGGCCCTGGAATACGAGATCAGAAGGCAGGCCGAAATCCTGGAATCAGGCGGGAGAATATCGCAGGAAACCCGCCTTTTCGACGAGACAAAAAGGGCGACCATCTCCATGCGCGGGAAGGAAGACGCACCCGATTACCGCTACTTTCCTGAACCCGACCTCGTTGAACTGGACATTGACAGCGTTTTCATAGAAGCAATACGGCAGGACATGCCGGAATTGCCGGATCAACGGGTGAAAAGATTCATCAGCGCGTACGGGATTTCACAGAATGAAGCCTCTCTCCTGACAAGAGACCGTCAAACAGCCGAGTACTTCGAGAAATGCGTTCCTCATTGCAGGTCGTGCAGAAAACTGAGCACTTGGATAGCCAAGGACCTCTTCCGGCTGCTTAAGGAAAAGTCCCTTCCCATCGACGAGTGCATTATTTCTCCCCGTGATTTCGGCCGGTTGATGGACCTCATCGACAGAGGAGAGATTACCGACGGCATAGCTCGGGTTGTCCTGGAGGAAATGTTCGAGACCGGGAATCCCCCCGAGCTTATCATCAAGGAAAAGAAGCTGCAGCCCCTGCAGGAAGCGGACGTCATCGGATCCCTGGTTGACCAGGTGATGACCGGAAATCCGGAGACAGTCGCCAGGGTACGGGAAGGAAACCACGAGCCCGTCAACTTTCTGATCGGCCAGATCATGAGGAAGACACAAGGCAGGGCTGACCCTAAGAAGGTTCGGGAAATCCTTCAGGACAAACTCGGGATCTCGTAAGTATTTCCCGTTCTCCGTAAGCAGGCGGCAATTGCCCGGCAGGCCGTTTCGGTCCCTCCCTTCTTCCTTTTTATGTACACTCCGGCACGCCGGATAATTGCGTCCCTTTCCCCCGGGCTTTCAATATCCTTTACCAGGACGTCAACCAGTTCCCTCCAGTCGTTGACCTCACGGACCAGTCCGGTTTTCAGAATCTCACGGCCTACCCACGAAAAATTATTCCAATAGGGTCCGATGCAGGGCCTCACTCCCTGCGCGATTGCCTCCAGGAAATTCTGTCCTCCGCACGGTCTCAGGGTCCCTCCCACAAACGCGGCATGCGCCACGGCATAGGCAGAGGAGAGTTCGCCGAACGTATCCCAGAGCAGGACGGTGCCGGGGGAGACCGGATTCTCAACGCGGGATCTCAATGCCCAGTTCAATCCGGCGTCCGAAAAACGTCCTTTCCACGGCTCGATTCGGCTCGAATGGCGGGGGAAAAGCGCTGCAATCGTCCCTGGAACCTTGGAGAAAACACCCTCCACCGTATGCATGACATCCTTTTCTTCTTCCCTGCGCACAGAACCCAGGACAAGAAAAGGAACACGTTCAGGGATGATCTTCCTGAGATAATCAGAAGCGGCAGGGTCCATGCTGTCAAAGTTCATCCGGTCGAATTTGATGTTGTGCATCAACCTGACACGATTCTCTCCGAAGAGCGAGGAAAACCGCTGTCCATCCGCCGGTGATATTGCGTAAATTCTCTCCGGCCCCAGCCGGTGCAGGAAACCCCTGAAGCGGGAATACGCCTTGAAACTCCTTTGGGACAAACGCCCGTTTAAAACCAGCAAGGGGACCTTTCGCCTCTTGCAAGCAGCCATCAGCCCGGGCCAGAATTCCGTCTCGAGAAGGACCATAAGCGCCGGTCGCCAGATTTTCAGCGCCGCTTGCATCAAAGAAGGGGCATCAAACGGAAAGTACGCCGTCTCCACTAATGCCTTCTTCATCCCCCCGAGTTGATCGAGACCCTCCTCCAGGATATGGGCCCCTTGCGAGGTATTCGTGGTGATCAACACTCTCGGCATATCGTCAGGGCCGAAGCCTGAAACGATCTCCAGGGCCAGAAACGCCTCTCCCACCGAGGCGGCCTGGATCCACACGTCTACGTGATTTCTGGGGCCGCGCTTCAGGAGTCTTTCTTCATAGCCCTCTCGAAGCCGTGGAGACACGCGCAGAAGAGGAGTCACAGCCCTCCACGTCACGCCGTAAAGCCATAGGAAGAGAGGTATCACGTCCACAGATCTCATGTGTTGTCCTTTTTCGATAGCCCGCCCCCATTTATTAGCAGTCACTTATTTTCATTGTGAAACCTCGCTGATTCGGGTAAACATGTATGGAGGAGCGGTGAAACGGGAGCGGCTTCACCGGCCCGATGCTGCGGTACATCCCGAATGAGGAGGCTCCATGTGAGTAAAACTCCCAAAGGGTGTGACGCACACCTACAGTATACAGGAAGGCTCCTTACGTCAACAGCAAGGAACGCCCTGATCCACCAGCAAGGCATCATTCCCGCCGTTGGCGGGATTGCCTTCGCTCGTTCCTCGCTGCGACGTATTGTTTATACGTTTCAGTCGTCCCTCCTCGGCGCTCCCACCGGGAACGGGATCTTCGACTTGCATCTGACGCCTTGCTGGTGACCAGGAATTTCGCCAATTCACCCGGTGAAACTCATGTTGCGGAACTCTGAGCTGAAAAATTCTGAAGCCGGTCATACCCGGGCCGGAATAAAGGTGACCCTGGCGGGTTCCGTTGTCAACCTGCTCCTGGTCTTTCTGAAATTCGCCGCAGGGTATTTCGGTCACAGCCAGGCCTTGATCGCGGACGCGGTCCACTCCATATCAGACCTTTTCACTGACGTGGCTGTCCTTTTCGGGTTGCAGATGCGGGAGAAAGAACCTGATCGCAGCCATCATTACGGTCACGCACGATTCGAAACGCTCATGTCCGCGGCTGTCGGATTTACCCTTGCAGCTGCAGGCGTGTATATCGGGATCGAGGCAGGGCGGGATATTTACTTTCACCGCCAATATCATCCCACCTGGATCACCGTAGTCGCGGCTCTTATCTCCATCATCTCCAAAGAGATCCTGTACCGCTTCACCATCACCATCGGCAGGCGGCTGAAAAGTTCGGCCATTGCAGCCAACGCCTGGCACCACCGCTCGGATGCCATGTCATCCGTCGCGGTCCTGCTGGGGGTCGTCGGCGCCCAGATCCGCGAAGATTGGCATGTCCTGGACGCTTTCGCCGCCCTCGTTGTTTCCTTCCTCGTCCTGGGCGTCGCTTTCCGCATCTGCTGGGACGCACTAAAAGAACTTACTGACACGGCGCCGCGTCCTGAGGTGCAGAAAAAGATTGTTGATTGCGTTTGGGGCGTTGATGGTGTCTTGAACGTTCATGATCTTCGTGTCAGGTCCTCAGGAGGCCTCCTTCAGATGGAAGTTCACGTGGTTGTGGATGAGGACCTCACCGTCGCGCAAGGGCACAGCATTGCCAAAACGGTTGAAAGCTGCGTGAAAGATGAAGTCGAAAATGTCGGAAATGTACTTATCCACGTGGACCCCGGCAACCAGGGCAACCCATGATTCTTCGGAGAAAATGCTATGTCGCCTTCCAGTAACTCGGAATGGAAAAAGGATGTCGTGGATGTGGATGAGGTCCTTTCAAAGATCAGGCCGGGGATGAGCATTTTCTTGAGCACCGGTGTGGCCGAACCGAGAACACTGGTCAAGGGATTGCTGTCCTCGAAAAGCACAAACGTGCAGGACCTGGAACTTGTTCAGCTCGTCAGCCTGGGGCAGGCCATTTCCTCCGGAGAACGGTACAGCGGCAGGTTTCGCCTGAAGACCTTCTTTTCCGGATGGATAGCCAGCGACGCCATTACAGAGGGCCGGGTCGACCTCATTCCCAGCAGGTTTTCAAAGATCCCCCGCCTCATAGAATCAGGAACAATACGAATCGATGCCGCCTTTGTCCAGATCAGTCCTCCCGACAGTGCCGGATACGCGAGCCTGGGCGCGGCGGTGGATGTCGCCAGGCAGGCCATGGAACAGGCCACTCTCGTTGTGGGGGAAATAAATGAAGAAGCTCCCCGCACTTTGGGCGACACCTTCGTGCACATAAATGATTTTGACTTCCTCATCGACGCAAAGGAACCCCTCATCTATTTCTCCCGGTGGCCGGTGGATGCCGTTTATGACAAGCTGGGGGCCAACGTGGCATCGCTCATCCAGGACGGATGTTGCATCTCCTTTTCCATCGGACCTCTTTTCGAGTCCATGGCCCGGCACCTGGTCCATAAGCGCCACCTCGGGATTCACTCCCAGTTCTTCACCGATGCATTGATGGATCTGGTCAAGAGCGGGGCGGTAACCAACCGGAAGAAGGGGATTTTCAAGGGAAAATGTCTTGCAGCATACGCACTCGGCACCCCGAAACTCATGCGCTGGCTCCACTGGAATCCCCTGGTGGAGTTCCAGGGCATCGATGTTGTGGCCGACCCCAAGCGCATCGGGAGTAATGACCGGTTCATTTTTATACTGCCTGCCAGGAAGATAGACCTGACCGGAGGCATTGCGCTCCAAACCGGAAGAGGAAATGTGAGCGCCGGCCCCGGCGAGGCGCAGGAATTCCTGACAGGCGCCTCATTTTCTCCAGGCGGCCGGACTGTTCTTGCCCTGCCCAGTCGAAATCTGAAAAAGGAATCAAATATCGTACTCTCTATTGAAGAACTCCCCAATCAACTGTCCGGCAGGGAATCCCTCGATCTGGTCGTGACGGAATATGGCGTCGCCTCCCTCACCGGAAAAACGATCCGTGAACGGGCGCTTGCACTGATAGATATCGCCCATCCGGATGATCGGGAAGGGCTTGTAGCGGCGGCCAAGGAAAATCATCTTCTCTTTCCCGACCAGGCATACCTGCCGGAATCCGGCCATTTCTATCCGGACGAACTGGTGTTTACTCAGACGTTCGAGGGTGGGTTGATCGTGCGATTCAGGCCCATACGGCCTTCGGATGTGGACGACATGCGGCGCCTGTTCTACCGTTTTTCCGATGAGGCCGTCTACTACCGCTATTTCTCTCCCATCAAGACAATGCCGCACGCAAGGATGCAGGAATATGTGAACGTGGATTACCGGAACGCCATGTCCATCGTCGGACTCGTGGGCGAACCCGGAGAAGAGCGTATTATTGCGGAGGCCAGGTATGTCCTTTTTCCCGGGAGCCCTTTCGCTGACCTGGCTTTCGTGGTTGATGAAGCATACCAGGGCAGAGGGATCGCGACATTTCTCTTCATGACGTTGATCCGGATCGCGAACGACCGTGGAGTACAAGGGCTGAAGGCAGACGTCCTTGCAACCAATAGATCAATGCTGAAGGTCCTGGAAAAGGCCCCTTATCCTGTGCAGGCTGTCCTGGACAGCGGCGAGTATGAATTGAAGATACCGCTTTCTGAAAAGCTTGTTTCCGGGTGAGATCCAGCTATGTGTCTTCTACTCCTGGCCTTGGAACAACATCCCGCATACAGACTAATCCTGGCCGCCAACAGAGACGAGTTCTATAACCGGCCGACAGCCCCTCTGGGGTTCTGGAAAAATAACCCTGATCTCCTGGCAGGACGGGACCTGAAAGCGGGCGGCACCTGGCTCGGAATCACCAGAACCGGGAGGCTGGCCGCCATTACCAATTACCGGGACCCTGCGCATGCCGTGGAACACGCCTCCTCGCGCGGTAAACTGGTGCTTGATTTTCTCGAGAAGGAGGTGCCGGCAACGGAGTACCTCGTAAGAATCGTCAGCGTAGAACACCGATACAATGGATTCAATCTCGTGGTCGGATCCGCCAGCGAACTCTTCTGGCACTCGAACAGGAGTGATGGAATGAAGCGGCTTACAAAGGGCATTTACGGGCTGAGCAATCGTCTCCTTGACACACCCTGGCCCAAGCTGGAAAGGGCAAAACGAGGGTTCAGAGAGGTGATCGGGTCAGGGGAAAAAATTCTCCCGGAGGCGTTCTTCAGAGTCCTCAGTGACCGGACTCTCCCGCCCGACGATGATTTGCCGGATACAGGGGTGGGTCTGGAGTGGGAACGGATTCTCAGTCCTGTCTTTATTTCGAGCCCGGCGTACGGGACCAGATCTTCAAGCGTCATCCTCGTGGATCACGAGAATCAGGTACTGTTCACGGAACGCACGTATCGTGACCGTCCTGATCGATTTCAGGATACCGCGTTCGGGTTTCGGGTGCCGTCCTTTTCCTGACTTTATCCGCCTTATTCTTCAAAGCAGACCTCTATGGTGAACTTGCCGCTATCGGTGGTGAATGGAATGGCTATCACAGCGCCATTGGTCATGTGAGAGAGCGTGTGATCTTTTCCCATAACGACCGTGGGAATGGCTGCTTTCAGAGACTTGCCGCGTTCTTCCAGCTTTTGCCTGGCATGTCCCGAAATCATATTGGATATTTCTCCCACGGCATCGCCGATCTCATCGTTGAGTTCCTCCATCTCCTCCCCAAACATTCTTGAGACTACATCAAGGATGCATTCTCCCGTGAAAGTGACCGATACGGTTCCCTTTGCCTCCCCGGTCAATCCGATCACACCGCTCACATCACCTTTTGCCACCCGATCTTTTTTCACATACGGTTTCCCGGCCCGGGCCTCGGTTGAGGCCATTGTTTTCAGCACATGCAAGGCCCCTTCTATAAAGGGATTGATGATTTTCACATCCATGTAAACCTCCCGCAGTTCAGTCTCCGCAGTTAGTGCCCATCCACAAATAGATTCCGGGCTCTGGTCAATTTCCAGGCCAGCCGGCAATGAACCACACCCCGGCAGCCATATGTAACTTTTTTAAACGTCATATATCCTCACGTTATGCAACGGTTATGCCATTCGAGGAACCCCATGTGCACTGAAATAGCCGCGAAACGTCGATGTGACCGGCAGAACGGTACAAATCAAGCCGGGCTCTTGACACATCCGGTCCGAAATCTTGACGAATCTCGAGGGATCGCCATATTCTCAGAGCAGATTTCCTGAGAAGAAAAGAAGACCCGTTAACAGAATTGTTATGGCGAGAGCAGCATAATCAGTCCCGGTCATTCGAAGATCCTTCATATAAGTGCGGGGACCGCTTGCGTAAGCCCGCGCTTCCATGGCTACAGCCAGGTTCTCCGCCTTTCTCACAAAAGAAAAGACGAGCGGAATCAAAAGGCCTGATGCCGCCTTGACCCGCTTCCAGGGGCCCCCGGTCTTGAATTCAGCGCCGCGGGCCGCCTGGGCCTCTCTTACATTTTCGATCTCATCGAGAAAGACAGGAAAGAAACGCAAGGCAATGGAAGCCATAGTAGCAATATCATGACAGGGAATGCCGATTTTTTTGAGCGGGTTGAGAAGCCGGTCAATGGCCATTACCAGTTCCGAAGGGGAAGTTGTAGCGGTAAGGACGGCCGCGCTCCATATGAGAAGGGAGAACTGCCACACGACCGTCATGCCCTCGGCAAGCCCTTCCTCTGTTACGGAAACACCCCACCAGGAAAGCGGCCCTATGGTTTTACCTCGGGTAAAGAACAAATGGAGCACGAAGAAGAGCAGCAAAAAGAACCGCACCGGTCTGAGAGAACCGGTTAAGAAACGGAAAGAAAACCCGGCGACCGCAACCAGGACCATGAGAAAGAGGGTCAGCACTATGCAGGCGGCAACAGGCCCGCGGAGAATGAGGACGCTCAACATCACGGTAGATACGATCTTGACCCGCGGGTCCAGCCGGTGAATAACGGAATCGCCGGGAATGTATTGTCCTGTCACGCCCATCTTACCTGTCTCTTTGCCCGCGCTTTTCAATGGCCGCATACAGGTGTTCACAGGCATCGTCCAGGGTCAAGGCTTCGGGTGTGACGTGGGCTCCCATGCGCCGAAGTTGCCACAGCAGTTCCGTGACCCTGGGGGCGTCGAGCCCAAGCTCCTTCAGCCACTCGACTCTCGGCAATATCTCGCCGGGATTGCTCCGGCCGACGATGGTTCCCTCACTCATGACCAGCACCTCGTCCGCGTGGACGATTTCGTCCATCTGGTGCGTCACGTGAATCACGGTGATCTCTTCCCGGTGTAATTTCTTCAGGACCTCCAGGACCCGTTTCCGTGCCGTCGGGTCCAGGTTAGCGGTGGGCTCATCAAACGCGATGTACCTGGGCTTCATCGCAAGCACTCCTGCAATGGCCACAAGCTGTTTTTCCCCGCTTGAAAGGGTATGGGGAGCTCTCTTGGCATGCCTTTCCATGCCCACGGTCTCCAGGGCCGTCTCCACGCGCCTTTTTATCTCTGCAGACGGGAGGTTGAGATTGCCGGGCCCGAAAGAAACGTCTTCTTCCACGGTTGTTCCCACAATCTGGGTGTCCGGGTTCTGGAATACAAGGCCCACCAGTTGCCGGATCTTCTTGAGCGCTCCGGGGTCACGGGTGTTCAGGCCGTCCACCAGCACTTCTCCGCTGTCAGGGATCAGCAGCCCGTCAAGGTGGCGGAGGAGGCTGGTCTTGCCGCACGCGTTCGGCCCGATAAGAGCCACGTAACCGCCTTCCGGGATGTCCAGGCTGACAGCCTTGAGGATCGGGCTCTGTCCCCTCTCGTAGGAAAAGGAAATATCTCTTGCCTTAATCATTATCCTTCCTGATGACCCCCAAGTATCCCGTCAGGCGCCCGGCAAGCAGAGCCGCTGCCACGATCTTTATCCCGTCGCCGATCAGGAATGGGAGCATGCCCACGGAAACCGCCTTCACCAAATCCAGTTTTGCCACGAATGAGAGCTGCAGAACCCCGAGAAGATAGACAGGGATGGTTCCAACGATCATGCTCACCAACACAGTGGGGAAAGACGGTGCGTTCAGCACCTCGTTCCATTTTCCCACGATGTACGCCGCCGGCAGGAACCCGATGAGATATCCGCCTGTGGGACCGAACAAGACGCCGAAACCGGCCTTGCCACCTGCGAACACCGGCAGCCCGATGATCCCCAGGAGGACATACACCACCTGGCTCAACAGGGCCAGGCGGCCTCCAAGGAGCGCACCTGCCAGGTACAGGAACAGGGTCTGCAAAGTGATGGGCACGGGTGGTATGGGCACTATGATGTATGCGCCTGCCGCTGTCCCGGCCCCGAAAAGGGCTGCATACACCAGCCCCCGCAGGGAAGAAGCGTTTTCGCTCTTCGTCCCGCGGTCAATGGACTTGAATGTCACCTGAATAAATCCTTTCCAGTTCCCCGTTTTCACTCTTGATAAGCAGGGCCCCGTCGCGGTCCAGTTCCATGACCCGTCCCCTGCAGGTCCTGTCTATCATACGCACCGTCACTTCTTTCCCGAGCAGCATCGCCAGTTCCCTCCACCGCTTTCCGATTGATTCAAACCCCGAGCGAAGGAACAGGGAATAGGAGCGCTCGAATTGCCGCAGGAATTCCTGCATGAGCGTCACCCGATCAAAGGTCCTTCCGGTTTCCAGGTATACCGAGGTAGCAATTTCTCGCAGGTCATCCGGAAACTTCCGGTTGTTCACATTGATTCCCACTCCCACCACTACGAAGTCGATCGCGTCCATTTCCGTGCTGGTTTCGGTGAGGATTCCGCAGATCTTCCTGCCATTGACCAGGATGTCGTTTGGCCACTTGATTGCGGGCTTCACGGGAGTGATCGCCAGGAGGGTTTCTGCCACGGATACCCCGGTTGCCAGCGTGATCTTGGGGGCCTCGGCGGGCGGCAGTTTGGGCCTGAGGATCAGCGACGCGTAAATCCCCTCCTGAAACGGGGAGTGCCAGTTTCTTCGTAACCTGCCCCTCCCCTTGGTCTGTTGCTCGGCCACGACCAGGGTCCCTTCCGGCGCTCCTTCGACGGCCAGTTCTTTGGCCTTCCTGTTGGTGGAGTCCAGTTCGGAAAAATAGGCGATCTCCTTGCGGCCGAAGACTTCAGTATCGATCCCATCGCGTATTTCAGCGGGCAGGAGCATTTCCGGGGCCCTCGAAAAAATATACCCTCTTTTCGGAGATGACCGGATTACATATCCTGCATCGCGCAGTTTGGAGACTTGCTTCCAGACCGCCGCACGGGACACCCCAAGTCTCTTGCTCAATGCCTCTCCTGAAATCCAGTCTCCTTGATGCTCCTTGAGATACGCGAGCAACTCATGCTTTGTGCCCATGAAAACCTCCCCTGAGAAGCACCTCTCATAGCACCGCCCCGTTTTATTGTCAACCTAGTATATTTTTGAGGTTTACAATAGCAGGCCCTTTCTGGAGAGCTATTTTGAACTCCATGCGCTCTATACATGCCCTTTTCGCTTGACTGCCCGACAAAAGCTCCCTATGCTCCCTCTTTCTAGATTGTGAACTTGATAGAGCCCGACGCGCATTTGTGGACGGGTACTCTTGAGCGTCATCATTTGAGGAGGACATATGGGAATCTTGAGCAAGTTACTCGGTGCACGGCAGCCCAGGGAAATTCCCAGACTTGGGAGAAATGATCTCTGCTGGTGTGGAAGCGGAAAGAAATACAAGAGATGCCACATGGATACGGACACGGCCAAGCGCTCCCGTATCCTTGACGGAAGGTGCACAACCCGGTCCTGAGGCCGGTAGGTAACGCCGCCGGCGCCGGCGGCACTGATTCTTTACGATGTGTCTCTTCCACTTTTGGCGTGAACTTCGCCGTCAACACAACAGGCGAGAATTGTTCAGTTAGGGCCCATCCATAAACAGATTTTGGGCACTAGTGAGTTTCCAATCCAGAAGGGTGCGCACTCATTGATAGAGGTGGCATTTGACCAGGTGAGCACCTGAAGATGATAGCCATCGCGGTTCGGGCTCTTGAATTTTGCAAATTTTCATTACCTGCGGGCATCTTGTATGAAAACGACATCCTTCGGGGGGATTTTCCGGACTGGGGATATCCCCCTCCAGCACGATTCGATGGGCGCCCCGCCTTTTAGGATCTACCCTGGGGATAGCAGAAAGTAGTGCCTGAGTATAGGGATGTTTGGGTTTCGAAAACAAAGCATCAGTTTGAGCCTTCTCCACAATCTCACCCAGATACATCACAGCAATCGTATCGCAGACGTGTTCCACAACCGCAAGATCGTGAGAAATGAAAATGTAAGATAGGCCCAACTGTTCGCGCAAGTCCACCAGCAGGTTGAGCACCTGCGACTGAATCGAAACATCCAGTGCGGAGACAGGCTCATCGGCAATGACAAGTTTCGGTTGAAGAGCAATAGCCCTTGCAATGCCGATGCGCTGGCGTTGCCCACCTGAGAATTCGTGCGGATAGCGGGATGCCGCTTCAGGTTCCAGTCCCACTGTTCGCAACAGTTCCAACACCATTTCCTTCCGCCTGCCCCGATCTCCGACCCGGTGAACCACTAATGGCTCGGCAATGATGTTCCCTATTTTCTGGCGGGAATCAAGGGAGGCGTAAGAGTCTTGGAATATAAGCTGCATCTGCCTGCGTCTGGCCCGAAGTTCACGCGCGTTCAGCCTGTTCAGATCTTCTCCATCGAGCAGAATTCGTCCTGAACTCGGTTCCAGTAAACGCAGAAGCACTCGGGCCAATGTGGATTTTCCACAGCCGGACTCTCCCACGACGCCCAGAGATTTTCCCCGCTCCAGGGAAAAGCTGACGCCGTCAACAGCATGCACAAATCCATGTCCACCCTTCGATGGGAAATACTTGGTAAGATTTTCTGCCACCAGCAAATCAGTCTTCATACGGATTCCAACAGGCTAAGTGTTGAATTTCTCTCAAGGGCTGAAGCGTGGCGGCCTCAAGGAAACAAACATCCAGTGCACGCTCACAGCGGTCTGCAAAATAGCACCCCGCAGGCCGCTGATCAATCGCAGGCACCATCCCTGCTATAGTCGGAAGGTGATGCGTCTTATTGCCGATCTTTGGTATCGAAGCAAGTAGGCCGCGGGTATACGGATGCCGCGGATGGCTGAAAAGTTCTTCCACATGGGCCTTTTCCATGATCTTGCCCGCATACATCACAACAACTTGTTCACAAAATTCCGCAACCACGCCAAGATCATGGGTAATCAAGAGAATAGACATGCCGAACTCCTGCTGGAGCTGGGCGAGCAGCTCCAAGATCTGAGCCTGAATGGTCACATCCAGGGCAGTAGTCGGCTCATCTGCAATGAGCAGGTCCGGATCGCAGGCAAGGGCCATGGCGATCATGACCCGCTGTCTCAGACCGCCCGAGAGTTGATGGGG
>Ga0315535_1001508_pt1 | contig 15541 bp, 14 predicted proteins | sample SalMarSW160220MG_2_FD_203092 | JGI IMG/M metagenome (GOLD analysis project Ga0315535, IMG submission 203092) | Salt marsh sediment microbial communities from the Plum Island Ecosystem LTER, Massachusetts, United States - Salt Marsh Sediment SW1602-20 ...
GCGGCGGACGCCGCCGCCGATCGGCTGAGCTTCGCTGAGGACCGGCGTCTGCTGAGGCGCGTGCTCGCCGACGGTTCCGGCGCTCACACGCAGGCGGGCGGCCACAGGTGAGGGGAGCGGTGCGGTGAGCCACGGCCTCCTGGGGAACACCGGGACGCTGAGCGGCCAGCACCTGCTCGAGGGCCTGCGCAACCTCCGCGCCAGCGGCACGCTGGCGCTGGCCTCGGGAACCGGCAGCGTGCTGCTGCAGGTGGCGCGCGGGCAGGTGGAGGCGAGCCACAAGCTGGGCAGCTACGACAGCCTGGAGGCGCCCGGCCAGGGCTTCCACCTCTACCCGCACGAGCCGAGCAGCGCGCCGCGCCTGCCGGGCCTCTGCACCGACAGCGCCAGCCCGCTGCTGCGATCGCTGCCGCGATTCGAGCCCGCGACGATGCTTCCGCCCGCGCTGGTCGACCTGCGCCTGCTGCTGGACAGCCTGCGGGCACGGGCCTTCAACGGCGCGCTGTCCTTCCAGGGCGAGGGGCGCAGCGGCGCGGCGCTGTTCCTCCAGGGGCGCATCGGCGCCGCCGCGGCCGAGCGCGGCGGGTACGTCCACGAAGCGTCGGATGCCATGCGCATGTTGCAGCGCGCCGGCCTCGACGAGGGCGGGCCGCCGCTGGAGCTCGACGCTCTCGACCCTCAGGTCGTGCGCAGCCTGCTCGGCCTGGCGCTCGGGCGCAGCGCGCCCAACGCCGACCCCAGCAGCTTCAGCGGCCTGGTGTTGGAGGCACAGGGCGCCCGCTTCGTCCGCAACGGCCAGCTCTACCTCCAGATCGAGGGCGGAGCCGGCGGCCCCACCACGCCCTTCGCGCTCCTGGCCGACGACGCGGCCATGCCCGACCTGCACCTGCCCGACGAACCGCCCGGCTGGGAGCAGCAACGCTACGGCCTCACCTTGCGGGGGCAGGATGCCCTCAACCCCATGACGGAGCTCGCCATGCACTTCCGCAGCGCCTTCGGGCGCTCCGGGCAGCAGGTGCTGGAGGCGCTCGGCGGCGGCATGACGCTCGAGCAGGCCTCCGAGCGTCTGCACCTCGACCTCCAGGAGCTCAAGCCGTGGCTCAAGCGGCTGGAGGACGAGGGGCTGCTGCGCGCCGAGCGGGCCTGAGCCCGGCCCGCCCGCCCCGCCTTCCGACAACAGGCCGACAGTGACGAGTGACCACCGGCCCCGCCGGGCTGCGATACTGTGCTGACATGACGCCTGACGATCGACGACCATCGGGGGAGCGGGGCACCTTGGCAGAGGACGAGATCTCGCTGCGCGAGCTCTACCTCGTGTTCAGGCGCGGCCTGGTATGGATCCTGGCCGTGTCGCTGGTCATCGCCGCCCTCGTCTTCGTGGTGCTCTACCTGCAACCCAACCGCTACCAGGCCACCGCCACCGTGCGGATGACGCCGCTGCAGTTCACGCAACCCCAGCAGGCGACGGCGAGCCCGCAGGCGCAACAGAACCTGCTCGATCTCTCGGCGATCACCCAGATCGGCTTCGACGCCTACAAGACCCTGGCGCTGTCGCGCGAGACGCTCAAGGCCACCTTGGACCGGTTGGACACCGTGCCCAAGGGCCTCACCGTCGCCGACGTGGCGGACCACCTGAGGCTCACCAAGCTCTCCGGCGGCGGCGCCGACCCGCTGGTGGTGGCGCAGACCGTCGTCTATCGTGACCCCGGCACCGCGGCCAGCCTCGCCAACGCCTGGGCGGCAGCCAGCACCGCCGCCGTCCAGGACTCGATCACGAGCGACATGAGCCACCTGAGCAAGACGCTCGCGAGCGAGCTGGTGAGCTCGTCCGATACGCTGAACGCCGCCGAGTCGAAGTGGACGGCCTTCCAGAAGCAGGACGAGCGCGACAGCCTGCGCTCGCAGCTCACCGCCCTCAACTCGCGCATCACCGGCGCGCAACAGCAGCTCGACACCCTCGAGCGCCAGGCCTCGGCAACGCAGGCCAAGCAGGCCCTCTTGCGAGCCGTGGTGCAGGCGCGCACCACGGGGAACACCTCCAGCCTCGACCAGCAGGTGCAGGCGCTGACGGCGGCCGGCGTCCTGCAGCCTCCTCTCGCGGAGCAGCTCGCCGGCGCCTTGGCGGAGGTGCCCGGGGGCACGGCCCAGAGCCCGCAGGACGTCGCCACCGTGGTGGCCCGCACCGAGCTGCAGCAGCAAGCCGGCGACCTGGCCGGCTACGCGGCAGAGCGTGACACCGTCCAGCAGCAGCTCGCCAGCTTCGCCAAGCAGCAGGCCGATCTGCGCATCAAGCTCGCCGGCCAGCAGCAAACCGCCGACCAGCTTCAGCGGCAGGTCGACACCGCTACCCAGACCTATCAGCAGCTCTCGAGCGTGGCCCCCATCCTGCGAGCGGCCGGCACCCTGGCGCCCGACATGGCCTCGGTGTTCAGCCACGCCTCGACGCCGGACAAGGCGTTGTCGCACCGCACATTCACCGCCGCGGTCGTGGCGTTCGTGCTGGCGTTCATCGTGATGCTGGTGGGCGTGTTCTTGCGGGCGGCGGTCGCCGAGCCTTCCCTCGGCGGCGTGCGCCGGCGCGACGACGACGCCAGGGCTGGCGATGGGACCGCGCCCGCGTCCGGGCGGCTGTGAGCCCCGCGGACGGCGGTGAGCGACACTCGCATCCTCCTCACGGGCGGCAGCGGCGTGCTCGGACGGGAGCTCCGGCAGCTCCTCCCGGAGGTAAAGGCACCCTCCCACCAGGAGCTCGACGTGACCGAGCCCCCGCAAGTCCTGCAGGCGGTCCGCGAGCTGCGGCCGGACGTGATCGTCCATGCCGCGGCCTACACCGACGTCGCCGCCGCCGAGCGGGAGCGGGCGGCGTGCTGGCGGGTGAACGTGGGCGGCACGCGATCGGTGGCGGCCGCGGCGCGCGCCGTGGGCGCGCGCCTGGTGCACGTTTCGACCGACTACGTGTTCTTCGGGGAGGCTAGGGGCGGCGCAGGTTACCGCGAGGAGGACCCGCCCGGGCCGGTCCGCAACTACTACGCTCTCAGCAAGCTCGCGGCCGAGGAGGTAGCGCGCACACTGGCGGGAACGCTGGTGATCCGCACCAGCTTCCGCCCCCGCGAGTGGCCCTACCCGGTGGCGTTCACCGACGTCATGACCTCACAGGACTACGTCGACGTCATCGCGGCCGACGTCGCGCTGGCCGTCCGCAACCTGGCGCGGATCCGCTTCGGCACGCTGCACATCGCCACCGAACCAAAGAGCGTGTACGAGCTGGCGCGCCGCCGCCGGCCGAGCGTCCGCCCCGGCAGCAAGCGCGAGGCGGGCGTCGCCCTTCCCGACGACATCACGCTCGACGTGTCGCGGTGGCGGGAGCTGAAGACCGAGCTCGCCCCCTGAGCGCCTCGCGTTAAGCTGCGGACCGTGATCCACGTCGATCGCCTGGCGATCCCAGAGGTCAAGCTCCTCGCGCCGGCCGTCCACCGCGATGCGCGCGGCTTCTTCCTGGAGCGCTACCGCCGAGACGCCTTCGCCCGGGCCGGCATCGACGCCGACTTCGTGCAGGACAACCACTCGCGCTCGCTGCAGGGCACCATCCGCGGCCTGCACTTCCAGCGGCCGCCACACGCGCAAGCGAAGCTCGTGAGCGTCGCCCGCGGCTGCATCTTCGACGTCGCGGTCGACGTGCGCGTCGGCTCGCCGACCTACGGACGCTGGGTCGGCGCGCTTCTCGACGACGAGACCATGCGCCAGCTCTACGTGCCGGCGGGCTTCGCCCACGGCTTCGCCGTTCGCAGCCCGGTGGCCGACGTGCTCTACAAGGTCGACGCTCCCCACGCGCCGGCCGCCGAGGCCGGCATCCGCTGGGACGACCCGGCACTGGCGATCGACTGGGGCGTGGAGGCACCGCTCATCTCGGACAAGGATGCGGGGCTGCCCGCCCTGCAGGCGCTCGACTCCGGCTTCTCCTACCGGCCGCCTTCCGGGTAGGCTTAAGCGGACGCCTAAGGGGGCTTCGTCTTGGCTAGCCGTCAGGTCCAGCGGACCGTCATCGTCACCGGAGGAGCCGGCTTCATCGGCTCGGCGCTGGTGCGGCGGCTGGTGGCGGCCGAGGCCACCCGCGTCGTCACCCTCGACGCGCTCACCTATGCCGGCCACCGCCGGAACCTGGCCGAGGTCGCGTCGGCGCCCAACCACCGCTTCGCCCACCTGGACATCCTGGATGCGGAGGCGGTGGCGGAGCTCTTCGCCGAGGAGCGGCCGACAGCGGTCGTGCACCTGGCGGCCGAGAGCCACGTCGACCGCTCGATCGACGGGCCCGAGCCGTTCGTGCGAACCAACGTGGTGGGGACGCAGCGGCTGCTGGAGGTCACCCGCCGGTACCTGGCGGGACGGCCGGGCGCCGAGACGTTCCGCTTCCTGCACGTCTCCACCGACGAGGTGTATGGCAGCCTCGAGCCGGGCGACCCCGCCTTCAGCGAGACGAGCCCCTACCGGCCGCGCTCGCCCTACGCCGCCAGCAAGGCCGCCGGCGACCACCTGGCCCGCGCCTACCGGCACACCTACGGCCTGCCGGTGATCGTGACCAACTGCTCGAACAACTTCGGGCCCTATCAGTATCCCGAGAAGCTCATCCCGCTGACCATCCTCAAGGCAGTCGCGGGCGAGCCGGTGCCGGTCTACGGCGACGGCAGCAACGTGCGCGACTGGCTCTACGTCGAGGACCACGTCTCCGGCCTGGTCGCCGCCCTCGAGCGCGGGCGCGTGGGCGAGACCTACCTGATCGGCGGCGGCAACGAGCGCAGCAACCTCGAGGTGGTGGAGACGGTCCTGGGCATCCTCAACGAGCTGGCATCGGCCGAGCGGGATCATCGCGAGCTGCTCACCTTCGTGAGCGACCGGCCGGGCCACGACTTCCGCTACGCCGTGGCCGCCGACAAGATCAGGCACGAGCTGGGATGGCGGCCCGAAGGAGGGTTCGATTCAGCGATGCACGACACCGTGGAGTGGTACTTGACGCATAGGAATTGGTGCGAAGCCGTCACGCACGGACGTTACCGGCTCGAACGGCTCGGGAGCCCGGCGTGAAGGTGACGGTGGTGGGGGCCGGCTACGTCGGCCTGACGACCGGGGTCGCCCTGGCGTACGTCGGCCATGAGGTGCTCTGCGTCGATAAGAACCCGGCCATCGTCGAGCGGCTGGCGCGCGGCGAGCCGACGATCCACGAGCCGGGCCTGGGAGAGATGCTGCGCGGCACCACGGGCCGCTTCCACGTGGCCGGCGAGCTCCCGCAGCTCGACGGGCAGCATGTCGTCATCATCGCCGTCGGTACGCCACCGAAGGCCGACGGCGACGCCGACCTGGCGTTCGTGGAGACGGCCGCCAGGGAGATCGCCGAGCGTGTCGCGGAGGGCGGTCAGGTGGTGATCGTCAACAAGTCGACGGTGCCGATCGGCAGCGCCAGGCGCGTGAAGGCGATCGTTCGGCGCGTGCTGGAGGCCCGCAGTATCACGGCGACGGTCGACGTGGCGTCGAACCCCGAGTTCCTGGCCGAGGGGAACGCCGTGCGCGATAGCCTGTTCCCCGACAGGATCGTGATCGGCTCGGAGACGAGCGCTACGGTGGCGGTCCTGCGGGAGCTGTACGCGCCGCTCCTGGAGCAGACGTTCGAGCCCCCCAGCGAGACGCCGCGACCGGAGCGCTACACGCTGCCGGCGCTGATCACCACCAGCCCCACCTCGGCCGAGCTCACCAAGTACGCTGCCAACGCCTTCCTGGCGACCAAGATCAGCTTCATCAACGAGTTCGCGGGGCTCGCCGAACGCATCGGCGCCGACATCACCGAGGTGGCCCGCGCCATCGGGCTGGACAGCCGCATCGGCTCCCGCTACCTCCACGCGGGCGCGGGCTGGGGCGGCAGCTGCTTCGGCAAGGACACCCGCGCCATCATCGCCACGGCGGGCACCTACGGGTACCCGATGGACATCGTGCAAGCCGCCATCGACGTCAACGCGCGGCAGCGCCTGCACGTGGTGGAGAAGCTGCAGGAGCATCTCAAGGTCCTTCGCGGTGCGACCATCGGCATCCTCGGCGTGGCCTTCAAGGGCAACACCGACGACATCCGGGACGCGCCGGCGATCGACGTGGTGGCGCGCCTCGAGGGGCTGGGCGTGAGCGTGCGCGCCCACGACCCGGTGGCGCTACCCAACTTCCGTCGGGAACGTCCCGATCTGGAGGTGGAGCACGTCGACGACGTGGAGGAGCTCGCCGCCGGGTGCGATGCCCTGGTCGTCCTCACCGACTGGCCGCAGTACCGCCACCTGCCGCTGAACGAGATGCGCGGCCGCATGCGCGGCGATCTGCTGGTCGACGCTCGCAACCTCCTCCAGCCCGACGCGGCCAGATCCGCCGGCTTCACCTACGTGGGAATCGGCCGTTGAGACACGCGCTCGTCACCGGCGGGGCCGGCTTCATCGGGAGTCACCTGGTGGACCGGCTGCTGGACGAGGGCGAGTGGCAGGTCACCGTCCTGGACAACTTCGACCCGTTCTATCCGCGGGCCGCCAAGACGCTGAACCTGGCGGCCCACGCCGGCGACGAGCGCCTGCGGGTCGTGGAGGGCGACGTCCGCGACCGCGAGGCGCTGGCACGCTGCGCGCAGAGGCCGATCGACGTGGTCGTCCACCTCGCCGCCAAGGCCGGCGTCAGGCCCAGCCTCGAGGACCCCGTCGGCTACCAGGACAACAACGTGGGTGGCCTGCAGACCCTGCTCGAAGCGGTGCGGGAGTGGGGCACGGAGCAGGTCGTCTTCGCGTCGTCGAGCAGCGTCTACGGCGTCAGCCCCGAGGTGCCCTGGAGAGAGGACGCCTGCGTCCTGGAGCCCATCAGCCCGTACGCCGCGACCAAGGTCGCGTGCGAGCTCCTGGGCCACGTCTACAGCCACCTGTACGGCATCCGCTTCATCGCGCTGAGGTACTTCACGGTCTATGGCCCGCGGCAGCGGCCCGACCTGGCCATCCACAAGTTCGCGCGCCGCATCCTCGACGGGATCCCCATCCCGGTCTACGGCGACGGCAGCAGCTCGCGCGACTACACCTACGTCGCGGACACGGTGGCGGCCACACGGGCGGCCATGGACTACCAGGCTGCGACGTTCGACGTTTTCAACCTCGGGAACGACCGCACCGTGTCGTTGAACGACATGATCGGGACCCTCGAGAGCGCGCTCGGCCGCGCGGCGACGCGCACCGTCCTCCCGGAGCAACCCGGCGACGTTCCGCGCACCTGGGCCGACATCACCAGGGCCAGGGAGCACCTCGGCTACCGGCCGGCGACCGGCTTCGAGCGAGGCATCCGCATGTTCGTCTCGTGGTTGCGCCGCGAGACCGTGCCGTGAAGGGGATCATCCTCGCGGGCGGCAGCGGCACGCGCCTCTACCCCGCCACCCTGGCGCTCAGCAAGCAGCTGCTGCCCGTCTACGACAAGCCGATGATCTACTACCCGCTGTCGGTGCTGATGCTGGCGGGCATCCGCGACATCCTGGTCATCTCCACGCCGCGGGACCTGCCGCTGTTCCGGGAGCTCCTCGGGGACGGCTCGCAGTGGGGCGTCCGTTTCGCCTACGCCGAGCAGCCGCGGCCCGAGGGGATCGCCCAGGCGCTGATCATCGGCGAGGGCTTCATCGCCGGCGAGCACGTGGCGCTGATCCTCGGCGACAACATCTTCTACGGCTACGGCTTCACCGGCAGGCTCAGATCCGCCGCCGCGCGCGAGCGCGGCGCCAGCGTCTTCGGGTACGTCGTGGGCGACCCGGCGCGCTACGGGGTGGTCGAGTTCGATGCCTCGGGCCGGGTGCTGAGCCTCGAGGAGAAGCCGGAGCGTCCGCGCAGCAACTACGCGGTCACCGGGCTCTACTTCTACGACGACCGCGCCCCTGGGTTCGCCCGCGAGCTCACCCACTCGCCGCGCGGCGAGCTCGAGATCACGGACCTGAACCGCCGCTACCTGCAGGCCGGCGAGCTCCACGTCGAGGCGCTCGGGCGCGGGATGGCCTGGCTCGACACCGGCACCCACGAGAGCCTGCTGCAGGCGGCCAACTTCGTGGGGACCATCGAGACCCGTCAAGGCCTCAAGATCGCCTGCCCCGAGGAGGTGGCATTCCGCAACGGCTGGATCGGCCTCGAGGCGCTGGCGGCCCTGGCCGAGGCGATGCGGTCCAACGGCTACGGGGCCTACCTCCGCTCCCTCGTCGAGGCACGAGCGGACTGACGACCCGTGACGTTCGCCGCGCTGTTCACGGCTGCCGTGGTGCTGGCCGTGCTGGCGGCGCTGGTCCTCACACCCATCGGGGCCGATCTGGTGATGGCCGGCGGCGTGACGCTGCTGCTGGCGGCGGGCGTGCTGACGCCGGCGCAGGCGTTGGCGGGGTTCGGCAACCAGGGCCTCGTCACGGTGGGCGTGCTGTACGTCGTCGCCGCGGGCCTCAAGGAGACCGGGGCGGTCTACTGGGTGAGCCAGCGGCTCCTGGGACGACCCAGCTCCCTGACCGGCGCCCAGCTGCGGATGATGCTGCCGGTGAGCGCGGTGTCGGCCTTCCTGAACAACACGCCGGTGGTGGCGATCATGATCCCGGCGGTGGCGGACTGGGCCAAGAAGCTCGGCATGTCCGCCTCCAAGCTGATGCTGCCACTGTCGTACGCCGCGATCCTGGGCGGCAGCGTGACGCTGATCGGCAGCAGCACCAACCTGATCGTCAACGGCTTGCTCCTGCAGGACGGGCGCTCCGGCCTGGGGCTGTTCGACCTGGCGTGGGTGGGCGTGCCGCTGGTGCTGGCCGGCGTCGTGACGGTCCTGGCGCTGGCCCGCTGGTTGCTCCCCGAGCGACTTCCGGTGCTGAGACGGCTGGAGGACGCACGCGAGTACTCCGTCGAGATGACGGTGGCGGCGGACGGGCCGCTGGTGGGCCGAACCATCGAGGAGGCGGGGCTTCGCAGCCTGGGCCACGTCTTCCTGGTGGAGATCGACCGCGCGGGACGCGTGCTGCCCGCGGTCGGCCCGTCGGAGACGCTGCAGCCGGGCGACCGGCTGGTCTTCGTAGGCGTGGTCGACTCGGTGGTGGACCTGCAGCGCATCCCCGGGCTGGTGCCGGCGCCCGATCAGGTCTTCAAGCTCGAGGGGCCACGAGCGCGGCGCACCCTGGTGGAAGCCGTCGTCTCCGACTCGTCCCCGCTGATAGGTCAAAGCATCCGCGACGGGCGCTTCCGCACCCGCTATGGCGCCGTGGTCATCGCCGTGGCGCGCAACAACCAACGCATCCGCCAGAAGATCGGCGACATCCATCTGCACCCGGGGGACACCCTGCTACTGGAGACGCAACCCGACTTCGCCGAGCGGCAGCGGAACACGCGGGACTTCTACCTGGTGAGTGCGGTACCGGACTCGGCGCCGCCGCGCTTCGACCGCGCGCCGCTGGCCGCCGCCATCCTGCTGGCGATGGTGGTGGTGGTCGCCTTCGGGTGGCTATCGATGGTTACGACCGCCCTGCTGGCCGCGGCCGCCATGGTTGTAACGCGCGCCCTTCGGGGCGTGGCAGCGAGGCGCGCCATCGACTGGCAGGTGCTGATCGTCATCGGCAGCGCGCTCGGCATCGGCCGCGCGCTCACGACCAGCGGCCTGGCGGCCGACGCCGCGCGCGCCCTCGTCGCCCTGGGCGGCAGCAGCGCGCTGGCGAACCTGGCCCTCCTCTATCTCGTCACGTCCGTCTTCACGGGGCTCATCACGAACAACGCCGCGGCCGTGCTCATGTACCCTGTCGCCACCGGCATGGCTGCCGATCTGCACGCCAGCGTGCTGCCGTTCGCCGTGACGCTCATGCTGGCGGCATCGGCCAGCTTCGTGACCCCCATCGGCTACCAGACGAACCTGATGGTGCAGGGGCCGGGCGGGTACCGCTTCACGGACTTCGTGCGCATCGGCCTGCCCGTCACGCTGGTGACGGCGGGCGTCGCACTGGCGCTCATTCCCCTGATGTGGCCCTTCCACCCATGATGCAGGCTTTCACCTGCCGACCGCGGCGCGCGTGCTAGCGTTCCAGGCATGACACCGTGGCCCGACAGCCTGCCCGAGCCCGGCGACGACCTCTCCACCCTCAACGATGCCCTGGAGCGAGCCCCGGTAGCGGCGGTGCTGGCCTGGGCATGGCGGGCGTCGGGCGGCACCCTGGCGGCGACGTCGTCGTTCCAGACGCAAAGCGTGCCGCTGCTGCACATGATCGCCGAGGCGGTGCCCGAGATGCCGGTGCTGTTCCTCGACACCGGCTTCCACTTCCCGGAGACGCTCGCCTTCCGCGACACGCTGGCCCGTCGCCTGGGGCTGAACCTGCGCGTGCTGACGCCCCGGCTCGGCCACGACGGCTTCCGCCGCCAGCACGGCGCGCTGCACGCCGCCGACCCCGACAGGTGCTGCTTCCTCAACAAGGTCGAGCCGCTGCAGGATGCCTTGCGCGACTACCGTGGCTGGGTCGCCGGCGTCCGCCGTGACCAGACCAGCACCCGTGCCGCCATGACGGCGGTGGCGTGGGACGCGGGCGGCCGCCTCAAGCTCAGCCCGATGCTGGCCTGGGGCGAGCGCGATATCTGGCAGTACCTCCACGACCACGACCTGCCCGAGCACCCGCTACTGTCCGAGGGTTACCTCAGCGTCGGCTGCGCTCCCTGCACGCGCCGCGTGCGCCCCGGCGAGAGCGCGCGCGACGGCCGCTGGGCCGGCTCCGGGAAGACGGAGTGCGGGTTGCACCTGGCGCCGGACCCGGAGCGGGTCGACTGAGCGCCGCGGGTCCCCGCCAGCCTCGCATGCCCGAGCCCAACACCATCCTCGTCACCGGCGGCTGCGGCTACCTTGGCTCCAGCCTCATCCGGGCGCTGCCCGATGCCTTCCCCGGGGCCACCGTGCGCATCCTCGACAACCTTCAGAGGGAGACGCATCGCGCGCTTCTCGGTTTGCCGGCCGGGGCGCGCTACAGCTTCCTGGAAGGCGACATCCTCGACGGCGCGAGCGTTCGCCGGGCGCTCGAGGGCGTCGACGCGGTGGTCCACCTGGCGGCGCTGGTGCGCACCCCGATGAGCTTCGAGAACCCCACCTGGATGGAGCAGGTGAACCACTGGGGAACCGCGCGACTGCTCGAGGCCTGCCTGGAGGCGGGCGTCGAGCGGTTCGTCTATCCGAGCAGCGCCGCCGTCTACGGGCCGGGCGGCCCCTTCGCCGAGGACGAGCCGTGTCACCCGGTCGGCCCGTACGCCAACTCCAAGCTGCAGGCCGAGCGCGCCGTGGTTGCCGCCGGCGAGCGCGGCCTGACGGTCAACGTGCTGCGCCTGGGGATGCTCTACGGGCTGGCGCCCGCCATGCGCTTCGAGGGTGTGGTGAACCGCCTGCTCTTCCTGGCCGGCACGGGGCGCGCCATGACCGTCTACGGCGACGGCCGCCAGCGGCGGCCCGTGGTGCACGTGGATGACGCATCCAGGGCGGTGCTGCGCGCGCTCGGCGGCGCGCTGGAAGCGAGCCCGCTCAACGTGGCGGCCGCCAACCCCAGCGTGCTGGAGCTGGTCGACGGCATCCGTGGCATCGAGCCGGCCGTGGACGTCCGGTACACCGACCAGGACGTCCTTACCCACCTGAGCTTCGAGATCGACTGCGGGCGTGCCCGCGCGTCCGGCTGGACGCCCGAGGTGGACCACGCCCAGGCCATGGCCGCGGTGCTCGGGGCTATACTGGCGCCCGTGCGAGATTCTGTGGGGTCGGATGCGACCGGGGCGTGAGGTGAGTGCGTCGTTGGTCGCGCCGCATGGCGGCGCTTTGGTGGACCGGCGGGTGCCGCCGGAGGCGCGGGCGGCGAGGCTGGCGGCGGCGCGAGACCTGCCGAAGCTGACCCTGTCGGAGCGCAGCCTGGCGGACCTGGAGTGCCTCGCCAGCGGCATCTACAGCCCGCTGACGGGCTTCGTGGGCGAGGCCGACTACCGCAGCATCGTCGACCATGGCCGCCTGCCGAACGGCCTGGCGTGGCCGATCCCCATCACCCTGCAGGTGCCCGACGAGGTGGCCGCCGCGCTGCGGGGCGAGGTCGCCCTGACCGACGCCAGCGGCACCGTGTTGGCCACCATGCAGGTAACGGACGTCTATCGCCCGGATCAGCAGCTGGAGGCCGTGAGAGTGTACGGCACGACCGACGCCGCGCACCCCGGCGTCGCGGCCATGCGGCAAGCCGGGCCGGCGTACCTGGGCGGTCCGGTGAGCGTGTTCGCGGAGCTGCCGGCGACCGAGTTCGACGCCCACAAGTATGATCCTCACGCCACCCGCGCCGAGTTCGCGCGGCGCGGGTGGCGGACGGTGGTCGCGTTCCAGACGCGCAATCCCATCCACCGCGCGCACGAGTACCTCACCAAGGTCGCGCTGGAGACCAACGACGGCCTGTTCATCAACCCCCTCGTCGGCACCACCAAGGCCGACGACATCCCCGCGCCCGTCCGCATGCAGTGCTACCAGGTCCTGCTCGACAACTACTACCCCAGGGACCGCGTCCACCTCGGCGTCTACCCGGCCGCCATGCGCTACGCCGGCCCGCGCGAGGCCATCCTCCACGCCATCAGCCGCCAGAACTACGGCTGCAGCCACTTCATCGTCGGTCGCGACCACGCCGGCGTCGGCGACTACTACGGAACCTACGAGGCCCAGCATGCCTTCGACGACTACACGACCGAGGAGCTCGCCATCCAAGCCATGAGGTTCGAGCACAGCTTCTACTGCAGCAAGTGCGGCGCCATGGCCACCTCCAAGAGCTGCCCCCACGACGCCAGCCGGCACGTGTTCCTCTCCGGCACCAAGGTGCGCGCCATGCTAGCCAACGGCGAGCTGCCGCCACCCGAGTTCAGCCGACCGGAGGTCGCCCGCATCCTGGCCGATGCCCAGCACGGCAACGGGAGGCCCGGATGAAGAGACCTCGATGAGCGGCAACGGCAAGACCGGTGGGGCGCCCGATACGGCCGCGCCGGCTGGCGGCAATCTGATCTGGCACGACCACAAGGTTGCCAAGCGTGAGCGCGCCACGCAGAAGCAGCAGAAGCCGTGCGTCATCTGGTTCACCGGCCTCTCCGGCAGCGGCAAGAGCACCCTGGCCAACGCACTCGAGGCGAAGCTCGTAGAGATGGGGCACCACACCTATCTACTCGACGGGGACAACATCCGCCACGGCCTCAACCGCGATCTGGGGTTCTCGGACGCCGACCGCATCGAGAACATCCGCCGCATCGGCGAGGCCGCCAGCCTCTTCGTCGACGCCGGCCTCATCGTCATCACCGCCTTCATCAGCCCCTTCAAGTCCGACCGGCGGATGGCCAGGAGCCTCGTCGAGCAAGAAGAGTTCGTCGAGGTATTTGTCGACGCCCCCCTGGACGTCTGCGAGGAGCGCGACCCCAAGGGCCTCTACGCCAAGGCCAGAGCCGGGCAGATCAAGCAGTTCACCGGTATCGACAGTCCCTACGAGGCGCCCGACGCGCCTGAGATTCGACTTGATTCCGCCTCGCTCTCGGTTGCCGAATGCACACGTGCACTGCTTCAGGAGCTCGGGGAGAGACAGATACTCTCCGGTGAGGCGAACACGTGAGCCACGGGGCTCCACCGAGCCGGACGGCTTCGCTGGCGCTTTCCTCCCGGAGGTAGGCATGAGGATCTTCGTTCTGGGCGGCGACGGCTTCTGTGGCTGGCCCACCAGCCTGCACCTCAGCAAGCTCGGCCACGACGTCACCATCATCGACAACCTGAGCCGCCGCAACATCGACAACGAGCTGGAAGCCGGCAGCTTGACACCCATCCAGCCAATGGGCACCCGCCTGAAGGCCTGGAAGCAAGCCAGCGGCCGCGACATGCGCTACGAGCGCCTCGACATCGCCAGCAACTACCACCGGCTGCTGACCCTCATCAGCGAGGAGCAGCCCGACGCCATCATCCACTTCGCCGAGCAACGCGCCGCACCCTACAGCATGAAATCCAGCTGGCACAAACGCTACACCGTCAACAACAACCTCAACGCCACCCACAACACCCTCGCCGCCATCGTCGAGTCCGGCGTAGACGTCCACCTGGTCCACCTCGGCACCATGGGCGTATACGGCTACGGCACCGCCGGCATGAAGATCCCCGAAGGCTACCTACCCATCGAAGTCACCACCGAAACCGGCGAAAAGGTCCGCCAGGAAATCCTCTACCCCCCCAACCCCGGCAGCATCTACCACATGACCAAAACCCAAGACCAACTCTTCTTCGCCTACTACGCCAAAAACGACGGCCTGCGCATCACCGACCTCCACCAAGGCATCGTCTGGGGCACCAACACCCCCGACAACCTACAAGACCAACGCCTCATCAACCGCTTCGACTACGACGGCGACTACGGCACCGTCCTCAACCGCTTCCTGATGCAAGCCGCCGTCGGCTACCCCCTCACCGTCCACGGCACCGGCGGCCAGACCCGCGCCTTCATCCACATCCAAGACACCGTCAAATGCCTGCAACTCGCCGTCGAGAACCCCCCCGAGAAAGGCGAACGCGTCAAAATCCTCAACCAGATGACCGAAACCCACCGCGTCCGCGACCTCGCCAAGCTCGTCGCCAACATCACCGGCGCCACCATCGAAAACGTCCCCAACCCCCGCAAGGAAGACGCCGAGAACGACCTCCACGTCAGGAACGACCTCTTCATCGACCTCGGCCTCAAACCCACCACCCTGCAACAAGGCCTCCTCGAAGAAGTCACCACCATCGCCCGCAAGTACGCCAGCCGCGCCGACCCCGACAAGATCCCCTGCACCAGCACCTGGACCACCCACCAGCAACCCGGCAAGCCCCGCCCCGCCGCCAAGCGCAAGGAGCCGGCCTGAGCCTGCCCGGCCGTGAGCGTCTCCGCCTCCCCCGGGAGGGACCTAGCGTCCATGAGGAACCGTCAGTTGACGGAGTCGTGACAGAAACCACCTACAGGAGACGCAAACAGGCGCCCGCCTGGCTCGACCTGGGGCTCTCTCTCGCTGCCCGCGGTGCTGGTGCGCCCCTGGCGTTCGTGACGAACGTGATCGTGGCACGGCTTCTTGGGCCCGCCGGCTACGGGTCCTATCTCTCGCTCCTCTCCGCGGGACTCCTGGCAGGAGCGGTCGCCCTCTTCGGCGTCCACCGGGTGACAACTCGGGAAGTCGCAACGGCCCCAGAGGATCGGCAGCACCGGGCGCTTGTGGAGGTCCTCCGGTGGGCGTTGAGATTCGGTACGTTCACGTCAATCGCGGCCATGCTGGCCTTGCTGCTGTGGCTCTGGTCCGGACTCGGGCTGGTGCCGTCAGGCTGGTTGGAACGGCTCCTCGTCGTTGCCCTCGTACCCCTTGCCGCTGGAACTCTCCTGACGAGTAGTGTCCTACTCGGCCTGGGAAACACAGCCGCCAGTCAGGCCCTGACCAACGCCATCAAGAATGGCGTCCTCCTGGTGGCGGTGTTCGTGCTCTACCTGTTCGCAGCG
>Ga0315535_1001509_pt1 | contig 15539 bp, 10 predicted proteins | sample SalMarSW160220MG_2_FD_203092 | JGI IMG/M metagenome (GOLD analysis project Ga0315535, IMG submission 203092) | Salt marsh sediment microbial communities from the Plum Island Ecosystem LTER, Massachusetts, United States - Salt Marsh Sediment SW1602-20 ...
GATCATCAACCTGGAGGCCACTCGCGCCGCCCAGCCTGGGCGCAGCGCGGACGACATGCAGCAGGCTCTGGCGGTCATCCGCTCAGAGAATGAGTTCATGACCCGACTGGTCAACAACCTTTTGACCTTGTCACGAATGGATTCTGGGCTGACTGCCCTTGCCTTCGAGCCGATCGATCTGAGCGACGTAGCCCTGGAGGGAGTCGAGCGGCTTGCCCCCCTGGCCACCCGCCAGGATGTGACCCTCTCAGCCGGCGAGCTGCCCGAGTTGATGGTCAACGGGGATCGGCAGTTCCTGGCCCAATTGGTCAATAATCTGATCGAAAATGGGATCAAGTACACGGCCGAGGCGGACCGACGCCAAGTGTGCGTCGAGACTGCCCTGGTCACACAGGCAGATCAACCCATGGGCTGCTTGCGTGTGATTGACAGCGGGCCGGGCATCTCCCCCGAGCACCTCCCCCACCTGTTCGAACGCTTCTTCCAGGCGGATACGGCCCGCACACGCGGCGCCAAGGAAGATGGCGACGAGGCCGGCTCATCAGGAGTGGGCCTGGGATTGTCAATAGTGGAATGGATCGCACATGCCCACGGCGGGAGGGTCCGGGTTGAAAGCACCCTCGGCCAGGGATCAACTTTTGAGGTCCTGCTTCCGCTTGACACCTCGGTCCGAAGTGGCCATGCCCCCTTTACGGCCGATTGAAGACCCCAATCTCAACGTAGCGCCACCCGCCAGCCTCTTCAGCGAAGAAAGCAACCATCGCATGGGCCTTCACGGGATTCAACACTGATCCGCTGCAACACTCGTAATGGATCACACGCGTGTACCCGAGGTCGGTGCTCGTCCCGTCGAAGTTCACACCAATCGTTCCACCCTTCTGATAGAAGTAGAACGGCTTCCCATCCAAGAGCTGAAACCCGAACGCCTCGTCATAGCCGAGCTGGTCGTTGAGAAGCTGGCCGTCGACGAAGACCTCGCCTTTCCACTCATCCTTGGTAGCCATCAGCAGCTCCAAGGCCCAATGGTCATCGTAGGTCCACAGGCCCTGCAAAGGCACAGCCGGACTCGGAAAGCCGGCTGGGGCAGTGAAGATCACCTGCCCATCTTCTAGAAGCCGTGCCGTCTGGGCCTGGGTGGTCGGATCGGAATCGATCCGCGCCAGGAGCGTTCCCCCAGCCCATTCCGCGGTCAGTGTCGGGCGGTATTGGTCGTCCGACCGCACCTCGAGGGCGTAGGCCCGCTGCCGCTCGGCCGCGTGCCGGGCCAGGACCTCGGCTTGGGTCTGCCCGATCGGCTCAAAGGTCAGCGGTTCCGTCGTCGGCGGACCGGCCAATAGGGTGCTTTCCAGGGTCGGGCCACCGGGAAGCTCCTCGATGTCTGGCGCAGACTGGCCCGCGGCCGCGCCATTGGGCGCCGGCGATGATAAAGGACCTGCCTCAACCCCGGACGGAGATGGACCTTCTGTGGTTCCGATCTGCGTGGGATTCCCAGCCTGGGCACAGCCCGAAATCATGAGAGCGCTCAGCATCACCGACAGGCAAACCCGCCCTGCTCGACGAGACATGGGAGATACACGTTCCACTGGGTTCGATTTGTGGAATCCTTCACGAAGTGTACGCTTCTCAGGGCACATATCGGGGACCTCGCATGACCTTTCAGACGCCGTCCTTGAAAGCGACCGGATAGGCAAATTGCCAGACGGGAGGTGACGCCGCCGGTTTGCCGCCGCAGCAGGGGCCGATCTCCACCCGCTGGCCATCGGGCCAGGTGAAGACGACTTCGAAGGTATAGGCTTGTGGTCCGGTCTGACGCACGTCGCTGATCTCAGCGATGGGCAGGCACAGATACTGCTGACAGATTCGCTGCCAGCTCTGCTCGGGTGTCATCTCGCCGCCCATCTGACCGGCACCACCCAACTCTTCGAAGGATCCTCCATAGCGTTCGGCAGCCGTCTCGAAGCGCCCCCGCGACAGGTCACTGAAGAACGAGACCAGGGCGGCCGAGGCCTCCTGCGCCTCTGCCGGCAGATTGCCCTTTTGCGGTTGGAGGTCGCCTCGCAGCGGTGTCAGAGGTGTCGGAATGGAAGTGGGCGCCACCCCGAGCGGCGTCGGCCGGCTCGGCTCGAAACCCAACCGTACAATCCGGACGGAGTGATCGGATCTGGAAACCAAAGCGTAGACCTGTCCATCGGGGCCAAGCGCCAGCTCATGGTTGTACTCCTGCCATGCCATCCGCTGCGGCAGACTGGCGTAGCCGATTGCCGTGCCTCCCGGCCGAAGGTAGGCCACCAGCCAGTCGACCGCCGGATCGCCTCCATCGGGCGAGGCAACTTCTCGCCGCAAGACGACGGGGAAGGTGCCATCGGCGTTGAATCCCAGAAAAGGTTCTGCTTCCAGAGACAGCGAGTCGCCCATGGGAACAGGGCGGCCATCGACGCTCAGCACGGGGGGCCCGCCGCCTGATGCTTCCGACAAGCGGTAGACGTGACCCAGAGATGACCATCCTGGAAGGGGATTGGCCGCCACGCTGCCCAATCCATCCACCAGCAGCGTCAAGCCCGAGATGCCGCTGATCATCAAGGCGCCATCCGCCGCCAGGCTTAGGCTGAAGATGCCGTTGGCCACCGGAATCCCGTCATGGGAGTAGAACTCTTTCGGTACGGGGATTACATCGACCTGGCGCCGGCCGGGTGTCAGGCTGATGACTTGTATGCCATCAGCCCCCAAATCGAGCAGCCAAAGCTTCCCCTCCCAGGCGGCCAAGTCGTAGACCGAGGTCGCCACACCCTGCATGGAAATCTCATCCAGTTGGACGCCATGCACTGAGTAATGCAGCAAGCGTTGGGGATCGGCAGCGGTGTCAGCGATCCAGTAACTCCCATCCGGCGCCACATCGAATGCCTCGGCCCCCCACCCCAGCCAGTCAGGGCGTGGGTCACCCTCCCGACCAGAGAAGGGTTCTTGGTTGGGAATGGTGAAGACAACCACGTCCTGCGTGGGCAACTCTGGCGGCGTAGTTGAACCGACTGACGGCGTCGACTGGAGGCCACTGGCCAGCGTGACCTGCGACCCCGGGATGCCAGGAGCGCAGGCAGTCAGCGCGAGGCTGAGAGTGATGATTGGGATGGAGTCGGGGATGCGCATGGTGATTTGGAGGCCCACGCACAGCATAGCACGCGTCCAAACGAGCCAGTAGTGACACTTGTCTGTGATCTGGCGGTGGCTGGCCCCATGAGAGGGCGCCTGGTCCCATCATGGACCCGCGGGCGTCGGCGTGAGCAGCTCCTCGATCGGCGTGAACTCGTAGCCGTTGGGGCTGTGATGGTCGGAGTAGTACGTCTTATCAGGGCGTAGAGCGTAGCTGCCGCCGAAGACACAGTCGAACACAAGTCTGAACGAGTTGGCAGGAGATATCGTCGGATAGAGCCGTGAATCGCACCCCTGAGGCACATGGTAGGCGTTGAGGATGCCGATCTTGGTGAGCAGGTTCTTCTGGTCGGGATTCTTCCAGTCGAAGCCGAAGGCCGGACCCGTGTCAGACTGAAGGATGATGATGGGATCAGTGGAAGAGTCCTTGATCAAGACGTCCAGCATCTCCAGTGCGCGCCGGTTGATGTACAAGAGCTGATCTCGGTATTCGCCGAATTCCTGAACGGCATCGGTCGTCGGGTTGCTGTCTTCTAAATTGAAGGCGCCGGACGAAGGTGTGCGCTCTCCATTCGGCCCAAACAGGTATGGGCGGTGTGGCGACACAAAGTGGGCGAAGACAAATTTCGGCCCCTGCAGCGGGGGGATTCTCTCCAACTGGTCAAAACTCCACAGCACCAACTGGCGCTGTGCTTCGTTGCCCTGCAACACGTCCAACGATTGGGCCAAGGCTGACAGTTGGCGCGCCTCAAGCGCATCCAGGGGAAAACGCAGCCACGTGGTGCTCAGAAGAAAGCTCTCGAAGGCCGCCGGCCGCGGAAACCGCCACCTCGACTGATCCAGGCTATCCTGACCAGGCTCGAGGAACACATCTGCATTGATGATCGAGGTCGGCGCCCATCCACTGGACAGGGCAACCGTCCTGTAGCCGAGCTTTTCGAACTGCTGTCGAACGAGGCTGTTGCGGATGGGATCGGTCAGGGGCGCTGGGTAGGTGCCGGGTGGCAGATCAATCCCCAGGTCAGGCAAGGTGGCCATGTTGAGCGACGAAGCCAGGGAAAAGGCCGTTGACACATGGTTGGCATCACTCTTGTCGCCCACGTAGAATCCGCGCTGCCGCAGAGCCTGTATGAAGGCATGGTTGTCGAAACCGTACAGGTCGCGCATGATATCTTCACGAGCGTACGAATCCAGGATGATGTAGTAAACATCCGGCGGCTGACCGGGGCCATCCCAGTGAAGGGTCCGGCTTTCCGACGAAGCGGGGCGGACAAAGGCCGCCCGGCTGGAAAGCACTCCCAGACGCGCCATCGAGAAGATCGGGAAGGCGACGGCAATCAGGCAGACAATGTTGAGAAAGCTGTTGATTGGGCGCAAGCGATCGGCCGACGCCCGCCATACCCACCAACTCAAACCGGCCAAAACCACAAGCCAGACCAGGGATAGGTAGCGATGACGACCCAAGAGGACGCCACCCAAGCTGGCATTCTTGACCAAGTCGTAGGTCCGACCGTACGAGAAAAACAGCAACAGGAACAGGCTGGTGACAACGCCGGCTTTCAACCAACTACCGGTGAATAGCCTGAGGATTCCCACCAGCAGAGAGGACCAGACTAGGCTCCATGCCAGCGGGCGCAGCGCCTCGGACAACGGGATCTGCTGGATGTTGGCAGCCGCCAGGGAAAGGATGGGATAGACGGCCAGAGCCAAGGGGTGGAAGATCAGTTGCCGCCTGCGTGGGCGCGTACCACTTTCGCTCATGCACGTCCCCCTTGCCCCTGCCCCTTGAGCAGAGAGCCAAGTTGCGTCCCTGGTTTGATTCTACCCGCGAAGCCATCCCAAGATACTGATCATCTGGGATCTCGACTGGGGTATGCCAGGGCAAACACTTGCCAACAGACTGGATTGGGAACGCGAAGACGGCCCCCTATCGATCCACATGTTGGAACCGATGGGGAGCCGGAATTGTCCCGGATGCGGGGTTGATTCCGGAAAACTAGTCCAAGAGACTCAAGGTGTGCATGCCACAGAACCTGCAGAACCCTTCGAGCCTGGTCAAGTTCCCCAGGCTGTGAGCATGCAGGGCAAACCCCCTGGATTTGCAGTAGGGACAGCGTTCATCGGCATCGGCCCACGTCACAGGTTGTCCTGCATTTGCCAATTGGAACCGGGGCCGACGGGTTGTGCCCGCCTCGAGCAGGAGGCCCTGCTGAACTGCCGCCATAGCCGAAGGTGTGACCCCCCCAGGGCTGAAACCAAGAGAGGCGGAGGCCATATCTGCCTGTTGATCACCGATCGACGGCTGGCCCTCGAGCTCAACGGCAGCCGGCGATTCGATCATTGTTAGAAGTCGTGTTCCTGTAGTCATCATGTGACAACTCTAGCGCATCCGAATTAAGTATCCGTGAAGACATGGTTAAGCCTTCATAAATGGTTTCTGCGTTGGGAACGGCCTATCCTTCTAGGTAAGCCCCTTGGCTGACTGAGGCGTCAACAGGGTCAACCGGGCAACGGGCAATTTGTGATTTTCTTCACTAGTCATGCACGCCAGGATGCGCCACGATGGACGGGAGACGAAAGGAGTTTGAGCCGATGAAGAGCGAACCAAAACTGATCGACACCCTGAATGGACTCCTGGCCGACGAGCTGACCGCCATCAGCCAGTACATGGTGCACTCCGAAATGTGTGCCCATTGGGGATATGAAGGGCTGCATGAGGCGATCGAGTCCCAGGCCAAGGACGAAATGCATCATGCCGAATGGTTGATAGAACGCATTCTGTTCCTGGAAGGCGTACCGGTGGTCTCCAATCTGCGACCGATGAAAATCGGCAAGACCGTGGAAGCGATCATTGTGGGGGACCAGGAAGCTGAGATCGATGCGGTCAAGGCCTACAACGCGGGCATTGCCCAGGCCAGCGACCTGGCGGATGAAGCCACGGCCGACCTGCTCACCGAAATCCTCAAGATGGAAGAGGGCCATGTCGACTGGGCAGAGAAACAGCGCGCTTTGATGGCACAGATGGGTATGGAAAACTACCTCGCCAGTCAGCTGGGCGAGTAAGTCGACCTGGCAACAAGCCACAGCGCGACCAAGTACTTGGTCGCAGATCCGGGTGCCTTCTCGAAGGCGCCCGGATGTTTTCTTATCGTGAAGCGTGTCGAGCTCAGGTGATCAATCAGGGGCAAAGAAGACCGCAGCCCGATTGAGATCGCTGTCCATCACCAACGCCAGGTGATGTCCGGCGCGATAGGCCGCGACGTCGATCAAACGCAGCACCCCGCCTATCGACAGATCGGGACCAGATCTATCATCCAGGGCGTTGGGAGAGTCATAGAAAAAGTCGCTCCGGAACATGTTCCCGTTTGCGTCGATCGGGACGGCCAGAGGATAGATCTCGGCCTCCATCAGATCCTGGAAAAAATGCGTCCCCAGTGAGGCATCCGGCGCTTCCCCAACGTCCCCACCCGAGAGTTCGACCAACGCACCAGCACTGCAGATGTCGGCGTAGGCGACGCTCACGCCCAGATCAGGATTGGTTGAACCCCAACGCCCGGGGCCAACGCAGATGAACGACTTGGGCTCAAGCTCAGCGTTCAGCTGAGAAATGGCGGCCGTGACCGCTGCCCGATCTGACGGGGATCCCAAGGCATGGTATCCGGTGGGGTCCACAAAGAGTACATGGCGGATCTCAGGCAGCACGCCCTGGGGGACCATGAAGCCCGTCGAGAGCACCACATCTTCTTCGGAAAGGTCGTCCGGCAGACTGGCCGGCACGGCCGGGGAAATCTGGCTCAGCGGCCGGCACTGAAGCAGTGCCAGATCGACCTGCGGCGCTTCCCGACTTTCCTTCGACACGCGCAAGGTGAACTCCACATCCACCGGCACGCCGTAGCTGCCTTCCAGGTCTTTCAACATGGCTGTCATCAACGATACAAGAGGTGTGCGCCGAAGCAGGCCGTCGAATGTGATGGTGAATTTGGGCACATCTTCGGGCCCGATCAACCCCATCGGCGGCCGGAGATAGTCTTCGTCAGCCAGCTCCACCAGATAGCTCAGATTCGGGTAATCTGGCGCCAGCACATCGTGGATGGGCTTGGATGCCAGGCTGTTGGTCTCCATTTCAATCACGTCAATGAACTGCTGCGAGTAGCGGCGGATGGCAAGGGGCGAATCATCGGGGTGGAGGGTTGGATGACTTAGGGCAACAATCCTCGGATAGTCATTGCCTACTCGTTCAACCGCGCGCGTGCCCAAGCCCCAGACGAGCCGCATGAACCCATCCTCACGCCGGATTTGAGGCGCCCAGCGGTAGAAGTTTCGGCTGAAAGCAACGCCGGCCGCGAAGGGGAAATATGCCTCCTCCCACGCCTCACCCTGAACCTGCTGGATGAGCACCGCCATGCGTTCGTCGTAATCCTGCAGTCCTTTGCTGCGCCGGTATAGAAGGGGGTCAGGCTTGAACGTGCTGGCGTATGTCAGGGCGATGGCCCGCGTCAGGGCTTTCAAATTCTCTTCTGGCGAACCTTGGTTGGGACAGAAATGGCTGTCGTACTTGCCGGCGAACGACGTCCCCAGGCTGTCCTCCAGCTGACTTGACGACCGGACAATGAGGGGGCAGCTGCCGATGGTATCCAGCATCTCCCGAAAGGCATCCAGCGCTTCCGGCGGGAAGTCGCCCGCCTGGAATTCCTCACGTATCAGCGGGTAGTCGGCCTTGATTTGGCGCTCCGTCTTGTACTTCTGGTCGGTCCAATGTGTCAGCCCGTTCATGGCCATAAAGATGTACATCAACTCGGAGCCGATGAAGAAGGACTCAGGCACATGGACATGTGTTTTGAGTTCTTTCGACCCAGTCTGCTGGAGAATCCGTCCTGCCAGAAGCATTCCTGCCGACTTGCCCCCGATGCGGCCGAACCCGATCCGATGGTCGTGTACATCGGCCAGGTCCTCGACCGTCAGCCAACGTTTTGCGACATTGATGTAGTCCAGATGATCACTGATCAGGCGACGGATCAGGGTGACTTTGAGTTCGGTCAGGTGATGTTCAAGGGGTGCACGCTGGTCGGTGGGCAGCCGCTCGATGCTGAGCGCATGTTCGATCAGTTTCTTCTCCGGGATCAGCTCCGGTTCGAAGAATTCCGGCAGAGCATAGGCATGCCGCACGGGTTGGGCTGTTGGCTGAGAGGGATCTTCTGCGTCTCCCCGCTGCCAGATCGGCACCATAAGCTTTTCGCTGCCGAGCAGCCCGGCCACGCCACGCCCCTGTCGAACATCGGCGTCATCCAGGAGTTGGATGTCAAGCGTGAAACAGCCATCGTTGGTGTTGGGACAGCCGAGCTGACGTCTGGATTCGGCGAGAGCCGCTTCTATCTTCCGAATCTTCGCCGGGGGCAAAGAGCGCTTTGACTCAACCCACAGCCCGAGGTGGATCGCCGCCGCCAGGCGGGGATCATCAGGCGGCTGGGAGAGCGCGTTCAAGGGGCGATACTGATAGACGGCCTTAAGACCTTTGATTTGGCGCTCGAAGTGTTTGGAGAGAGGTGAGCACATGGCCTGCGAAATGCAGGCGCATTGGGTGCATTCTCCCCGGAGCAACGCCAATCGAACCCGGCGTTCATCCCCCGAGAAGTGTTTGGCGGCACAGACTTCCACCGCCTGCTGCACCAGACTGTCAGCCAGGCCCGCTTCCATGAGTTCACCTTCTGTCGCAGGGGTCAGGCCCATACGAGCCTGACCCCTGCTGTCACACGCTCAAATCACGTCGACGGGGGCCCAGCGGCCACAGCCGACGTCGCCACCTCAGACCACGCCAAAGGCGAGCATGGCATTGGCGACTTTCAGGTAGCCCGCGATGTTGGCACCCGTCAGATAGTCTCCTGGTTTGCCATAGGCTTCGGCTGCTTCCAGCGAAGACTGGTGGATGCTCTTCATGATGCCGTGGAGACGTTTGTCGACGTCTTCCCGGCTCCACGATAGGCGCATGCTGTTCTGGGCCATCTCAAGACCGGATGTCGCCACACCTCCGGCGTTGGCGGCCTTGGCGGGGCCATACAGCAGGCCGTTGTCCTGGTAGATCTTGATCGCTTCCAGGTCGGAAGGCATGTTGGCTCCCTCCGAAACACAGATGCAGCCGTTGGTCACCAGCGCCTGGGCAAGTTCGGCGTTGATTTCATTCTGCGTTGCTGACGGAAATGCCAGCTCCGCCTTAATGCCCTGCTCCTTGGCCACTTCCCAGACACTCTTGCCGTCGTAGTAGGTCACGCCCTTGAACTTGTCGGCATACTCCTTGATTCGGCCGCGCCGGACATTCTTCAGATCCAGGACGTAGGCCAGCTTCTCCCGATCAATCCCCTCTTCATCGACGATGGTACCCGTCGAATCCGAGAGCGTGATCGGCTTGCCGCCCAGGTCAAGCAGCTTCTCGACCGTGTACTGGGCCACGTTGCCCGAGCCGCTGACGATGGCCAATTTGCCCTTGATCTCCTGGTCCCTCGTGGCCAGCATTTCCGCCGCGAAATACACCGCGCCGTAGCCTGTGGCCTCCGGTCTGATCAGGCTTCCGCCGTATTCGAGGCCCTTGCCCGTTAGCACGCTGGCGTTGTTGTTGACGATCTTCTTGTAGGTCCCATACAGATAGCCAATCTCGCGTCCGCCGACGCCGATATCCCCGGCCGGCACGTCAGTGTCTGGGCCAATATGGCGGTAAAGCTCCATCATGAAAGATTGGCAGAAGCGCATGACTTCGCCGTCCGACTTGCCTTTGGGATCGAAGTCAGAGCCGCCCTTGCCACCACCCATCGGAAGTGTGGTCAGAGCGTTCTTGAAGATCTGTTCAAACCCCAGGAATTTGATGATCCCCAGGTTGACCGACGGGTGAAGTCGAAGGCCGCCTTTGTAGGGGCCAATGGCGTTGCTGAACTGCACTCGATAGCCCCGATTGACCTGCACTTCGCCCTTGTCGTCGGCCCACGGCACTCGAAAAAGGATCACACGGTCCGGAATAACCAACCTTTCCAGGATCTTGGCTTTGGTGAATTCGGGATGCCTGTCGACCGTCGGCTCCAGTGTGGTCAAGACCTCCTTGACCGCCTGGTGAAACTGAGGTTGACCGGGCTCTTTCTCCTGAACCGATGCGATCACATCTTGAATCAAGGACATGGTTTCACTCCTGGTGCGAACAGCGGCCGCACTGTCCGTGACGGCCAAAATTCGGTGTGTCTGCGCAGTACGAGCGGGTTGATTGGCAATGGTATGGCTGGAGAGACACCAGACCGGCGCGCCGCAGGAACAATCCCACGCGACGACGCGCGTTCCGGGCTCGATGACTGCAGATCACCTCCTAATCCGGGTTCGACGTATGACCCAGGTGAAACACTCCTGCGGTTGAAACGCGGAACAAAAAACTACGGCCAGCTGCCCCTCGGGGCTTAGCTGGCCGTTGATCGCGCCGGGATGTACCGTTCAAGTGGTAGGCCAAACGGAGCCCACCTTGTTGGTCGGGCAACTCCGAAACACCCGAGTTCCCACATGTGCATACCACGCCCAAAGGATACCCCCAGGAGCCGACTCGTGCCAAGAAACCGGGCGGCTTCGCCGGGTTCCACATTTGAGAGTATCTCCCGGCCGCGTGAGCCTCCAATGAGAGAAGTCACCCTCGCCTTCGCTAAACGTCACAACAGATGCGAAAACTGAGCGACGGCCTGGAATCACACGCCGTTATGTCCCCCGACTTTTCTCCGATCGGAAGGGCGCCTCCCGATCCAAATCGCCGACAAATTCCGGCAGGTCGGTGTGCCCAAGCATCTGGCGAACGGCCAGATTCTCGCCCGTGTGATACCAGTAGTGGTAGATCACTCTGAGCATTAGGGAGCCGACCGTGTAGCGGGTTTGCTTGCCTTTGATGATGACAGGTACAAGCAGCCGGTCGGGTGTCAATTCATCCAACCAAGGGTCCGCGGCCTGTGTGATCGCCTGCCAGGCTTCCAGCATCGCACGCAGCGAAGGCGTGCTGGCCGGAGACCCGTATGAGAAGGACTCGTCGATCTTCGGATACGGCCGCAGGTCCTGGGTGAAGGTGAGGAAGTAGCGCTGTTCTTGGGCGGCCAGATGGCCCACATTCCAGCTGATGCAGTTCATGGGTATAAACCGGCGGGCGGCTTCCTCTTCACTCACCTGTTCCACGCCCCTCACGAACTCACGCCGTGTGAACCGCAACTGGTCTACGAGGGGATGGGACATGGTGTGGTCCTCCGGTACATGCCGTCGCCGAAGTCGGGGTGTTTCTCGACGATGAAGCGCCACGTGTGAAGCCCGTGGATCTGAATGAGCCTCCCACCTATCCGGATATTCTAGCTTGTTTGAGGCCCCTGCCCAATGAATCCCGACCCAGCCGGCATGTTCCCCTCAGTTCTTCCAACCGGCAAATGCGAGATGTGGCTCACGCCGTGTTGTGGGCTCGGCCAGGCCTGCGGCCGCGCGCACCATTTCGGCGGCCCCGTCCGTTTGACGCATGGCTGCGACCGTTTGATACGCGTGGGTTTGCTGGTCGGCTTTCGGGGTTGAACTCGCCGTAGTTGAAACCCGAAAGACGGCGCCGCTCCATTGATTCTCCCAGCAAGCGTTCTATCTGGCGCACAATCGGCTCATCTTCCGGCTGGACCAGCGTCAGTGCTTCCCCGACTTGATGGGCGCGGCCGGTACGGCCCACGCGATGGGTATATGCATCTACTGTGTCTGGCATGTCATAGTTGATAACTTGGCCGATATCGGCCACGTCGATGCCGCGCGAGGCGACGTCGGTGGCCACCAAGATATCGTAGCGTCGGCCCCGAAAGCCGTCGATTGCCTTCTGGCGCCGATTCTGGGTCATGTTCCCCTGCAGCGCTTCGGCACGGTAGCCGCGCTTGCCGAGGTCCTTGGCAAGGCCTCTGGCCCGATGCTTGGTGCGGGTGAAGATTAATGTGCGACCATCTGCCCTGCGCTTGAGCATCTCCAGCAGGAGCTTTTTCTTGTTTCCGCCCGGCACGGGATAGAGCGCATGGGAGACTGTGGTTGGCGGGGCGCTGGCGCCGATCTGAATGGTTTGTGGGTCTCGCATGATGCTTTTCGCCAGCCGCCGGACGTCATCCGGCATGGTGGCCGAGAAGAAGAGTGCCTGGCGCCGTGGCGGGAGGAGTTTGATGATGCGCCGGATGTCGGGGAGAAACCCCATGTCGCACATGCGGTCAGCCTCATCCAGCACCAACACTTCAACCCGCGACAAATCGAGGCTTCCTTCACCGGCCAGGTCGAGCAGGCGACCAGGACAGGCCACCACCACCTCTGCCCCCCGGCGCAGGGCATCCACCTGCGGCTTCTTGCCCACGCCGCCGTAGATGGCTACGCTTCGTACGCGTGTGCTTCGTCCATACGCTCGGCCGGCACGGTTGATCTGTTCGGCGAGCTCCCGGGTCGGCGCCAGGATCAGGGCCCGCACACCCCGCCCCTTCCGCGTGATCAAGCGCTGCAGAATGGGCAGCATGAATGCGGCCGTTTTGCCAGTGCCCGTTTGAGCAATGCCGATAAGATCTCGGCCGGAAAGCACAAGGGGAATGGCCTGCTGCTGAATTGGGGTCGGCGAAGAGTAGCCGGCGGACTTGATTCCGGCCTGAAGACGATCATCCAGTGGAAAGGAATGGAAACTCAAGAGAATGCTCCTTGGCTGTGTTGAGCCAGGTCGCACCCTCAGCTCACCATCAACAAAAAACCGGCAGCCCTATGCTGCCAGTCATAGAGAACAGCGGAGGTGAATGGGGCCGCCTCCATCACGTTGCCGACTATACCACGCCGGCCATCATTGGTCTATGGCCAGGAGATCGCCTGTCGACCCGATAACGGCTGGCCCAAGTCAGTCCGGTTTTCACCGGGTGCCTCCCTTAACCCTGCCGCGAACTTCCGATTTGCACCGTCAAATCCGATGCTGATTTGCCGGTCCCACCGTTTGACATCCCGAGTCGGCGGGCGATACAATTTTTATGTGCAGGTGGCCGGTTGGCGCCTCCCTAAGATATCGATGGAACGCCAGCCTCGGGCATCCCATGCACCCCGGCCCTTTGCCACGATCGGCGGGGTCGGCCAGCTTGTGAATTCTCTCACAAACTGGTAAACGGGAAGACCAGGTTCGGATACGCCGAACACGGTATCAAAGATCGGAAAGGAGGTTCGGTTTCTGACAGACGGGAAACCAAGGCAACTGTACAGGTAGTTCAGCCTTTTGACGGTAAACATACAAGCATAGGTAGGAGTTGAAGATGAAAAGCAAGATGCTCAAGCTCATCACCTCGGTGATGATTCTGGGACTGGCGGCCGCGGCCTGTGGCCCGGCAGCCACCCCCACCCCGGCCGCCTCGGCGGCCCCCGCAACACAAATGGCCCAACCCACAGCGACGGAGGCCGCCGCATCAACGGCCGCGCCCACCCAGGCGTCCAGCAGCAGCTCTGGCACGATTGCCCTGCTTCTTCCGGAGACCAAGACGGCGCGCTATGAGAGTGCCGACAAGCCGGATTTCGAGGCCAAGTTCAAGGAACTCTGCCCGGATTGTAAGATCATCTATAGCAACGCCAATCAGGACGCCAACTCCCAGCTCTCTCAAGCGGAAGCGGCCCTGACCAACGGCGCCCAGGTGCTCGTGCTCGACCCTGTTGACTCGGCAGCCGCCGGGGCCATCGCCGACAAGGCAAAGGCCCAGGGTGTGCCGGTCATCGCCTACGACCGCCTGATCCTCAATTCGGACGGCGTCAATTACTACATCTCCTTTAACAACGTTAAGGTCGGCCAACTGCAGGCTCAAAGCCTGGTGGACGATCTCAACTCAATGAATATCACCGACCCGCAGATCGTGATGATCAACGGCTCACCGACAGACAACAACGCCAGCCTGTTCAAGAAGGGCGCCCACAGCGTCTTCGACCCGCTGGTGAGCTCGGGTAAACTGACCATCGCCAAGGAATACGACACGCCCGATTGGAGCCCAGATCAGGCCCAGAACGAGATGCAGCAGGCATTGACGGCCATGAACAACAAGGTCGACGGTGTGTACGCTGCCAATGACGGGACGGCATCTGGCGCTATCGCCGCCATGAAGGCCGCTGGCCTGAGCCCGCTCCCGCCCGTCACCGGGCAGGACGCCGAGCTGGCTGGCATCCAACGCATCCTCACGGGTGAGCAGTACATGACCGTCTACAAGGCGATCAAGCCGGAAGCGGAAGCAGCGGCACAACTCGCCTATGATTTGATGAACGGCACCAGCGTTCCAAGCAGCATGACCAATGGCGACACAACCAACAACGGTTCCATCGACGTTCCGTCGGTCCTTCTGACCCCGGTCGCCGTGACCAAGGACAACATCAAGAGCACCGTCGTGGCCGATGGCTTCTGGACCGTGGATCAAATCTGCACCGCAGACTATGCTGATGCATGCAAGGCAGCTGGTCTGAAGTAGGGACCTAGTCCACCGCATTTTCCCCGTTGTAAGGTTGGGGATCATGGCGGCAGACGTAACCCTCAGGAGCAGCCGCGGCCCGGTGCCGCGGCTGCTCCAAATGGAGAGTTCACATGAGCCAATCCGAACAAAGCCCCATCCTCGAGCTGCGCGGCATCAGCAAACGCTTCGGCGCGGTCCAGGCACTGGATTCAGTGGACTTCGAAGCCTACACCGATCAAGTCGTGGGATTGGTGGGCGACAACGGCGCTGGAAAATCAACCCTGGTCAAGATCATTTCCGGCGTCTATCAGCCGGACGAAGGGACCTATTCGTTCGAAGGCAAACCGGTCCATGTCAACCAACCTTCAGACGCCACCCAGCTGGGTATCGAGACCGTGTATCAGGATCTTGCCCTGTGCGACAACCTGGATGTGGTCGGGAATCTCTATCTGGGCCGTGAGACCGTGAATCCGCTAATTCCGGGCCTGCTGGCCGCCATTGACGAGATAGAGATGGAACAGACCGCCCGCAAGCTTGTCGGCGATCTGCACGTCACCATCCCCTCTGTCCGCGAGCAGGTGGCCACACTCTCCGGCGGTCAACGCCAGTCTGTGGCTGTCGCCCGCGCAGTGCTGTGGAACTCCAGGGTTGTGCTGCTGGACGAGCCAACGGCCGCACTCGGGGTGGAGCAGACCCAGCAGGTTAAGGACTTGATCAAGCGCCTTCGCCAGCGAGGGCTGGCTGTGGTCGTGATCAGCCACAATCTTGTGGACATCTTCGACGTCTCTGATCGCATCATCGTCCTACGCTTGGGCCACCGCGTCGCCACCTTTGACACCAAGGACACCAACGCCGAGTCGGTCGTCGGTGCCATCACGGGTGCGGAGTTCGGCGTGTTGGATTCTGAATCGAAGTCCAGAAAGGATT
>Ga0315535_1001510_pt1 | contig 15535 bp, 11 predicted proteins | sample SalMarSW160220MG_2_FD_203092 | JGI IMG/M metagenome (GOLD analysis project Ga0315535, IMG submission 203092) | Salt marsh sediment microbial communities from the Plum Island Ecosystem LTER, Massachusetts, United States - Salt Marsh Sediment SW1602-20 ...
GGGCGCTTGGGGGGGCAAGACGTCCCTTCCCCCCTCAACATGCGGCGGTCATGAGATCAGGCAAGCCCAAGCTTCTTCTGCATTTCCTCCAGTGTGACGCCTTTGGTCTCCGGGTAAATGAAGAGCACCACGAAGAATTGGAGCACCATCATGACGGAGAAGAAGGCAAAGGGATAGGCCCCGGACGACGCCGCCATCAGGGGAAAGATTCCGGAGATCAGCGCGTTCATGAACCAGTGGGAGAAACTGCCCAGGCTCTGCCCCTTCGCGCGGACGCGGTTGGGGAACACCTCGCTCAGGTAGACCCAGATGACAGCTCCCTGGGAAAACCCGAAGAAGGCGATGAAACCCATCAGCAGCCATACCAGAAGATTCTGATGCGCCGAGGTGAAAAAGATGGCAGCCACTCCGGCCAGGCAGACGGCGGTACCCACCGAACCTACCAGCAGCATCTTCTTGCGCCCAAGACGGTCAATCACCAACATGGCGATCACGGTGAACAGCAGGTTGGTGGCGCCCACAGCCACAGCCTGTAACGAGCCCGAAACCGCGCTGAATCCCGCGTGAGCAAAGATATCATTCAGGTAATAAAGTATGGCGTTGATGCCGGAAAGCTGGTTGAACATTCCGATCGACACGGCGAGAAAGATCGGCAGACTATACTTTCTGGAGAACAGTGGTTCCTTTTTGCGCTCGAGATGCATCGATTCGAGAATGTCGCTCAGTTCCTGCTCAGCATTCTCCTCGCCCACCTGCTGGAGCACGGCGCGCGCTTCGTCGACGCGGCGCTTCTCAACCAGCCAGCGTGGACTTTGCGGAATTCCGATCAGCATCACCAGGAACAGTGCCGCCGGAATCGCTGCGACGCCCAGCATCCATCGCCACTCGGTTGCGCCAAACTGCATGAGCGTCACGAGGTAGTTGGAAAAATAAGCCAACAGAATGCCGAACACCACGTTGAACTGGAAAAACCCGACCAGGCGTCCGCGCCATTTTGCCGGAGCGATCTCCGCGATGTACATCGGGCCCAGCACAGAGGAGCCGCCGATGCCCAGCCCGCCAAGGAAACGGAAAAACACCAGCGGATACCATCCCCAGGCGAAAGCGCAGCCCAGCGCAGAAGCCAGATAGAGCACCGCCAGCACCCGCAGGCTGTTGCGGCGTCCAAAGCGCTCGCCGGGAATTCCCGCAGACATGGCGCCGACGATGGCACCCCACAGCGCGATGGCGACCGTCATCCCCAGAAAGCCGGGCGTCAGTCCATACGCCGCGGTCAGCGCGTGAGTCGTTCCGGAAATCACGGCCGTGTCAAACCCAAAAAGAAGACCGCCCAGCGCGGCCACAACCGTGCTCTTGATCAGGAATCGGTTCAGCTTCATATCACCTGCTTGAAAGTTGGAATGAACATCAGCCTGAGTTCCCCGCCGGCTGAGACTTCGGAAACAGCAAAAGATAACAAGTGAGGTCCTACTTGCCCAGCGTTTTGATGTCGTCCATCGTCCAGGGAGGAATGGCGCCCGGGCGGCCGGCGACCAGAGCGCCCACGCGGTTGGCAAAATCCGCCACCTGCCCGGCAGGCCATCCGCTGCCCAGCCCGTGCACAAAAGCGGCTGCAAAAGCATCGCCGGCTCCCACCGTGTCCACCACTTTCACAGGGTAGCCCGGAGCGCTGAAAACTTCGTTGTCGACCACCAAAACACATCCTTCGGCTCCCCGCGTGACGCAAACAGCTTCCCATCCAAGAAGGGCCGCGTAGTCCCGGCAGAAATCTTCCAGGCTGGAATGCGACCGCCCGCACATCTGGTCCACCATGGGAACCTCTTCGTCATTGAGCTTGACCACCGTGGCCTGCGACATTAAATCACGGACCAATTGGGGTTCATAGCACGATGGTCGCAGGTTAACGTCATAAAAGCGTCGTGCGCCGCCTTTTGCCGCCAGCAGCCTGCCGGTGACCTCACGCGCCTGCGGGCTCATCTGGAGTAGCGTACCGAAGCAGATCCAGTCCGGAACGGGGGAGAAGATTTCCTCAAGGTCCGCCGGTGTCAGTTCAGGAAAGTCGTAAGCGGCCGGGTGTTCGATGCGGAAACTCGGCTGGCCCGCGGAGTCCAGAGTGACCGATGCGATGCCCGTGGGAAAGTCCTCCGTACGGGCGACGAAGCGGGTGGAAAGGTTCATTTGGGCCATGCGTTCGAGCACCCTGTCACCCCGTTCGTCCCATCCGACAGCGCTGACGAATTGGACGTCGTGTCCTAGCCTTCTGGCGTGCGCCCCAAAATTAAATGGCGCCCCACCCAGATGTTCCTGGTCACCGATCACATCCCACAAAACCTCGCCGATGCTGACAATTTTCATAGAGGTTTCCCCCGGCAGCATGGATCCGAAGGACGGACCATCCCTTCGCTGCACTCTATTCTTACCACGCTGACTTCAGGTTCCAGACGTCAAGCTTCAAAATCTTGGCAGAGCCGCCGCTGGAAAACAATCGAATGCCCTGGCTGGAAAGCGAGGGAAAGATCAGTTCAGACATGACTCTCTCGCCATGATTGGCAAAGACCTCGACGGAGCAGCGGTCAACAAAGATGTGCCATTCGACTGTCTGCCCGCGGGCGACATTCAGCGGAGCGGTCTGGCGGCCTGGAAAATTGGGATCGAAGCCGGTATCACCGGATCGGGTACGGTCAACAAAGAGTTCTGACAAATGCCGATCGTAGCCCATTGTGGTCTGCTGCGTGCCGCCTTTGCGAATTTCAAAGCCGAAGGAAGTGGCTCTACCCGGATCGACCGTAGCCTCGATTTCGAGCGTATCCCCCTTCACTCCCTTCGACTGCAGCAACCTGTTGGCGGCCTCAACGCTTTGATTCCTCACAGCCACATGCCGCCCGCGCAGGCGGGTGAGTTCCGCCACCGGCGTCTGAACCAGACGGATCCCCTGCGGAAGGCGTTTGAGCGTGAGCGCCCGAGGGATTGACTGGATGCCGCGCCAGGGCGACGTGGGAACGTGGGCCGCGTATTGCCAGTTGCCGAGCCAGCCCATCCAGATCCGCCTGCCGTCGGAGCGCGGGATGTCCGAGAAGGAAGTAGAGGCATAAAAATCCCTGCCGTAATCGGCCCAGAGTGCCTGGCCTGCGGCATTGTCGTTAGTAAACTTCCATCCGTCGAACCGGCCCACGAAATATTGGTTGCCCGATCCTCCGGCCACCCCGCCGGGATTCAGGTTAACGCTCAGGACCCATCGGCGCTGGCCGGGTTCGTTCCCGACCGGGAGGTCAAACAGGTCGGGACATTCCCAGGCGCCGCCCGCCGCTCCTTCGGGGCCAAAATCGCTGAGCATCGTCCAGTGTTTCAGGTCCGTCGACCCGAACAGCCGCACTTTGTGTTCTGCCGCCAGCACCGTTACCATCACCCACTTGTGGCCGGGTTCATACCAGAACACCTTGGGATCACGGAAGTTCTTGCGGTGGAGATCGATCACAGGATTGCCGGAATATTTTGTCCAGGTGCGCCCGCGGTCGTTGCTGTAGGCGACGTTCTGGTTCTGTTCCTTACCGGTATCGCCGGCGTAAATGGCCACCAGGCAACTGCTGTCACCCGCACTCGTACTGTTGCAGAAGCCGCTGGAGTTGTGCCGGTCCACGACGGCGCTTCCGGAAAAGATCATCACCCCGTTCCCTTCCGGGATCGCAACGGGCAACTGTTTCCAGTGAACCATGTCGCGGCTGACGGCGTGGCCCCAGCTCATGTGCCCCCACTTGTTTCCAAATGGGTTGTACTGGAAGAAAAGATGGTACTCTCCCTTGTAATAGACCAGCCCGTTGGGGTCGTTCATCCAGTTTTTCAGTGGAGTGAAATGATACTGCGGACGGAACGGCTCATGATAAGGACGGGTGCCCGCCACGACAGCGGCACCCCAGCCCGCAAACAAGAGCGCCGTGACCAGCAGCCATGAAGTGATCTTGCCTTTTACCGCGAGACGGCTACCATGCCGGCCTGCTGGAACATCTTTTTGATGCAGCATCCTTTCCCTGCCCGCAAGGATGGAGTCGATTGGACCGTGCTTTCAGGATGACCCAACCGCTTTCGTGCCCGTGACAGTATAACGATTAATGGCGGCCGGAACCCCTCCTTTTGCAATCCGGCTTTGCCGGACGGTCCGGAATTTTCAATTTCCAGAAGAGGCTTCGCTTCTTGTCACAGCGTTCTGCTGCAGGTCGGTTGCCAGCTTGCGTGGTTGCAGGTTGCCATGGAAGACCGCAGCACGACACCCGGGTTCAGGGCCGCTAAGCTGCAGGACCGGCCGATGGATCCTTCATGGAACTGATTGAAAAGAATGGTACGCCCGGAGAGATTCGAACTCCCGACCCCTTGCTTCGTAGGCAAGTGCTCTATCCAGCTGAGCTACGGGCGCAAACAGATGCGAAGGGCATTTCGCCTTTGACCTTGCAGACTCTCATTTTGCACTCCCGACCCCATTCTGTCAACGCACCTGTCGACTGCCAATCGGCAGGCGGAGGGCCAGGCCCCACTGTCACGAACCACCTTCGGCTCCTGAAACCGGCAGACAGTCCTTGCCCTCAGCCCCATCGTCTCTTATACTTGCCACACGGGGATAGTCTCTTGCCAGGGGGCGCCAACGGGCCCTTGTGGAAATCGCATGCCGACGGCGGCCCGTGCTATAATTTTCGAAGCAGGGCAAAGGAGCTGCAAAGTGATGAAGCAAAGTCGACGTGCGGGATGGTTTATCTTCGCTACCCTGGTCGTATGTGCAATGCTGGGCGGGTTATACGGCCCGCAGGTTGAAGCTACCACGGCAAACGCAAATGACAACGACTCATCCTTCCAGGTCAGTCTGCGCGAATTCACCAGCATCTACGATAAGATTCAGGAAAATTACGCCAGCCCTGTCGACCCCAACAAAGCTATCTATGGCCCGACGAACAGCAACTTCCTGGGAGCTATTCCCGGCATGCTGCGGACGCTGGATCCCCACTCCAACTTCTTTGACCCGCGCGCCTTTGCCATGTTGCGGGAAGACCAGGAAGGCCGCTACTTCGGCGTTGGCATGAGCATTCAGTCCCGGCCCGGCAAGATGGGCAAGCTGGTAACCTTTGTGGTGGCACCCATTCCCGGTTCTCCGGCCTTCAAGGCCGGCCTCCGCCCGGGCGATGTGATCGAGCAGGTCAACGGCAAGAACGCGGTCGGCCTTGAGTCCTCACTCAATGAGCAGACCGACAAGGTCGCCAAAATGCTGAAGGGCCCACGCGGCACCATAGTGCATGCGATCGTCCAGCGCCAGGGGGCCGCCAAGCCCCTCAGTTTTACAATCACCCGAGGCGAAATCACTCAGCCCAGCGTCGATGATATCTTCATGGTGCAACCCCACGTGGGCTATATCCACATCAGCCGGTTTAATGAAACCACCAACTCCGAACTGTCGCAGGCGCTGAAGAAGCTGGACGCCGAGCACATGACCGGCCTGATTTTGGACCTGCGGGGAAACCCCGGCGGACTGCTCCAGGAAGCCGTTGAGGTCTCAGACCACTTCCTGAAGAAAGGGCAGCTGATTGTCTATCATTACGGACGGTCTTCACCCGAGAAACGCTATTATGCAACGCACGGTGACAAGGGGAACCGCTACCCCATCGTCATATTGATCAATCGAATGTCGGCCAGTGCCGCTGAAATTGTGACGGGCGCCTTGCAGGACCACGACAGGGCTTTGGTGATGGGCGAGACCAGCTTTGGGAAGGGCCTGGTCCAGACGGTTTACCCTCTGAGTGATGAGACAGGACTGGCTCTCACAACGGCCCGGTATTACACGCCAAGCGGCCGTCTGATCCAGCGCAATTACGACAGCGTGTCACTCTATGATTATTACTACCACCCGCAAGGCATTCCAGTGCCCCACAACGAAGTCAGGCTGACCGACGGGGGCCGAAAGGTCTACGGAGGCGGAGGAATCACGCCGGACGTAAAGGTGGCGCCGCAGAAGCTGAACGACACGGAACGCGCGCTGGTGCAGAATGGAGCATTCTTCAGCTTCGCTCAGCACTACCTGGCCGTCCACAAGACGATTCCGCAAGAGTTCCAGCCGACAAGCGACGATATCGCCGAATTCAACAAGTTCCTGACCGATCAGAAAATCCCCGTAACGGCCGCCGAAGTGCAGAAGAACCTGGATTTTGTCAAGCTGCGTATTCGCGAACGCCTGGTTGAAGACATCTACGGCACCAACGTGTCCGACCGAGTCAGGATTGAGAACGATCCGCTGGTGGAAAACGCCGTGGGCCACATGTCCCAGGCTCGACTACTTCTGGAAAACGCCCAGAAGTATATGGCCGCCACCGAAAACAAGTAGATGGCCACGCTGGCATTGTTGCGCCGGCTGGCATTCCTGAGTTCTCGCCTGAACGGAAAGATTTCTCGTTGGGCAGCCTTCCCTTTACCCCGTGTCCTTTGGCGGCCTCAGATACTTGAGCAGCGACCACCCTCCAGTAATCGGCAGCAGGAGGATCTGCCGGATAATCTCGCTCCTCCCCTTTTTGCGCAGCCGTGCCTGCTTAGTTGACGTCTGCCCCTGAAAAACGAGCATCGTTGCGTACTTCGTAAAATCCAGGCCGCACTGGTCGCACCGCCCGCCGTGATCCTGGGTATGCTTGCACGAGGGACAGGCAAACCGCGCAGGAGCGTGGCAGCGTGAACAGAATTCATGCGTGTCCGGGTTTTCCTGCCCACATTTGGCGCATCGCATGGCGGGATTCCCCCCTTTGGGCGGATGATATCTCTATCGGCCTGAGCGCACGGAAACTGCAGGCTGGAACCCCCGTTTAAGGCCGAAACGGAGAAACTGAAAGGAATGAAAGGCTGGTGGACGCGAAGGGATTCGAACCCTCGACCTCAGCGTTGCGAACGCCGCGCTCTCCCAACTGAGCTACGCGCCCAATGTTTGTGTGTAACTTGGCTAATATAACACGGGCACTTCAAGCCTGACAATTTTGGCGCGGTCCCGGCAAGAGTGGCGGAGCAAAACCGTTGTCGCTCCGGGCGCGGGCAAGACCGCTCGTGTTACAATTCGGTCAGGATGCCCATTCGCGTAATCGCAGTTGACCTTGATGGAACCCTGCTGAACAGCCATCTTGAAATTTCTCAGGCCAATCGCCTGGCCCTAGCAGAAGCCTCAGAACGCGGCATCCGGATTGTGGTCATCACAGGACGCCGGTATCACTCCGCCCGGCCGCTGGTGGATTCCCTGCCCTGTCCCATTACCCTGGTAACCTCCAACGGCGCTCTCATTCGGACGCTTTCCGGCGACCTCCTGCACCACAACTTCCTTCCGCGGGAAATAGCGGTTCAGGCGCTCGAAGCCGCCATCGATTACCGGCCCTACGCCGTCGCCATATTTGACAATCCCGGGCGCGGACAGGTGATGATGCAGCAGGATGCCTCGCCTGACGGGCCTCTCCGCTGGTATCTGAAGACGGCGCCGGATTACCTGTTGCAGGTCCCAGACCTTCCTGCCGAGCTGCCGGGTGACCCCATCCAGGTGATGTTTGGGGGAGCGCCGGCGTTCCTGGAGCCCCTGGAACATCTGCTGCGCTCATCCACCGCAGGCAGGAGCGTCCATCTCACGTGGACCAAGTATTTTGAACACGACATTTCGCTGCTGGACGTCATGAACATGGGCTGCTCCAAGGCCAGCGGCCTCCAATGGCTGCTCGACCAGATGGACTGCGACGCCAGCCAGGTGATGGCCATCGGCGACAACTACAACGACCTTGAGATGCTCCAGATGGCCGGATATCCGGTGATTATGGGCAACTGTACCCCGGGACTGGCCAGCGACGGCTGGCACCTCACCCACTCCAACGACCAGGACGGCGTGGCCGCCGCCATCCACACCCTTGTACTAAAATAGCCGGTCGAAGCCTGTGACTGTTTTCCAGCGGTGATGGCGGCGGCGGAAGGGCGGCCCTGCGCTCGAACCCCGTCGGCGCTATTCGTGATTGATAATCCGGGTTCCGGGAGGCGGAGTCAGGTCAAACAGCGCGGATGCCAGAATGGGATTGCGGTCAATATGGCTGAAGCTGAACTTCATGGCGGTGTTATTGGTGTAGACAATCACCAGCCGCCGGATGTCCATCTGCGGATCAAATTCCATGACAACGTGCTGGTAACCCATCTTTTCCGCGTGCTTGGGATAGGCGATAATCACGCGGTCTTCCGGCGGGTGCTGGAACTGGTTGTTGGCATCCTCAAATTTGTGAAATACCTTTTTCAGGTCAAACCGGGAAAGCAGCAGCCGGAACGGAACACGGAAGTCTTCGCTCTGCTTCACAGATGAGCGGTTGAGTTGGCCTTCCTCCGGCAGATAAAGCAGGACCTCGTTCTTGTTGGAAAGGAAAACCTTTTTCTCCGGCTCGCGGTAATCCCATCGCATGCGCCCACCGCGGGCAAACACCACCGTACCCGATTCCACCCGGGTTCCACCGCCCGCGTCATAGGTCTGGATAAAGTCCGCGCGGATCGACTTCACGTCATGATAACTGCTCTGCACTCTGGTGATGAACTGGTCGAGCGGCAGCCTGTCCGCAGCGGCAGAAAGGGACGACGACGCCACCATCACAGCACTCCACACTACACACACACTCACCAGGAATCGAAACCTTCTCTCGCGGCTATTGCTCTGGGTCCTTTTCTTCATGCGTCACACTTCCCTTTAACACTTGGACGGCCCTTTTTGCCTCCTGGTTGTTCGGGTCCGTCTCAAACCCTCGCGCATATTCCGCCAGCGCCACCCGCCGGCGCCCAGCCGACGCCGCGATTCGCGCGAGTCCGAAATGGGCGCGGCTGTCGTAGGGATTGATGTGGGCGGCAGCCGCATACGCCTGCTCTGCGCGCCTGAAATCTCTCTGCTCAAGATAGACGTCGCCCAGCCCGTCATACCCCTCAAAGTTCGGAGCGGCCCGCACCGACTGCGAAAACTGCTCCGCCGCCTCGGTAAGACGCTCTTCTTTAAGATACAACTTCCCAAGCTTGTTGTGGCAACTGGGAACGAGGGGTGAGAGGGCCACGGCGGCGCGCAACTGCCATTCCGCTTCCTCCAAGCGGCCCAGTTCCATCATCAGGCTTCCCAGGTTCAGGTGCGGGTCGGTGTAATTGGGTTTGTGCAGCATTGCTTCACGGAAGTAACGTTCCGCCTTCTGGTACTCCTTTCTTTTGGCATAGACCAGTCCAAGATTGGTGAGAGTGATCGGGGAGTTGGGATTCAGTTTCAGCGCCATGCTCCATTGTTTTTCCGCCTCGTCAATCCTCCCATGGTTCCAGGCCACTACGCCCAGGTTTTCGCGGATGTTGGTGGCCCTGGGCGAAACTTTCAGAGTCTGGCTGTAGAGTGCGACATCGGTGCGCCAATCGCGGTTGCGCGCAACCACGCGTGCCGCCAGCAGCAGACCCAGCGCGCAGGATGTTGCCACCAGGCCGTGCCGCCAGGCGCTGTGGCGGGCAGCCAACTGTCTCCAAAGCCTCACCCCCGCCCAGGCCGCCAGCCAGCAGAAACCTACCGACGGCAGGTAGAGGTAACGTTCCGCAAAAACATTCCCCGCCAGGTAGCGGATGTCGAGCACCGGCGCCAGAGTGACAAAGAACCAGAGGAATCCAAACGAGGCCGTCCGGTTGCGGCGGAAAAGCAGGGCGAAAACCAGTGTACACCCAGCAAGCGATGCGATGCCTGCCAGCACTCGCGGCTCAAAAACCGAAGTTCCCTTCTGGAAGACGTAGTAGGCGCAGAGTTGGACCGGCCAGAAGAGTTTTCCGAGGTACTGTCCCATCAGCGCCAGTGCCGACAGGACGCTGGGATACCAGCCGAGCCGCGACAACTGGATCTGCGGCGCGAAAGCCCCAAGGTGTTCGATTCTGAACAGCACGTAGGCCAGGTCCATCAGCCAGAAATCGCCATAGCGGCGCGCCTTCTGCCAGAAGGTGGTTTCCGCCCGGTCGTCCCGGAAAAAATGCTCATAAATCATGGCCAGCAGGGGAAACGTCAGGGCCTGTTCCTTGGAGAAAATCGTCAGAGCAAAACTCACGACTGCGGCCAGCTTGATCCAGGGCGAAATTCCGCCCCGCGGACTGGCCAACATGAGAAACAACCAGAAGGTGAGCAGGTAGAAAAACGTGACGTCGAGGGTGGTGACGGCCGCCACCCACGCCACCGCTTCCGTATGGATGGGATGGATGGCAAACAGGCAGGCGCCAAAGAAGGCCACCACACGGTCCTTGAACAGGCGGCGCGCCACCATAAACACCAGTATGACGACGCCCACGTGCAGACAAACGTTTACCAGGTGGAATCCGTAGGCCAGCGGACCAAACAAGTGATAGCAGAGGGCGTATCCCAGGGTCATCAGGGGCCGGTAGTAATTCGAAACGCCCTGCATCCCCACAAAAGACCAGACCGTGGTGCCAAATACCTGCGGCAGGAAATGAAAACTTTTCAGGTAAGGATTGTCGAGGACCTGCCGGTTGTCGTCATAGACAAAACCGTTGAGAAGCGTATTGAGATAAGGGAGGGCGGCACAAAGGATGAGCGCGGCGATCAGAAAGGTATCGGGCTGGGCGTCTGCCCGCAGGGCATCGTCCCCGCCCGCTTTCGCGGGGGCTTCCAGCTGACCCGCCCTGCCACGGAAACTCATTCACCCTCCGGCCGTCCGTACTGACAACTCACGCGCGGTAACGCGCCGTCCGAATCCATGGACCCCAGGACCCGGAACGGGAACACCAGGCCTCAACCCACAGCCCAAGGCTCAAAAGAAAATGGGGGAACCGTTTGGTTCCCCCGCAGGAGTTGCCGGAGCTAGACCCAGTTCAGCCGCCGGGAGAGATCAGCCCGCGAGAGGCGAATCCGCCGAACTGGCCTGAGTGTTGCTCGAGTTCTGGCGGATGACACCGGACTGGTCCGTGTAATAGGAATTCGTGCCGGTGGTGCCGCGTGTTATCGGGTCAGCCCAGACCTGGTAGGTGTCAATCCGGCCTCCCACGACCGGGCCCGGAGAATAAGTGAAGCTGTAACCGCTCTTCACCGCTCCCATGGCCGTCGCTGAGCCGCCTGACAGCACATTGTCCACCAGGCCGGAGGCCGTGGACGTAGGTATGCTGCCGCTCGCCGGCGGGCCCAGGTAACCCATGGTTGAGGTGTAGCCGCTGTTGTAAGTTGAAGCATAGGTAACTTCAGCCGTGTTGTAGGTCCTCAATGATCCAACCGCCGACGCCTGGTTGGCGGCAATCCTCGAACGCAGCAGGTTCGGGATCGCTATCGCGGCGATAATCAAGATGATCGCCACGACGATCAGCAGTTCAATCAGCGAAAACCCTTTTGAATCTCTTCGCATTCGTTCCTCCTTTAACCTTACCTGAATCTTTCAATCTGACAAAGCCGCTCACAGTTGTGCATCTTAGGTTCCGCATCGGTCAAAGCTAAAGAATTCTTAATCCCCATCCCTATCTATGAAAACACAAGGAGTTATCATACCATCCCTTCGCCTCCATCCATACAGGACCGGCAGAACAGCCCTTCATGCCGGTTTTTGTCGAAATCAACTGACACAATCCGTCACTGGCGTTGATTCCCAGCGCGCCGAGGAACTCCAGGATTTTCCGGGGGAAATCCTTGCCGGCCTTGGCCGCATTGTCGGTCTATGCCTCTGCCACCGGCAAACGGCCCTACTTTTCTCTGCTCTTTTCGCGTCCGGCTCCGGATGGCCTGGATCTGCTGTGCTGCGCCGGTTTCACCCGGAAAATTCCTTAACTCTTCTTTGAATTCAGCCAGTGCGCCGGGGATGTCTCCCTTGAGTTTCAGAATCATTCCCAGGGCAAAATGGTAGGCCAGTCCACCCGGCTGGAGCTGCAGAGCATGCCGTACCGCCTTTTCAGCATCATTAACATCGCCGAGTTTCAGCCACGTCAATCCCAGGTAGAAATACTCGTCACTGTCGACGCCGTTCACCGCGATCGCGCGCTTGAGGTATTTTTCTGCTTCCCGCAGCCGGCCCATTCGGTAATAGGTGTACCCGGTGTTGTAGATAGCCAGCCAGAAGTCCGGGTCGCGCGCCAGAACTTCCCGGTAGAGCACCAGCGCCTCGGCGTAACGTCCCTGCTCACCCATGGCGTTGCCCAGATTGGTTCTGGCCAGTTTATTTTGCGGCGTGCGCGAGACTCCCCGCGAATAGAGCTTCATGTCGTTCGCCCAGTAACGGTCCTGCGCCGCCGTCGAGATTCCAAACACCAGCACCAGCAACAGCACGGCCGCTGCCTGCAAAGCGGGCAGCCCCAGAAGCTTCAGCCGTCCAAGCCCAATACGGCGCAGGGCCATGGCCAGCAGAATGGAAAAGCCAATCGACGGCAGGTAGAGGTAACGGTCGTGGGCGATTTCACCCACCGGCAACATCGAAAGGTCCAGCAAAGGAATAAAGGGAATCAGTATCCACGAACACAAGAAGACCGCCAGACGCCCATTTCCCGGCGCGGCCCTCTCCAGCCTCTGCACCCCCAGAAACACCAGAAATACCACAGCGGCAAGTCCAGCCAGCGGCAGGATAACAGGCACCAGGCCGGGTGTCGTGACGTAAGGCACGTTGTAGAAGACGCTGAGGCTGAAGGGCCAGATTAAGTGCCACAAGTAGAACAACAGCAACTGCGGCCAGGTTAACATGATGGTCCAGACGCCCAGTGGAACCATGGTATGCCCCAGTCCCTCGAGCACACGCCACCGCACCGCCAGATAAACAAACGTCAGCAGCAGGAACGGCACAATGCGCGCCGCAGCTGTGCGGGTTCGCTCAAACACCGGCCGAAACCCTGAAGACCCGGGAGCATCCTGCCAGAGCCATTCGAAAGTGAAAATGAGGATGGGCAAAATCAGGGCTGTTTCTTTCGACAGCATCGCAAGGCCATAAAGCGCCAGCGAGGCCGCAAGCCACGGCCGGCGACGCGCCGCCCGTTCCCGCGCGTTGAGATAACAAAGGAACGCCGGCAACAGAAACAGCGCGAGCAGCGGATCAGTAACGCCTGAAATCCACGCCACCGATTCGATGTGCACCGGATGGAGTCCAAAGATCAGCGCGGCAATCAGCGCCGTCCGGCCCTCGCCTGTCAGCCGCCTTGCCAGGACGTAAACCAGATACGTCACTCCCATGTGCGCGGCCACGCTTACCAGGTGCCACCCCGCCGCGTAAGGGCCAAAGATTTTGTAATTCAGAAGGAGAAAGAGCAGGAAGAGAGGCCGGTAATAATTGCCATGAATGCCCGGATAGGCAAAACTCCACACTCTTTCAAAAAAGTAGTGAGGAAGGTACCGCCAGGCATGCACCTGAACGTTGGCCAGGATCTGGCCGCGATCGTCATAAACAAAATTGAAGCCCAGCGTGTTGCTGTAGACCAGAAAGGTGGCCAGCAGAATCAGGCTGACCGCGGCCCACGGAGTCGCCGCGAGGATGGGAGTCTGCCGGCGGCCGGTCGACGCCCGGTCGGCTCCTGAGCGTTCCTGGCGGGAGGGACCTGTCATTTCGGGTGCACCAGCGGCATTCAGACTCCGTGCTTCTTGGCATAATGGCGGAACGAGCGGTAACTCATGTGCAGCAGGTCCGCCGCGCGGTGCCGCACGCCTCCGGCCAGGTTCAAGGCTTCCACCAGATAACCCTTCTCGACTTCTGCAAGCTTCGACTCAAAATCCACACCTTCTTTCGGGATCCCAATCAGCAATTTCCCTTCGGATCCTATTCCGCGAATGGCTGCCGGAAGATGTTCCAGTCGCACCAAGTCGTCGTGTCCGCCGCTGACCGCTACCGCGTGCTCGATAGCGTTTTCCAGTTCGCGGACATTGCCGGGCCAGGAGTATTGCATCAGAGCGGAAAGCGCAACGGGATCAAAGTCCTTCGCCGGCTTTCCCATTTCCAGCGAGTATTTCTTCAGAAAATGCCGCGCCAGCGGTTCGGTGTCGCCTTCACGCTCGCGCAGAGGCGGAACATGAACAGGAATAACGCTGACCCGATAAAAGAAGTCCTCCCGGAACTGGTTCTCCGCCACCATGGCCTTCAGGTCCCGATTTGTGGAAGCAATCAGGCGCACATCAACCGGAATGTCCTGCGTCCCTCCGAGTGGCCGCACCGTCCTTTCCTGCAGGACGCGGAGCAATTTAACCTGCATGCCGGGGCTGGTCTCGCCGATTTCGTCCAGAAAGAGAGTGCCCCCGCTGGCGGACTCGACGATTCCTTTCCGGTTGCCATCGGCGCCCGTGAAGGCGCCCTTGAAATAACCGAAAAGCTCGCTCTCGAGCAGAGTCTCAGGGAACGCCCCGCAGTTGATGGACACAAAATGCTTATCGCGCCGCTGGCTGGCCTCGTGGATGGCGCGGGCCACCAGTTCTTTGCCGGTCCCGCTCTCACCCGTAATCAGCACCGTGCTGTTGGTGGGCGCGACGCTCCGGACCATTTCCAGAATAGCAGCAATCTTTTCGCTGCGGCCGACGATGTTCTCCTGGGCAAACACCCTCAGCATTTCTCTCCTCAGCCGGGCGTTTTCCTCATGTAAAGCCATTTCTTCCAGGGCATGGTTGACCACCAGCTTGAGCTCTTCCACCAGCTTGTCGGTCTTGATGACGTAACGGTAAGCTCCCAGGTTCAGCGCCTCAATCGCCGTAGGCATGGTCGGAACCGCGGTGATCAGGATGAAAGCAGCGGCGCTGTGGGTAGCGCGCGCGTGCTGAAGCAATTCGATTCCCGTCAGGCCAGGCATGCGAATGTCTGCGATGATCACGTCATACACCTGCGACTCAACTTTTTTTTTGGCCGCTGTGCCGCTGGTGACCGTCTCCACCAAATGTCCCACCTTCCGGAAAGTAATCTCCAGAAGCTGGCAAATGGATCTTTCGTCGTCTATAACCAGTATTCTTGCCATGTATCCGTTTCCGCCCGCCTGTCCCCGCTTCAAAACCGCTCCGCACGCAGCGCCCTGCCGAAAAACCTCTCACGAAGTTCTTCGCATGGAATGGCCGCGCCCGACTCCAACGGAGGTTCAAATGGGGCTGCCTGCATGAATCCTGATTTCCTCCATTTTCTCCGCCGGCTGCGATTTGGGCAGATCGATGATAAATTCCGAGCCTTTGGAGGGAGAGGACTCCACCTGGATATGGCCGCCGTGCCCATGCACGATCTGATAAACAATGGCCAGCCCCAGTCCCGTTCCTTGTGAAAAAGCGGGCTGGAAAGGTTCGAACAGCTTGTCAAGCTGCGATGGCTCTATCCCCATGCCGGTGTCGCGAAAAGCAATGCGTACACCACCACGTCGCCCGCCACGGACGTCGACGGTGAGCGTCCCGCCATCTCTCATGGCTTTCAGGGCATTGTCACAGACGTTCCAAAACACCTGGCGCAGCTTGTCGGCGTCCGCCGGAACCTTGACGGAATGTCGGGGCAGATTGCGTTCTATGCTGACGCCTTGCGGAAAGTCAGCACGGTGCTGCAGCAGGAGCAGCGTCTCCTCGATC
>Ga0315535_1001512_pt1 | contig 15513 bp, 14 predicted proteins | sample SalMarSW160220MG_2_FD_203092 | JGI IMG/M metagenome (GOLD analysis project Ga0315535, IMG submission 203092) | Salt marsh sediment microbial communities from the Plum Island Ecosystem LTER, Massachusetts, United States - Salt Marsh Sediment SW1602-20 ...
TTCCCTGGCCTGACTGGTTTCCCTGTCCTGACTGGCTTTCCGCATCATCCGGGCGTTTGCCCAGCAACTGCATCTGATCTCCAACGATCTCGGTGATGTACTTCTTGTTCCCATCGGCATCATCATAGGAGCGGGTCTTGATCCGCCCCTCAATATAAACCTGGGTGCCCTTCTTTACATATTTCTCAGCCACCTGTGCCAGTCCCCGCCAGAGGACCACATTGTGCCACTCCGTGTTGGAGACGCGTTCACCGCTTTTGTTCTTGTAAGTTTCACTGGTAGCCAGTGGAAATTTTGTAAAGGCAGTGGATTCGTCAAGATACCTGGTTTCCGGGTCTTTTCCTACATTCCCTACCAGGATTACTTTGTTTACAGACATGGGTTGTGTTCATTATTGTGAATCACAAGATACAAAAATTTGGCTGATTCCATGTACCGGTGGATCAGTCGGGGGACCGGGTAATCATCCAGATCCTCCAGCGGGATTCGCAGCCATTTTGCCGGCAGTGGATGGGGCAGTTTCTTCATTCTCACATGGATAAAACGGGCGTGGATGGTCCTGTGTGTGAGCTGGTGCCGGATGGGTTCAGAAATATGTTCCACCCGGATGTTGTTTCTGCCAGGAGTCCCTGGTGTTTCATTGCCCAGTACTTCATCCAGTCTGACCCCCGTGAGCTCCTCTTCAACCAGCATTTTACCGGTCTCAACCAGGGGGAACTGGTAGAGCGACTTCCAGATGTCATTGCCATCCCGCCTGGTCAGGATGGTTTCCCCGTCGCACACACAAATGTAAAAGTACATCCACCGCTCTGCAGGCCTCCTCCCGGAGTTTTTTACCGGCAGCATCTCCACCCGGTTTGAAAGTCTTGCCATGCAATGGGTCTCCAGCGGACACTCCCCGCAGATCGGTGAGACCGGCACACACTGAAGGGCTCCGAATTCCATCATGGCCTGGTTGTGGGTGCCGGGATCGGAGGCATCCTCCTTCATCAGTTCATCGGCGAGGGTGGTGATGATCCTGCTTCCGGTGCTGCTGTTGATGGCCTCCTCCACCCCGTAGAGGCGGGCGATCACCCGTGACACATTGCCGTCCACCACAGCGTACGGCTCGCCGAAACAGATGGATGCAATGGCCGAGGCTGTATAGTTTCCCACTCCCTTCAGTTTCAGGAGCTCTTCATAAGAGCCGGGGAAGGTGCCCCCCATCTTTCCCACAATATCTTTGGCTGCCTGGTGAAGGTTCCTTGCCCGGGAATAGTAGCCGAGTCCCTGCCATAATTTCAGGACTTCATCCTCCCTTGCGGCAGCCAGCGTCTCCACATCAGGGAAAGCTTCCATAAATTTTACATAATACCCGAGGCCCTGGGAAATGCGTGTTTGCTGAAGGATTACTTCGGAGATCCAGATGCCATATGGATCATTTGTACGGCGCCAGGGAAGTTCCCTTCTATTTTTTTTATACCACTCAAGGATAATTCCACTAAAATTCATTACCTTCGCCGCCATATTAAATGATAATGCACTTATATTTAGCACACTAAAATAAAAATTAATCGAATTCGATTTCATATTCACGCAAAAGTATTTATATTTGCAAATCCAACAGAATAAACTATTGTAAATCATTGATAATTAAAGTTTTTTAAAATGACTAAAGCAGATATCGTAAACGAGATTTCCAAAAACACGGGAATAGAAAAGGTAACTGTTCAAAAGACAGTTGAAGCATTCATGGAGACAGTAAAAGATTCACTCAGCAGCAATAAAAATGTTTACCTGAGGGGTTTTGGAAGTTTCATCGTGAAGAAAAGGGCAAAGAAAACGGCCCGTAACATTTCAAAGAATTCGACCATCATCATTCCCGAACATTCTATTCCTGCTTTCAAGCCAGCAAAAACTTTTGTAAGCAAAGTAAAGACAAACGTGAAGTAAAGTATTTCAAGTTATGCCGAGCGGAAAGAAACGTAAAAGACACAAGATGGCTACCCACAAACGCAAAAAGCGTTTGAGGAAGAACAGGCACAAGAAGCGGAAATAGAACATATTTCTCTTTAAAGATTTAAACCTAAAGCACCGCTCCCGGTCTTTAGGTTTATTTCTGTTTGGTAATGGCTCTTCCGGCTGAATGCAGCGGAAATGGCCTTAGAACCCTGAAGAGCCAACTTAATCATCAATCCGGATCCGGAACCGGCCTGGCCGGTCCCAAAACCAGGATTGAATTAATAAATCCTTAAACGGATTTAGCTTAATCTTCGTAAATGCGGACATTGTGAGCAGTGAACTGGTAATCAACTCAACCAAAGAAAGGGTTTCGATTGCCTTACTTGAAGATGGAAAGCTCGTTGAATTAAACCAATCATCACTTCAGCAGCAGTTTTCAGTCGGGGAGATCTACCTGGCCAAGGTCAAAAAGATCATGCCCGGATTAAATGCTGCTTTCATTGATGTAGGATATGAGAAGGATGCATTCCTTCACTACCTTGACCTGGGTCCACAGTTCAGTTCACTGAACAAGTACCTGGCAGCCGCCATATCGAAGAAGGGCAGGCCGGTACCAATCACCAGGTTCAACCGCCTTCCTGATATCAATAAACACGGTAAAATCAACGAAGTCCTCAAGCAGGGGCAGTATATCCTTGTACAGATCGCAAAGGAACCCATATCAACAAAGGGTCCCCGACTGACTTCCGAGATCTCTATCCCGGGAAGGAACATCGTTTTGATGCCCTTCGCGGACAAGATCTCCGTATCCTCAAAAATTTCTTCCCAGGAAGAAAAAGACCGGCTGAAGAATCTGCTTCAGGCCATCCGTCCCCAGAATTTCGGGATCATCGTGAGAACTGTTGCCGAGGGTAAAATGGTGGCAGAACTGGATGCAGAACTTCGAATCCTGGTGAAAAAGTGGGAGCAGGCCTTCGAGAGGCTGCCCATCCGCAATGTACCCAGCCTGGTAATCAGCGAACTGAGCCGCGAGGCTGCAGTGGTTCGTGACCACCTGAACGGGAATTTCGACGGAGTACACATCAGCGATGAGGGTGTGTTCAATGAAGTCAGGGATTACATCCGTGCAGTGGCTCCCGAAAAAGAAAAGATCGTTAAACTCTATAGCGGAAAAGAATCCATCTTTGATAGGATGGGCATCGAGAAGCAGATCAAGGCTTCCTTCGGGAAAACCATCTCCTTCAAACACGGAGCCTACCTGATCATCGAGCATACAGAAGCCCTTCATGTGATCGATGTGAACAGCGGAAACCGCTCCAAGTCGTCCAGCGACCAGGAGAGCAATGCCATTGATGTGAACATGGCAGCTGCAGAGGAGATTGCCCGTCAGCTTCGCCTTCGTGATATGGGCGGAATCATCGTGGTGGACTTCATCGATATGCACCGGAACGAACACAGGCAGATGTTGTATGACCGGATGAAAGAAATCATGTCGGCGGACAAGACCAAGCACAACATTCTTCCCCTGAGTAAATTCGGGTTGATGCAGATTACGCGCCAGCGTGTGCGTCCCGAGATGCATATCGAAACGGCCGAGACCTGTCCCACCTGCAAGGGAACCGGACAGGTTCAACCGCCCATTGTCTACCCGGATCTGGTCAAACACGAGCTTTCGGTGCTGATCCAGGAACACAAGCTTGCAAAAGCGGAACTGCATATGCACCCCTTCGTGACCAGTTACCTGAAGAAAGGATTCAACTCGGAAGAGAAGAAATGGAGGCGTGAACTCGGATGCAAAGTGAAAATCCAGTCCGACGATTCACTTCACTTCCTGGAGTACAGGGTATTCAACGAAGAGGGTGTGGAACTTCACCGTCAGAGCAAATAGTTGTAATTTCTCAGGTTCATTTACGACCAAGCTGTATCGTTTCACTGATCATATAGAAAAATGTACAGATTCTTAGCAATGACGGGCCTTGCCCTGATGATATTTTTTAACGGCAATGCGCAGATTGCCGATCCCGTGAAGTGGAGCTTTTCCCATGTGAAAACCGGGGAGATGGAAGCGGAACTGGTATTCAAAGCCACCATCGAAATGCCGTGGCACCTCTATTCGGCCTACCTGCCCGAAGGAGGCCCCATCGCTACAAAACCTTACTACAATGAATCGGACGCTTACACGCTCGTGGACGGGATCGTGGAGGTAACCAAGCCCAACAGGAAATTTGACGAAGGATTTAAAATGGAACTGGGCACCATTTCGGGCCACGCCGAATTGCGCCAGAAGGTCAGATTCACAAGCCCGGGTACCCATACCATTACGGGCGAAATCGAATTCCAGGTGTGCGACGACGCCACCTGCCTTCCTCCCAAGCTGGTGGAGTTCTCCTTCACCATTCAGGCGGGAAGTGCAGCGGTTCTTTCTGATGCGGAGAGTGAGAAGGCTGCAAGAACTGCCCCCGGAATTGAATCCGGAAATCCGGGTGAGACTTTCTCAGATGATGAAAATGCCGCTCCGTCCCTGGCCGGACTGATCCAGCAGGAGGGCGCAGGGGAAGAGGACGAGACCCAAAAGGCAGATGCCGGCCTGACTCCGGATCAAACCGGATCCACAAGCGTCGCAGGCGTTCCTGCCCTGGAAGATGAAAGTTCGCTGTGGCGCTTTTTCTGGCTAGCCTTCGGACTGGGCCTTCTGGCGCTGCTGACCCCCTGTGTATTCCCCATGATCCCCATGACGGTCAGTTTCTTTATGCAGGGGAGTGAGAGCAAGACCCGGGGTGTGTTCCGCGGACTGGTGTTCGGCGTCTCGATCATGGCCATTTATACCCTGCTGGGGGTGATCGTAAGTGTCTCCAACGTGGGTCCCAATGCAGCCAACGCGCTGAGTACGCACTGGATTCCCAACCTGATCTTTTTTGCCCTGTTTATCGTTTTTGCCTTCTCATTTTTCGGGATGTTCGAACTGGTCCTTCCCTCCAGCTGGTCCAACAAAGCAGACAGTCAGGTGGACAAGGGCGGACTCGGAGGGGTCTTTTTCCTGGCGCTGACCACCGTGCTGGTTTCTTTCTCCTGCACCGGTCCCATCGTAGGAGCCCTGTTGGTGGAGGCTGCCGGAGGACTGGCACTGAAGCCGATCCTGGGGATGTTTGGATTCGGCCTGGCCTTTGCCATTCCCTTTACCCTGTTTGCCGTTTTCCCATCCTGGCTGAAAGGGCTGCCCAAATCGGGCGGCTGGCTGAACGCCGTGAAAGTGGTGCTGGGTTTCATTGTACTGGCCTTTAGCATGAAGTTCCTTCTGCCCCTGGATCCATCCAACAGGATCCTGACACGCGAACTTTACCTGGCCGTATGGATCGTGCTCTTTTCTATGCTTGGTATGTACCTCCTGGGCAAGATCAAATTTGCGCATGACAGCGATCTGCCCCATGTGTCTGTTCCCCGGCTCCTGCTGAGTGTGGCCTCCTTTACCTTCGTGGTTTACTTGTTTATGGGCCTGTTCGGATACGAGCTGAAAACCATTTCGCCCCTGCTGCCTCCCAAGTCACCCAACGGGCTCGACCTGACTCAAAGGGCTGTTCACAGCGGGGGCCCTGCCTGGAGTGTGGCTGACGAAGAATGTACCCCGGTGAAATATGCGGATCTGTTTCACATGCCTTTCGGGTTGAACGGATTCTATGACCTGGAGGAGGGACTGGCCTGTGCAAAGGCTTCGGGCAAACCTGTGCTGATTGATTTCAAGGGACATTTCTGCAGCAACTGCAAGAAGATGGAGGCGGCGGTCTGGTCCGATCCGGAAGTTTTAAGCACCCTGCGCAACGATTTTGTGATCGTGGCCCTCTACACCGACGACCGCACCAAGCTCCCGGAGGAGGAGTGGTTCACCTCGGCGGTGGACGGCAAGGTGAAGAAGACCATCGGTCAGCAGAACATCGACTTCGAGATTAAAAATTTCAAGACCAACACCATCCCCCTTTATGTGATCATGGATGCAGATGGCAAGCTGTTGGCCCAGCCCAAAGGAACCGATCTGGATGTTCAGTCCTATCTTGGCTGGCTGAAAAGCGCCCTTTAAGATCACAAGAAAAGCTCCTTCTGACCTTCCCTGGAAGGATGAAGAACAGCAATGGGGGGGGTATTTATGCACAGGCCATGGTGATACTATCAAAATATACTATCAAAAAGCATCATCAAAAGTTGCTATCAGAAAATACCATCCAATGATGCTATCAAATGATAACATCACCTAAGGAATGTAACTTCCACTACCACCAGAGAAAGAGCCAGGCGATGCGGGGACTCACAACCGGTGCCTGGCTCTTTTACAAAGGTCCGGGAGGACCTGAATGTTGTTTTTTACTATCGTTCGTGAAGCGAACTTCTATCCTTTATCTGCAAACTTCCTCAGAAACTTCCTCAGAAACTTCCTCAGAAACTTCCAAATTTAAACCTCACCCCGGCACTCCAGCCATTGAGCGCATGGGGACCCACGTTGTAGGGTGAAATTTCACCCAGCCCATACATGGGTTTCATCTGCAGGTCGGTGGTCAACCGGTAGTTTCCGAACAGGGAGAGTCTGAAGAACCGGACCATGTTAAATTCCAGTTCCACACCTGCTTCAGCAATGAAGAACACCGCATACTCGCCGAAAGTAGGATCCAGGTTGTCATAATTCCATGGATCGGAGTTGGTGGCATAGGACGCCACTCCACCTCCACCAATGACAATAGGCAGGGCGATGTGTACCGGAAGCCATCCCATGATAATGGGTTCCATCACCAGGCCGCCATATCCCCCCGACAGGGCATAATAATCGGTGCCAACCGGTGTGAAATCAGAGGTAAATCCCGTCCCGGTAATTCCTAGACCGAAACCGTGACCAATGACCCATTCGGCCTGAGCCCCGATCTGGAGGGAAGGCAGCTTATTGACCTCTGTATATCCAATGGAAATTGCTCCGTAGCCTCCGCCGCCACCTCTCATCAGGGTCTGTACCTCTCTGTACTGTGGCTTGCTTTTATGCTCGGGCTCCTGCATCTCGGGTTCCTGCATCTCGGGCTCCTGCATCTCGGGCTCCTGCAACTCCAACTCCTCTACCTCAGGCTCCTGAATCTCCTCCCAGGCAGCCGGCTCATCAGTTTCGAACACCACCGTTTCTGTCACAGCGGATTCTCCCAGGGCCTCTTCAATGGCCTGTTCAACCTGCTGTTCATCTGTTGGTTCCTCTCCCAGGGCCTCTTCAATGGCCTGTTCAACCTGCTGTTCTGTTATTTCTGATGGTTCACCCTCCTGGGGAAAAAGCGGCGAAACAGCCATCGCCATCAGTACCATCCACATTGCAAACTTTTTCATTTTTCTGTATGTATTTAAAATTTAAATCTGGCATGTAATCCAAAATCCCAGAGATTGATCCCGAAAATTTGCCTCAGGGAGATCTCCATAAAAGGTTGATAGCTGATCCCGAAAGACATGGGGATCGTTTCCAGCGAATAATCAATTCCGATATATCCGTCCATCCCAACCACAGGGGTGAACAGATCCTGACCGTAGTAAATTTCTTTATAGAATATGCGATAACTATCTGTAAAATAGAAACCTGCGTGGAAGCCCATCCCGTATATAAATTCCCAGTTGCCGTGCTTGTCCATGCCCATCTCCAGGTGTTTCTGCCTGAGTATGGTAAAAATGCCTCCCTGGTTTCGGTAACACAATTGACCTTCATAGGAGAGGTCCTCCTCGATGTTCACCCGGAATGTCAATCCCGAAGTGTATCCCATACGAATGCCGATCTCTCTCGGATAGAACTGTGAAAAGGCACTGGCGGATATACCAAGCAATATGATGATGATGATCTTTTTCATGGCCGTGCTATTTCACTGAAAGGTTGATGTAACATTTTTGCAGGGCATCAATGACCACCTTGCCTTCCGGATTTTTACCTCCCTTTGTTCCGATGGTTCGGAAGTGTTCATTACCATCAGACGATTCTTCAGCGCTTACCTGTTCAACAGGAAGTTTGAGCACTGCTTTTTCATGGTGCAGGATATCAAAAGCAAAGGTGCTTTTCTTGTCAAAATAGAGGAATATATCCGTGTATTCGGACTCCACAAAGATTTTGCTGAACCTGGGGATCACATGCTCGATGGTCAGCTTTCCGTATTTCATGTGCACATCACTCTCTCTCAGAAAATCGTTGATCCATACCTGTGTGAAGTTGCTGTTCCCGTAAAAATATTCCACACGCTGAAAGTACAGGTTGTCGCGCCGGGAGTTGATCTTCAGCACATTCACACTGTCCGCCTTCAGCCTGGAGGATTTGCTTGTGAGGTCCAGCTGGCCTGCATCTCCCAGTTCGATCTCCGAATAGGAGAGGTTCATGGTACCGGATCCGAGGGATTTAATCATCCCATTGGCAAAACTGAGGTTCAGGTTGGAGACACCGTCCAGCTGACTGGCCTTCAGCGCCCCGTTGGAAAGTTCAATATCCACACTCCCCTGAAGGTTGTCTATATAGATATCACCGAATTTGTTGTTCAGCACCAGGTCCAGGTAGTCAGGGATATACAGGGTATAGTTGATTTCCACATGGTTATTGGAACCTGACAGGGTATGCGAAATGGATTTCAGTTCGGAGGAGATCCTTCCGCTTTCGCTCTTGAATTTCGTTTTGGCAAGGATATATTTGCTGGTCCGGGTAAAATCGATACTTATGTCATCCTTGAGTTTTCTCAGTCTGGAGGCATTCGACTCGGTCAGGCTGATATCCACCTCCATGGTCACGGAGTCTTTGTTCCATGTGACCACCTGGATCGTGCCATATTTGTTCTGAACCTCCACGGTGGTCTCCCTCGATACCGGATACTGCTTTCTCACATTGAGCTTGGCGGACTGGTCCTGTGCAGAGACTCCGGTTCCCCAGAGCAGCACAAGTACCGCCAGCCACAATGCCGATTTTGGCAGCAGCCTTGCGGATCTAAAGAGAATACGATTCATCGTTCTCATCATCTTGATTCTCCTTTTCTTTTAATTGGTTTAGCAGATCTTCCAGAACCTCCAGTTTTACCCTGTAATTCAGGATCATTGCTTCGATCACTTCAGGATTTGATACATTGTCCTTCAGGTCCTCCTTCAAATCTTCATAGACCGCGTCCAGTTCATCCAGATCTGCCGTCAGCATCTCATCGGCTACAGGATCCTTGGCCAGGAAAGGACGAAGCTCGTCGTACCGCTGTGCCACCATCCGGGTGTAGTACTGTTCCGTCTCCCTGATCTCCTTGTAAAGCTGATCGCTGTAAATATCGGCTTCGCTCTGTCCCCCCGTGAGGAACCAGATACCGGCCGATGATCCCGCAAAGATCACGGCAATGGCTGCTGCCACCCTGATCCAGCGCATGGGCTTTCGCTCCTTCACTGCAGGCGTGATCTTCAACCATACGGACGGATCCGGCTGGTGGAGGTCAAACTGCTCCCTGTGCTGCTTCACAAAATCTTCTAGTCTGTCACTCATGGCTCTGTAAGATTTCCTTAATTTTCTGTTTGGCTCTTAAAAACTGGCTTTTCGAGGTTGATTCGGTGATCCCCATGATCTCCGAAATCTCAGAATGGTCATATCCCTCGATCAAATAGAGAGAGAATACGATCCTGTAACCCTGGGGCAATTTTTCCATTGCCTTCATTACACTGTCTACCTTGAATTTGATTTCCGCATAATCCACGAAATCATCTTCCGGCAGCGGATCGTCGTGTTGGTCTGTGTAAACCAGGTCCACCCTTCTCTTTTTAAGGTGGTTGATACAGGTATTCACAACGATGCGCTTCAACCATGCCCCGAAGGACGATTCAAACCTGAAAGAACCCAGTTTACTGAAAGCATAGGAAAACGACTCCTGGAGCATATCCTCCGCCTCCTCCTGCACGTTGGTCATCCTCAGGCAGATGTTATACATGGCTTTGGAATAGAGACTGTATAACTGGTACTGTGCCCGAACATCACCTTTCATGCACGATTCGATCACATCCCTGTGTATGTCCTCGTATTTTGTCGTCAAAGTATTACGCTTTCAATGGGAAAGACAGGTAAAATGAACCCAGGTTGCATGCAACACAGGGTTCGTTCATAAGTAATTGGGTTAGTAAGTTAGTGATCTTTCTTAATACAATATCAATCAATAAAATACTTGACCGGCAGATCCCGTTTTCGTATCTTCAGCATGGACCCCAAAATTTGTTGTCATGAATCGGATTGTGTTCGGACGAATCAGCATGAAAGGTGTGTTTTTCATCTTATTGATCGCTTATTCAACACTTTATGTGAATAGCCAGACGGTTCAGGAGGCCGTTCTTGATGCTGAGATTTATTACAGCTGGGACCAGAAACGCAATGAGTGGATCCCCCAAGACCGGACCACTTACCGGTACGACAGCCTGGGGAATGCCATTGAATCAGCCATTTATACATGGGATGACGGGCAGGGCTTCTGGAACGGACTGAGACGGTACCTGTACGGCCTTGATTCACTGGGAAACGTGGAATCGGAAAAGGGATTCAGCTGGGATGATCAAACAGGCGACTGGTCGCCCGGGGGCCAGCTGTGTTCCGAGGAGGCTTCTGTGTGTGAGGAACTCCCTGCCCTTTTAACGACCCGCCGCGATACAAGCGGAGAGATTATAGCGGAGGAAATGTACCGCTGGAATGTTGCGGAGCAACAATTTGTCATGTACCGGAGCAACTCCATTTCATTGGATGACCTGGGCAGGAATATTGAATATTCAGTCATGGAACTGGATTCTGCCCGTGACACCTGGATTGAAACTTTCCATGCGGAGATCCTCTATGATTCTCTTGGCAACAGATCATGCATAGAACGTTTCAGCCGGGATCCCGAAAGGGATGTGCTGGTGCCAGCGGACAGCATCCGGCTCACTTATGATTCCCTGGGCAATCAGACAGAACAACTTATCTATGTTCCTGATGGTAATACCGGGCAGTGGATCCCGTCTGAATGGTATCAATTGGAATATGATACCATGGGGAACCAGGCGATGATTGCATATTATTTCTGGGATGCAGGCATCCCGGGGTGGGATCTTTCATTCAGGCTGGAATATGCTTATGACTCACTGGGGAACAAATCCGAATCAATCTATTATGAGAAAGACGATATAACCGGCAGGGATGTTCCCATCTGGCGAACGGAGGATGCTTATGACTCAGCAGGGAACCTGATCGAATCAACCGGCTATTACTGGAATCCGAGTATCGCTTACTGGAGCAGGTATTCGCGCGAAACCGCGAGCTATGATTCAACCGGGTATAATACGGGTTCCATGAGTTACACCTGGGACAATACCCTCAATGACTGGAGGACGGATGCGGGGAACAAATCAGAGCGAATCTTTAATTCCCAGGGGAATGCGGTTGTTGAAACAAGCCTTTACTGGGATACCCGACAGAAAGGGTGGGTCAATGAGTGGAGAATGGAGAACTTCTGGTCCACCGACCTTTTGAGGGAACAGGTCTGTTATATGGAGGAGAATATGCCGGAGGGCTCCTTCCTGAGCCCCATTTCCATCGGGGGCGCCTATCAGGGTGAGGAGATCGTTTTATCCCTGGGTCCCGGCAGTGATGGCCTGTTTGTCATTGATTCAATCCCCGGGGCGTATGCCCTGCTGCTGGCAGCTCCCCTGGATTTCGAGGCTCAGCAGGTCCACTACCTCTCCGTGGCAGGCCGCGTGGAGTATGCGGGGGAAACGGTTACAGACACTGCGCTGTTCTCCATTTTTGTCCACAATGTGAATGACAATGCCCCCATTGTAAGAGATACAACCTTCTCTGTAGCTGAGGATCTGACCGGGGCCAAAAACCTGGGCAAGGTACCCTTTTCCGATGCAGACGGAGATCTGGATCTGTTTAAGTATTCAATTGTTTCCGGGAACAGCCAGGAAATTTTCAGGGTTCCTTATACCGGGGCTGTGATCCTTCAGAAGTACGACTCCATCGACTACGAGAAGCAGGATGCCTACCAGCTCACCATCAGGGTTTCCGACGGCCTCTTCTTCGATGAAGGAATCGTTACGGTTCTGATCCTTGATGTGGAGGAACCCGTCGCAGTTGTCCCGCCGGAAGCAGGGGATTTCAGGCTCTATCCAAATCCCGCATCCGGTACCATCCGGCTGGAGTGCCCCGACGGTCCGCATGAGGTAGCGATCACCTCCCCCAACGGGACCCTTCTCCACCAGTCGAAATTCTCAGGCACCACACACCTGATGGATATCTCTTCTTTCAATGGCGGGGTCTATTTGATGACCATTACCTCAGAGGGGCGGGTTGTTACAAAAAAGATCGTCAGGTTCTGATTTATATATGAATGATCAGAGAATGTTTGCTTAACGAGCCTTCACATTTATGATCTCTCCCATAAAGAACCGGTGGAAGTCGTTTTTGGGATAGTTCTTTTTGGCGATTTCGGGTAAAATGAAATTCTTCTTCTTCAGGTCATCCACATAGATCTTGCGGCATTCAAGCACCAGGCGGGCCTCTTCAAAGAATACATTTCCCCTGTCGGTGGCCAGGGGGGTCAGCCCCGTTTCGGCCGCTTTGTCATAGTCGCGGCCCGAATGTGTGCCGCAGAACTGCAGTGCAGTACGGTGGCGGTCGGCGAAAAAGGAGAGGGTGTAATCCTCGTACCGGTTGATGAACCCGAATGTATGGCGCTGCGGACGTACCCAGGCAATGGCTATGGGCAGGTTCCACATGATCCCCATGTGCCCCCAACTGGCGGTCATGGTGTTGTAATCCTCCAGCGTCCCGGCAGTCACCAGCATCCAGTCCTTGTCCAGCATCTTGAATACGTTGTCGGTAATATCGGTGGGTTTGATTTTTTCGAAAAATTGCATTTATTCCGTTCTGAAATTTGGTAGAAATATAAGAAGAATCGGTTTGAATCACGTGTGAAACCAGGAATTGTATTAATTTTCAGTAAAAGAAACAGATCTTGATCAAACTCCGGACCATATTCAATAGTCCCTATCACCTGCTCAGGGAGAAGAGGCGAAGAGTGGCCTTTGCGTTGGCTGTTTCCGGATTTGTCTGGTTCTTTTTATTTGTATTTGGCGTATTTGAATTCAATTATTTCAGTCCGGCAAAACGTTTTCTCCTTGCCGGCGTTTATTCGCTGGCCTGCTGGATAGCCATGTCCATACACTTTTTCGTGATACAGGATTATCTGATCAAACACCTGACCATTGGAAATACCATTCTGTTGATTTGCAGCATGATGGTTGCAATTGGAACTTTCAATTTCTGCCTTACCACCCTGTTGTTTCAATGGGAACCATTCAGTCTGGCGGTTTTACTGAAAAACCAGATCTATGTTCTGGCTGTTGGTACCATCGTTGCGCCTTTCCTCATACTCATTCATAACAACTACCTGCTGAAAAAAAATGCAGGGATATTGAGCCCTCCCGGTCTGTTTGTCCCGGACATGGTCATTACCCTCCACTCCCAATACGGGAAGGAAAAACTTGTAGTAAATGTGGAAGATTTACTCTTTATACAGGCTGCTGATAACTATGTCGATGTTTACTATCAAAACGGGACAACCATCAAACACCAACTCCTCAGGAATTCACTGAGCGCCATCGTTAATGAGCTGAATCATCCTTTGCTCATCCGAAGCCACAGAAGCTATCTGGTAAATCTGCACCATATAAAACCAAAACGTCCTTTGCGGAAAGAACTTAGGATAGAATCCGGGGGAACAAGCTATGCCATTCCTGTGTCCAGGACCTACCGGGAAGAGATTGCACGGGCGCTTGAGAGGTATAGCTGACCCCACCATTCACCCCTGTTTGGTTCATTCATCCCTAATTCTTTTCGATAAAATACTTAATTTAATACTTTCAGATTTCGTTTACACCCAACCTTTGATTTGTCATGAAAAAGAAATGCGAAATCCTCTTGGCTCTTGTCCTTCTCTTACCCCTGCAGTGGCTCTATTCGCAGGATATGAAAATAAAATACAGTGTTGGAGTTTCTGCGGGTTATCTTTTTCTGGCAGGAAGTTTCAACGGTGAAAGCTATTTTGAGACCGATGAGGACATTTTACTGGTACCGAAAATTGAGAGCTCCTTTGGAATGGGAGGAGTCCTGGGAGTTGCCTTCCAGGGTGGGGCCCTGGAAACAGGATATTTCCAGTACCGGAGCGAGTACACTACCATGGATAGCGATTATACAGGTCATTGTACCACCCACCTTATCCGGATACTTGGGATTAACAAGTATTTCAAGGCTTATGCAGATCACAGGGTCAGCCCGTATATGGACTTTGAGATGGCTCTTTCCTGTTCGGTATTTGATAAGATCGCCTATCCCATCGGACAGGTTCAGGATTCCGGGCCGGCCACGTACAACACGCTTATCCTGGGAATGGGAGCAGGAACCCTGGTGAGGTTTTCGGATCGGCTGGCTCTGGATATTAAAATTCTTCCCGAATACTCCATGGGAACCGATATCCGGGTGAAAGGGCGTGACCGCCATTCAATCACCAAATTTGGAAATTTTCTGATGCCCACTACCTTTGGTCTGAAATATTTTTCTAAACCCAAATAGAGATGAGAACCCTACTGATCATCCTTGCCCCCCTTTTTCTTTGTCAGATGGCCTTCGGACAGCAGGAAGAGGAAACCAATACCAAAAACAACATCTTTCTGCTTGTCAATAATCATCTTGAAAAAAGAGGAACCGAACGTTACTATACCTCCAATCCGGATGCGGCCATTGGATATGAGCGTGATCTGTTTGGTTTTGGCAATCACCGTTTTCTTGCAGGCGTTCGAACAGGTGCATACAAGGAATACGTATTGACCGGGGATGGGTGGGATCATCCGGAGAAAACCAGATTCTTCACGGGGCTTTCAGCTTCCTACATGCTCTATTTTAACAAGTATCTACGCCTGCAGGTCAGTTTTCTTTATGATGTCCTGTTTCCGGATGATTATGATGAGATCTGGTCTTACTGGGCCCTTGAGCCTTCATTCCAATTTACCCTTCAGCACTTCTATGTTGGACTATCGGCCACCACAGGAGCTTTCCTCTTTTTTGATCCCATGGCCCAAATGGATAAAGCCGGAATCAAGATAGGATTCAGGTTTTGATCGGAGCAATCACAGGAGCTTCCTTGATGCAAAGGCCTGGCTTATTTTCGGATAAACCGGATCACAAATGCGTATAGCAGGAGAATGACAGAAACCAGGGTGGCGATCCGTCCCAGGAAATCCCCGTACCTTACGTAGAAGGTAAGGTGGTCGTTCTTGTTGAGGTTTCCGCGCAAACCCGAACGGACCCACCATCCCAGCCGGCCCAGCTCCTCACCCCGCTGGTTGATCAGCGAGCTGATGCCTGTGTTGGCGCTCCGGGCTATACTGCGGCGGGTTTCTATGGCCCGCAGGTGAGCGAAGGAATTGTGCTGCCTGAACCCGGGGGTTTTCCTCCACCATCCGTCGTTGGTGATGATGAACAGGAAATTGGCCCCGGCATCACCCACATAGCCGGTCACGTATTCACCGAAAATGGAT
>Ga0315535_1001513_pt1 | contig 15506 bp, 16 predicted proteins | sample SalMarSW160220MG_2_FD_203092 | JGI IMG/M metagenome (GOLD analysis project Ga0315535, IMG submission 203092) | Salt marsh sediment microbial communities from the Plum Island Ecosystem LTER, Massachusetts, United States - Salt Marsh Sediment SW1602-20 ...
CCTCCTTATGTTGCGATTATTCTGACAACAGGATCCACTTCAAGCGTACGGGGATCATTCTTCAATCGTTGATGATTTTTGTAAGCATTATGTTGAAGAGTAAGAGTCCAAGTCGCTTCTGCAATGTCACCCAATAGCCTGCTCGTCAATCGCGTTTAGCTTCCCACGATTTCGAGCCACCTCTTGCTGTCACTGGTACAGATGACAAGCGACGAAATGGCCGGTTTTCAATTCTCTCAGTTCGGGATATTCAGATCTGCAGCGGTTCATGGCGAACGGGCAGCGCGGATGGAAGTGGCAGCCCCCGGGCGGGTGAATGGGTGACGGGACATCGCCCATTACGACCCGTTTTCGTTCTGATCGACGCTCCGGGTCGGGATCGGGGTAGGCTGCAAACAGCGCCTGTGTGTAGGGATGCATGCGCTCTTCGGAAAGTTGTTCCTTGGTCGTGAACTCAACGATCTTGCCCAGATACATGACAATGATGCGGGTGGCAATGAACTCGACCACCGACAAATCGTGTGCGATGAAGATGTACGTGAGCTGGTGCCGTTCCTGAATATCCAACAGCAAGTTCAGGATTTGGGCCTGAATCGAAACGTCCAGTGCCGAGACCGCCTCGTCACAGACGATGAACTCCGGGTTGAGCGCAAGCGCCCGAGCAATGCCGATTCGTTGACGCTGACCGCCCGAGAATTGATGCGGGTAGCGGTTCCCGTATTCCGGGCCCAATCCCACCTCACCCATCAGCCGTGAGACCGTCTCATGAATTTCCGACCGGGTGCGACCGCCGTGTATTCTGAGCGGCTGCCCGATGAGACTTCGAACTTTTTTGCGAGGATTGAGGGAAGAAAACGGATCTTGAAAGATCATCTGCATGCGGCCCCGCAAAGATTTGAGGTCCTTGCGCGGGAGGCGAAAGATGTCTTGACCCTGAAAGGTCACGGTGCCGGAGGTTCGTTCGTAGAGCCGAAGCAGGGTCTTTCCGAGGGTCGACTTGCCGCATCCGGACTCGCCCACAATTCCCAGCACCTCTCCCCGATAGACATCGAACGTTACGCCATCAACTGCCTTCAAGACCGCCGATCGTTCGCTCATGTTCGCGCTGGACAGCTCGAAGTGTTTCTTCAGGTCGCGGACCTCGAGAAGCTTTTCCGCCATGCGCTATCCTTCCCCTTCGTTCGGGCGTTGCCCGGCGGCGCCTGCAGGCAAGTCGTCGCCTGCAGGAAGATCGCCGGCAAAGTGGCACCATGCAGCATGCCCGTCGGCAAGTTCGACGCGAGGCGGGAACTGTGTGCGGCAGATCGGCTGCACAAACGGACAGCGGTTTTCGAAGGGGCACCAATCGCCGAGAGAGATAAGGTCCGGTACCGTACCCCTGATGGATTCCAGCCGCCGTGCGCTCTGGTATTTCTTGTTCGACGGGAGCGAATTGAGCAACCCCAACGTGTAGGGGTGGGTCGGAGACTTTATGAGCGCCGTCGCATCCCCTTCTTCGACCTTGCAGCCCGCATACATGACGACCACGCGGTCCGCGTTTTCGGCGACAACCCCCATGTCGTGAGTAATCAGCAGAAGCGCCATCTTGACTCGTTGCTGGAGATCCTTCAGCAGGTCAAGGATCTGCGCCTGGATTGTGACGTCGAGCGCGGTAGTCGGCTCGTCCGCAATGAGAAGCCCCGGTTCGGGGGAGGCAAGCGCAAGGGCGATCATCACGCGCTGTCGCATGCCGCCGGAAAGCTGGTGCGGGAAGGCATGAGCCCGTCGTTCGGGCGCCGGAATCTTCACAAGGTCGAGCAGCTCGATGGCTTTCTGGAAGGCCTCTTTACGGCTGTACCCCTGGTGCGTAATGAGAACGTCTGCGATTTGGTTGCCAACTTTGAACACGGGATTGAGCGAGGTCATCGGCTCCTGAAAGATCATGGAAATGCGAGTGCCGCGGTAGGGCTGCACTTCCTTCTCCGAAAGTGTCAGCAGGTCCGTGCCTTCGAAGATCACGCTCCCGCTCTCGATCTTTCCGGGAGGCGTGGGAATGAGCTGGTTGATCGACAGGGCGGTAACCGACTTGCCGCAGCCGGATTCCCCCACGAGCGCGAGCGTCTCACCTCGCCGAATACGGAGATCCAGGTTGCGAACAGCGCGCACCACGCCGCGCTTCGTATAGAAGTTGACAGATAGGTTCCGGATCTCGAGGAGATCGTCACTATGTCTCCGCCACGTCACGTGCGCCACTCGATACCCCTAGTCCTTCAGCCGTGGATCGAGGACGTCGCGCAGACTGTCGCTCATCAAATTGAATCCGAGCACTGTCAATAGAATGGCGATTCCCGGAAAGGTAACGACCCACCATGCTGAGGTGACGAACTCCTTCGCAGTCGCGACCATCAGTCCCCACTCCGGCGTCGGCGGTTGAGCGCCGAGCCCCAGGAACGAGAGCGCTGCGGAGCTCAAGATTGCATCTCCAATCCCGAGGGTCGCCTGCACAAAGATAGGTGCAATGCAGTTGGGAAGTATCGTCCGCAGCATGAGCTCAAGGTCGTGCGCGCCGAGCGACCGCTCGGCGACGACATAGTCGTTCTCCTTCTCTGCGAGAACGGTCGCCCGCACCACACGGGCATACTGCGGTATCTGGGATATGCCTATTGCGATCATCGCGTTCAAGAGGGATGCTCCGAGGATCGCCACGATAACGATGGTGAGGAGAATGTAGGGAAACGCCAGCATGATGTCGATGAGGCGCATGACGATTCTGTCGAACCAGCCGCCGTAGTACCCGGAAAGTGTCCCGATGATAAGCCCAAACGAAAGGGAAATCCCGACCGATACGATCCCAATAATGAGTGATATTCGCGAGCCATAGACGATTCGCGAAAACAGGTCGCGCCCGAGATCGTCCGTTCCAAGGATGTACGAGGGCGTGAAGGGCTTGGCGAGCCGGTGCTCGATAACCTGCCTCACCGGGTCGTGTGGAGCAATGAGGGGTGCACCGAGCGCCGAGATGATGAACAGGCATATAATGATGAGCCCCGCAATCGCGCCTTTGTTCTTCGACAACCCGACAATTGTCTCTCGAAACAGCGACTGCTCGGGGATGTGCAGCGTTGTGTCATCCGTCATCAGCTAAGCCTCACCTTGGGATTGATCACCGAGTAGAGAAGGTCGACGACGAGGTTGATAAAAACGAAGGTGGTCGCAATGATGATGATGCCACCCTGGACGGCAGGGTAGTCACGTGCCTCGATCGCATTGTAAATCCACTTCCCTATCCCCGGCCACGCAAAGATCGTTTCGGTCAATATGGCGCCGGAAAGCAGGAGACCGAACTGCAGTCCGATCACGGTAACGACCGGCAATAGTGCGTTCCGAAGCGCATACTGGTAGATTATCTTATGCTCAGATATTCCCGCTGCACGGGCGGTTCGAATGTAGTCCTGCTTGAGGACCTCGAGCATAGAGCTCCGGGTGATGCGCGCAATAATGGCAAGCGGGATCGTTCCAAGTGCCACTGCCGGCAAGATCAGATGCTTGATAACGGAAACGAGGTATGCTGGGTTGCCTTCCTTGAATAGATAGATGATGGAGTCGAGGACGTAAAAGCCGGTAATCGGCGTGAAGTACATGCGAATGTCGATCCGACCCCCCGTAGGAAGGAGGTTCAAACCGATCGAAAATATCAGCATCAGCACGAGCCCGAGCCAGAAAATGGGCATCGATACCCCCGTAAGCGCACCGGCCATGGAGGTATAGTCCACCCACGTGTTTTTGTGAGTCGCGGAAACAATGCCGATGAGAATCCCGAAGAATGCGGCAAAGAGCATGGCAAAAATAGAAAGCTCGATTGTGGCGGGAAATCGCGCCCGGATTTCTTGAATGACCGGTTGGCCGGTCTTGATACTGTTCTGGAAGTCCAACACCGCGATTCGCTTGAGGTAGTTCACGTACTGAACGCCGAGCGGTTTGTCCAGCCCGAGCTGCTCACGGAGCTTTTCCACGCTTTCTTTGTTCGCGCGTTCTCCGAGCATGGCCTGCGCAGGGTCACCGGGAGAGAGCGCGATCATGGCGAATACAAGGGTGACTACGCCGAAGAGCGTCGGAATAAGCAACGCGAGCCGTTTCACCAGGTATCGTATCATTCGTTCATCCGCATGCTGTCATCTGTGAGATGTGTGATAGAAGCGAGGTGCCCCGCGAGAGATCGCGGGGCACTGAGAATCATAATGCCTGTCGGCTATTGGTCCAGCCAGACCGACTGAAACACACGTTTCCCGGTCGGATAGAGCACAAAACCTTCGACGGTCTTCTTCATGGGCTCGACCACGATCGAGTGCGCAATCGGGACCCACGGCGCTTCTTCATGGAAAATCACCTGGGCCTGTTTATAGAGCTCCGTGCGCGTGGCCTGATTCGGCGTGACCTTTGCCTTCTCAATCAACTGCTCGAACTGTTCGTTCTTCCAGAACGAAATGTTCTGAGCCGGGATCTGCGTTGCCGGAATGGAGAGCAGGACGAACAGGAAGTTGTCCGGGTCCCCGTTGTCTCCAGTCCACCCGAGCATAGCAGTCTGATGCTCTCCGTGTTCGGTCTTGTCCAGGTAGGTCCCCCATTCATAGCTTACGATGCTGGCGGTGATTCCCACCTTTGCGAGCTGCGCCTGCATGATCTCGGCGACCTTTTTCGCATTCGGGTTGTACGGACGCGACACGGGCATCGCCCACAGGTCGGTGGCAAAACCATTCGGATAGCCGGCTTGAGCCAGGAGCTTCTTGGCCATGTCGGGATCGTACGGGTAGGCCTTGATGTCGTCGTTGTACGACCACATCGTCGGTGGAATCGGATTTTTCGCCGGCGTGCCGAGCGCTCCGTACACCGCGTCGATGATCTCTTGCTTGTTGATTGCGTAGTTCATCGCCTGCCGAACGAGCTTGCTGTCGAACGGCTTTTTCTCTACGTTCAGCGCAAGGTATCCGACATTTAGGCCGGGCTGCTGCACGATCTTAAGGTTCGGATCTGACTTAATCGCCGGAATGTCCTGCGGCGACGGGAAATCGATGAGATCAACCTCCCCCTTCTTCAAGGAAAGGTATCGCGCAGTCGGGTCCGGAATGACCTTGAAGATTACGCGATCGAGATATGCCTTCTGGCCCCAATAGTCCGGGTTCCGCTCGAGGACGATGTTGTCGTCCTTTGTCCACGAGACGAACCGGAACGGACCGGTTCCCACTGGATGGCTCTTGAAGTCCGCGCCCCATTTCTCTGCCGCAGTCGGTGAGACGATGGCGGCAAAGTTCATAGCGAGGTTCGCGATGAACGGCACCTCCTGCTTCTTGAGGGTAATCCTGACGGTGTTGGCATCCACCTTCACAACGTCCTTCACGATGTTGTCCATGTCCATGCCGCCCCAGTATTGCCATGGGCCATTCTTGTAGGCCGGCATATCTTTCTTGAACTGGCGACCGAGCGAGTAGACTACCGCGTCTGCATTGAACGGTGTCCCGTCGTGAAACTTGACCCCTGTGCGAAGGTGAAAGGTGTATGTGAGCCCGTCCGACGAGATGTCCCAGCTGGTAGCGAGATCCGGAATAATCTCCGTGCTTCCGGGCTTGAACGCCACCAAGGTCTCGTACACGTTGTCGGCGATGTAGAACGATTCGCCGTCAGTCTCGCGACCAGGGTCGAGCCCGACCGAATCTCCTGACCGACCGAACACGAGGGTCCCCCCTGTTTTCGGACCCGTCATTGCTGCCGTGTTCGATGGCTGTTGAGCCTGCCCCCCTGCGAAGGTGAATGATGCCGCTACGACCAGAAGCGCAACGACCACGATTACCTTTCTCATAGTTCCTCCTCTTTTGCTTTAGACAAGCAGGTAATTATAGCGTGGCGCATATTGACGTGCAAGCAACAAAACTTGAGCCGATCGAGGATAGGGTTAAAGTGTCAGAGCGTATGCGGATTGCGGTCGGTCGCCGGGATCGAAATCTCCAGTGAGGCTCAGTAGCCCGGAGGACCGAAGAGATCCGGCTGGACTACGTACCAGGTTCCGTAGAGCGCTTGCCCATTCGTGTCCCGGGGAGCCCAGTCGCGCGAATAATAGTAGAGCGGCCACCCTTTGTAGGTCACCTGCCGCCGCCCGTTGTCCCGAGTGATAAATCCAAAATCGGACGACTCGAGCGAGGGCGGAACCGAGATCGTTTTCACCGAAAAGGGCGGCCACACCGCCTCGCATCCGGCGGTGCAGTTGCTGAGTCCCGGGATGTCGTCTGTGTAGTAGTAGAGAGTATTCCCCCGGGCGTCCGTGAGGAAGGTGCCGAGTGCCTGAGTGTGAGCGGTCGTGATCGTGTAGAGGCCGTTCTCGGCTGAGCCGGCGGCCGCGGCCGGAATCGCGCTCGCGAGGGCAAGAAGAACGCCTGCCGTCAGGGTTGCGCGGCGGTAGGCGAGCCTGCGCGGAGGTGGTCCGATCGAGACGGCACCTTTCACGGCAGCCGTCCCTCCGACACGAGCCGACTCAATGACTCGAAGACTGCTTCGAGAGAGCTGTATCGCGGCCGGTAGTTGAGAAGGCGCATCGCCTTTTCGATGCTGCAATTCGGACTGTGGGCAATATGGTCCCAGGTGGCGGCAGCATCTTCCGGTGGTGCCTGCTTCTTCCACTCCGGCCACGGCAGAAACTCCAGATCCGGGGCCACGCCGAACCATGAAGCTACCGCTTCCGCGTAGCCGCGGAGTGTAACGGCTGCGGGAGAGACGACGTGGAAGCTCTCTCCGACGGAGGCAGACCAAGCGGCAATCGCCTTCACGAACGCCTGTGCGACGTCGTCGGCGTGAACGTGGTGGACGGTTTCCATCCCAAGGTTGGGAACCGCGATCCGCGCACCCTTTGCGAGCCGGGAATAGACCTCTATGTTGAAGTTGCCGGCAGGATTGAGCGGAATCCAACCGGGACCGACAATATGACCTGGATGAAGGATCGTCGCCGGGAAGCCTTTCGTTCGAGCCGCGTCAAGCAGAAGCTCTTCGATCTTCGCCTTCTGGATTCCGTACTCCCCAAAGGGGTGGCGCGGCAAATCCTCGGCCGTAGGCGTCACTGTGCTGTGACCATGAACCCAAATAGTCCCACAGAAGAGGTAGTGGCGAACCCGGCCTGCGAGACCCTCGATCATCATACGAGCGCTCTCCGGGGTAAACCCGATGAGGTCTATTACGACGTCGGGTTGTGCGCCGAGAATCGTCGCGATGAAGCTGCCGTCCTGTTCTGCGCGCTCTCGATCGACGGATAGCCGTTCAACCTGCCCCCATGCGGCATGCTGCACGTAGGGGGACCGTTCGCCGCGGCTGACCGATACAACGGAATGGCCGAGCTCGACGAGGCGAGGGACAAGAAAGCTTCCGATGTGTCCGGTGCCTCCGATAACGGCAACCCTCATTCCTTGAAACCTCTGGTCTATTGGCGTTTGAAGAGCCTCTTGAGCTTCGAGACGATTCCCGGGTCTTGCGGCTTCGAATTTGTCTCGACCGTGCGGGGCGGCTTCTCGCTCTTGGATGATTTGGAGCTGCTCGGACGTGGGCGTTCGGCACCGCCCGATCCCCCGGACTGAGTCGACTTGTCGGGCTTCGGGGGACCACCGCCACGTGCCGATTTCGCAGGGCCTACCGGTTTGTCGCTTCTTCCGTGTTTGCCGGAGCCGCCGGATTTTCCACCGTTGCTTCCGTTCCTTCGGGAGCCGCTGTTGCGGTCCTTTCGGTCGTCGGCCCGCCCGGATCGGGTTGTCTCGCCGGATCTTACTCGATTCATCTGAAAATCTTCGCCGTACTTTTCCCTGTAGTACGACAACCGATCCTCGATCGGAGCATTTGCAGAGGGTTTTGCCGCGTCTGGGGCAGGAGCATGTCTTTCGCCTGAGACCTGAGGTCGGCTCTTGGGTCCCGGTTTGCCGCTGCGCGGCCCCTTCGGTCGAGGCCCGGAGCGACTTGAGTCAGGTGGGGTCCCATTCGCAGCCGCCCTGTCAGACGACCGGCCGTCTCTTTGATGCGACCCGCTTCGGCGCGCCGGGCTGCGATCCCGGCTCGGGCTCCTTGGACGTCCGGACCGAGAGCTGCCACCTTTGCCAGTACGGCGATCCCTCGACTGCCCGCGGTCGGCGTAGCGGTCGGAGAATCTCATTCCAGCGCTCGCGTCGTCCTTGAAGAGGCTCTCATCCGGCCAAACGACGGGGATCTTCTGGCCAATGAACGACTCGATCGCCTCGAGCCCGTAGACGTACCGCTCGCAGGCAAGCGTGATGGCTTTACCGCTCTTGCCGGCGCGTGCAGTCCGTCCGATGCGATGCACATAGAGCTCGTAGTCTTCAGGCACATCGTAATTGACCACGAGGTCGAGGTCGTTGATGTGGAGACCACGTGCAGCGACATCGGTAGCCACGAGAAACCGGATCTTGCCCTCCTTTATGCCCTCTATCAAGTTGAGCCGTTTGCGCTGAGGCAGATCCCCCATGATGTACTCCGAAGGAAGTCCGTTGTGAGACAGCCGCTTCGCGATGTCGACTGCAGTGCTCTTCATGTTCGTGAAGATGAGCGCGTTGTCAGGTTTCTCTCGCTCGAGCAACCCGAGGAGCAGCTTCAGCTTGTCTGCGCGAGTGACGTGGTAGAGCTCCTGGGTGATCTCTTCCACCGTAATGTGCTCGGGAGCTACCTCTATCTCGCCGGGATTGTTCATGTGCTCCCACGCGAGATTCTTTACTCGTGTCGCCAGTGTGGCGCTGAACAACAAGGTTTTTCTCTGCGAGGCGGGAGGCAGCGCCTTGAGGATTCGACGGACATCCGGCAGGAAACCCATATCCAACATCCGGTCCGCCTCATCGAGAACGAGTATGTCGAAGCCTTTGAAATCGAGCTTACCGGAGGAGCTGAAATCCAGGAGCCGGCCTGGAGTGCCGATAATGATATCCGCTCCTTGCTGCAGGAGCTTTTCCTGCTCGCCGTAGCCGACCCCGCCAAAAACGCTGCCGATTCGATAGGACAGGTATTTCCCGAGCAGCTTCGCTTCGTCGGCAACCTGCACCGCCAGCTCGCGGGTCGGCACGACGACGAGCGCAGCATGACGGTGGCCGCCATCCGGTTCGCGCGATGCGCGTTCGAATATCTCGAAGATCGATATCAAGAAGGCAGCAGTCTTACCGGTTCCCGTCTGCGACTGCACTGTCGCATCACGTCCCTCCTCGAGAACCAGTTTGAAAGTCTTCTCTTGAACGGGGGTACAGTCAGTAAAGTCCGCTTCCTCAATCCCCCTCATGAGGTCGCTTGTCAGGTTGAGTTCATTAAACTTCATTTTCCCCTAGAAGATAGTTGATTTCGAGAGAAAAGCAAAGCTGTTGGGATGGTATGAATTGTTCACACCCTCGGCGGCCCCATTTTCTCCTCGATCATTCGGAGAAGGAGGGCAAAGGTGTTCTCCATTCGAGGGACCAGCTCTTCGATTCTGCGTATCGACTCCGAGTCCATTCCCCGCGCTCGAAGTTTCTGCAAATCCTCGGCAGCACGCTGAAGCTCACCGATACGAATGAACCGACTGCCATCGTCTGCGAAAAAGTCATCGAGCGTTGGCGCGTTGCGCACTCTCGGCCCCCTGAAATGGATTGCCGCTTAGAGCGGAATTCTATTCCAGCCAAAAGTAAATTGTCAACAAAAAAACCGGTCGACATACTGAGACAAGAGCGAGCCGGAGATGCTATGACGAGAATCCAAGAAATCCTACGCGCCAACATAAAGAAGGCACGACAGGAATTGGGCTATTCGCAGATGAAGTTGGCAGAGCTGTGCGGCGTCTCGACGAGCTTCGTCGGTGAAATTGAGCTTGGAAAGAAATTCCCGTCTGCATCCACCCTTCAGAAGCTCGCGGATACCCTTGGACTCCAACCGTTTCAGCTCTTCCTCGAAGAACAAGATTGGGCCGCGTTCGAGAAATATAACGTCCTGACGACCCTTTCACGCGAGCTGCGCCAACGTCTCGACGAAGAGGTCACGGAGACTTTTCACAAATACATCTCACAAAAATAATACTTGCAGGTCCGAAAACCGCCAGACGACAATTCGAAGAGCGTGTAATATCTCTCTCAATGATGGTCGACGACGAAAGGCGCTACCGCGCTGTGCAAAGCCGCGACGCACGTTTCGACGGCAAGTTCTTCACCGGTGTGGTTACCACCGGAATCTACTGCCGGCCGGTGTGTCCCGCGAAGACGCCTCACAAACAGAATGTGCGTTTCTTCAGCTGCGCAGCGGCCGCTGAGGAGGCCGGATTCCGGCCATGCAAGCGCTGCCGGCCCGAAACCGCTCCCGGGACTCCGGTCTGGAATGGGACCATCACCTCTGTGGCTCGCGGCGCCCGTCTGATCAATGAAGGGTTCCTCGGCACGCGGTCCGTCGAGGAGCTTGCTTCAGTCCTCGGCATCGGATCCCGACACCTGCGCCGCCTGTTTCTTCGCCATCTGGGAGTCTCACCGAAAGCTCTCGACAGGAGCCGGCGGACCCACAACGCGTCAATGCTCTTGTCCGATACCGATCTGCCGGTAGCCACCATCGGTCTCGAGGCAGGCTTCCGAAGCATCCGCCAGTTCAACGACGCGTTCAAACGCTCCTTCGGGGTCTCCCCTTCAGAGGTTCGCCGCAGATCGCCTGCACGAAGCACTCTGGGCGATACTTCCGCCGAGCTGCAGCTAGCCTATCGTCCGCCATTCGACTGGGAGTCAATGCTTGAGTTCTATTCCAAGCGTTCGATCAGCGGAGTCGAGAATGTGTCGGGCTCGACCTACCGGAGAAGCTATGCCGTGCAGGCACTCCAGGGGGCAGCTGAAGGCACAGTCGAGATTTTTCCGGCCGGCAACTGCCTCACTGTGAGAGTCACCGGTCCGCCGATCGGTCTCTCTCAGGTTGCCACGCAGGTAAGGGCGACCTTCGACCTTGGCTCTGATCCGCTCGTCATTTCCGAGCATCTATCTGCAGACCCTCTGATTTCGGCGCTCGCGAGGAACCATCCGGGAGCTCGAATCCCCGGCTCTTGGGACCCGTTCGAGGCTGCAGTCCGAGCGGTAGTCGGTCAGCAGATTTCCGTGAAGGCGGCAGTCGGTCTTCTCGGAGAGATCGTGAGGTTGTGCGGGACGCGCCTCGACGCGCCGCGCGGTTCCATCGGATTTCTTTTCCCGACTCCCCAACAGCTCTCCTCCGCCGACCTTTCGTCAGTCGGCATGCCCGGTGCGCGGAGGAAGGCTCTCGAATCCGTCGCAAACGCCTGGACCTCAGTTCAAGAAAACCGGTATCGCGGCCTCGAAGAGCTCACAGAGGCGCTCTGCTCGATCCCCGGCGTCGGCCCGTGGACTGCTCAGTACACCGCGCTGCGCGGGTTCCTCGAACCCGACGCGATACCGGTAACTGATCTCGGCATTCGCGCTGCACTTGGCCGGTTGCTTGGTCTGGGCGGCCCGGCAACGGCACAGGAAGTGGCGACCCGCTCAGAGCAGTGGCGACCGTGGCGCGGATATGCGGCGGTCCTCCTCTGGGGCAGCCTATGATTGATGTGATACGAGGAAAAACGATGAACATACAGCTCAAGGAATTGACGTACCGGATCATCCCGAGTCCCCTCGGAGAGATTCTGATCGCAGGAAATGACGGACGCATTCAATGCCTCGCATTCCAAGCCGGCACGTCTCCGGTGACCCCGCATTCGCGGTGGCGAGAATCGCAGAGTGCATTTCGCGACACGGAGGCGCAGCTGGCCGCCTATTTCGCGGGAGAGCTTCGCGAGTTCGATCTGCCGCTCGAGCTCGCGGGAACCCCGTTTCAGCTCGGCGTTTGGGACGAGCTCAGGCAAATCCCGTACGGAACAACTGTGTCCTACGCTGAGCTCGCCCGCGCGGTCGGCAGCCCGAAGGCGGTAAGAGCGGTTGGAGCTGCAAACGGCACGAATCCCATTCCGATCATCATTCCGTGCCATCGCGTTGTCGGCTCGAGCGGCAAACTGACCGGATATCGTGGAGGCGTCGATTTCAAAAGGAAGCTGCTCCAACTCGAAATGCAGTGACATGCGGAGGCAACCGGCGAGGCCGGCGAAGGGGGGCGCTCAAAACCGCATCGAAGTGCGCTGATGCAAATTACCGGCGTGAAGCTCTACCTCTCGGGGTCCTCGGGGTGCTCGCGGTCGTCGGATTCGTCGGCTTCGGCCGTTGATTCGGTCTCGCTCGCGGCGCGTGCGCACTGTTCGCAAAGATTGTCGTCGGAATAGAAGAACCGGTCGAAGCTCAATGTTTTCGAACAACTTGCGCATCTCAGTCGGAACGGCAGGAAGGTTTGCGGATAGAAGCCTACCAGCAGGCCGACGACTGCGAGATAAACAAGAAGAAACCACTCCGAGAGTCCCAACTGGATGATTCCATAGGCGTAGATATAGAAGACGAAGACGAAGATCGCGACGTAGAGGGTTGCGCCTCTCTTCCTCTGTGCCTTCTGGCGATATTTGCGCTGCAACAAGTTGAGAACGAGAATCGCGAGAAAGACCCAGTAAAAATAGGAAACGATGAAGTTCGAAACAGGATGGTTCAACCGCCCCTCCTCCGCGCAGTCTACTCCAACCTCCCGCGGCGGTCAAGGAAACCGCTCGAAAAGAGACGGTTCTCGCAACGAAATCGGCTGGATCGACGGAATCCTTAGGGAGTACAATGAATAACGAGGAGTGAATATGTCTCGATCGACGATGAGCTCTCGCGAGCGAGTAGGAGCGGCTTTTGCACACTCGCAGCCCGACCAGACACCCTGTGATTATTTCGCCACACCCGAAATCCAGCAGGCACTGCTGGAGCATTTCCGCCTGAGCGAAGACGACGCGCTGCTCGACGTTCTCGGCACCGATATCAGGACCGTGAATCCTCCCTATATCGGGCCTCCCCTTCCGAGGTTCGACGATCGATCGACGATGAACATCTGGGGAATCCGAAAACGTCCTCTGCCGAACGAGTACGGCGACTATATGGAACCGGTCAATTTCCCGTACGCCGGGTGGTCGACGGTTGAAGAGGCCGAGCAGTTTGCTTGGCCGAGCCCCGATTGGTATGATTACAGTGCGGTCAAACAGCTCTGCGACCGCTATCCCGACCGTGCAATCATGACCGGCACGTTCAGCGTGCAGGACTTCATCAACGGAATCGCCTTCGGGCGCGGAGTCGAGCAGACGCTCGTCGATATTGCGGGTGAAGATCCCGTCTATCTCTACATCGTCGAGAAACGACACGCCTTCTACATGGAGCTGATATCTCGAACGCTCGAGGCGGCCGAGGGCAGGATCGACATCGTGCTCTGCGGCGACGATTTCGGAACGCAACGAGGGCTTCTCATTTCGCCCGAGAGCTTCGATCGCCTCTTCAGCGCCAAAAAGCAGGAGTTCTTCGAAATGGTTCACTCATACGGAGCACGGGTGACCCACCACTGCTGCGGCTCGAGCGCTGCGCTTTTTCCTCGTTTCATCTCGATCGGAATGGATGCCCTGCAGACCATCCAACCTCGAGCAGCCGGGATGGATCCCTTTGCGCTGAAGAAGCAGTACGGCGGTCGTATTACGTTGCACGGGGCCGTAGATGCCCAGGGATGGATCCAAGAGGCATCAGCAGAGTCGATTCGCAGCGAGGTTACTCGACTCATCGAAGTCATCGGTGAGGGCGGTGGGTTCATTCTGAGTCCGAGTCACAACCTGCAACCCGACACTCCAATCGAGAACGTCCTGGTTCTCTACCGAACGATCGCCGAGGCCCGAGGAAGACGGGCGTCGTTCTAGTTCCTATCGCGTGAGCACCTGTGCCACGACCCGGTCGAGCTTCTGCCGCGCAGTGTGGTAGGTGTCGCCTTCGGTGTAGACAAACAGATGTTCCTCGACGACTCGCCCGTCGGGCTCGCGAAAGGCAAGAATGGGATATCGCAGGAGCCCGCGAATGACCGAAAGCTCGAGGCCGTGATGAATGAGCCAGTCCGTGAAACGGATTGTTTCGAACGGGCAATGCTCTCCGTCCGGTTGATAGAGGTACCCCTTCGCGTCGAGGATCTGCTCAAACGGGCTCTTGGAGTGATGCAGCGCATGAGACAAGGGGGTTGCCGCGCTCAACACCTCTCCCTCCACGAGGCTCTCGCGGATATCGTCGAGGAGCTGCTGGAACTCATCAGACTCCAGATTCGAGCGCAGGATCATGACCGCTACATCGGTACGGGCATGATTCTTGTGCAGAATAGCCGGGATGTCGTAGTTGATGACGTAGAGCCCCTCGATACGTTTGACCGTCTGTGCGTTGAGAACGCACACATCTGCCGGATCGACTCGAAGCTCGAAGAGGTGCTCCGAGCTCCAGCTGTTCCTCCGCATCGCCTCGAACGCCCCCAGGATCTCCGCTTTGGCAAAGTCTTCGCCAAAATAGTCCTCGAAACGGCGCCTCATCTCCGACGTGAATGCTCCCTTTCCGTTGAGCGTGAAATAGACACGGTCTGAGTAGTGCTCTTCGATGATGCGGTTAGAAGCGATGAAGTCCCCCGGCACGTTGGCAAGGTAGGCAATAGTGATGTTTTCATGGTAACGCGGATTGTTACGAATCGTCCTGAGTAGCAGGCTCTCGACGCGAACCCCGTTCGTCTCCGGGCGCAGGTAGACGAAGACATCTTCGTGTGAAGGTTCCGTTATCGGCCACTTGTAAGGAACGATGACTGTCGGCATCCGCGTCGGCGCCATTCCCTATTGTTAACCGCCTCGCAAAGCATTTCAAGATCGAAATACGGCAGCGAGGCCTCATTGCCGCGCCGATCCATCCAAAACGAAGACCTGCACTCGCTGACGCACGAGCAGTCGTGGGATCCCGACGGGGGGAATCTGCAGCGTGAGCAGAATCACCCGAAGTGTATCGGGCAGAAACTCCAACAGGTAGGAGACTGCTGCGCGGTCGGCGAGGCTCGAGGCAGTCTCGATTCCTTCGATGACCAGGAGACGGGCAGCTTGCGAATCGAGAAGCCTGTTGAGCCCATCGGCGATTGTGTCGACGGCTGGTCGATCGAGCGGTCCCGGTGGAGGTTCGGGAAGATTGAGAGCCTCGAGCAGACGACGAGCGAAACCGTTGGTATCAACGTCATCGCCATGGAGGGAGATCCAGGATAGCGGGAGGCGAACCGGACGGGCGACGAGAGCGGAACGAAGGGCAGTCGCGCCTTCTTCGTCGCAGAGCAGAACCAGCACCGAGGGTGCGCTCGGGGAGCCGATGAGCTCGATCGCCCGTTCGATGTCGATGCGTTCGTAGAGCATCCTATCGGCTCTCCGGAGGCAACAGTTTCTGTGTACTTACTTCAGAAAGAATGCGCTCACGATGAACGGAGCGAGCGATACAATTGCCGCGGCAGGGCTCACCCTGCGAGAGTCGCCTTGTTTATCCCAGCTGAAGAGTCGAGCGGCAAGACCCAGTGAGAGAACCGAGGACGCCGCAAGGACGATG
>Ga0315535_1001516_pt1 | contig 15480 bp, 13 predicted proteins | sample SalMarSW160220MG_2_FD_203092 | JGI IMG/M metagenome (GOLD analysis project Ga0315535, IMG submission 203092) | Salt marsh sediment microbial communities from the Plum Island Ecosystem LTER, Massachusetts, United States - Salt Marsh Sediment SW1602-20 ...
TATAATGAATCCCTTATTATAAGCTGCAATTCTGTAAGTGTCAACCTGCCTGCCATTGTTAGTTCCTGATCTTAATTACTTTGTTTATAAAAACTCCGGTGGACAAGGTAACCCTTACAAGATAAATGCCCTGTTCCTTATTCTGCAGAGCATTCAGGTGAAACACCCGGCCTGCATAATCTGAAAAATCCTTCCTGAAAATAATTTTCCCCGACATAGAGATGATCTCCACTTTAAAAGCGGATGGTACATTTCGAAAAATAATTCTAATATCGCCAGGTGTTGGATTAGGAGCTATAATAATATTCTCATCCGGTTCAATAGCATATTTATCCTGTAGAAATGATAATGCCCTGATCATATCCGGTATCCCAAATCCATAAAGTGAATCAGGGTTCTCTGACCTGTCGGCTGTTGACCTGAGAGCCCTTATTATATCCACTGCTTTTGCTTCAGGGGCTGCCTGCATAAGGCATGCCGACATGCCACTCAGAACGGGACATGAAAAAGATGTACCACTGGATTGTGTAACAGTTGAAGGTGACATCTGCAACGGGACACTGACCCCCAGGGCAACATTATCAGGTTTGATCCGCCCGTCAGATGTTGGGCCCGCTGAGGAAAAGGCGGATATGATCCCGTTACTGTCAACAGCCCCGGCTGTTAATACGCTGTCTCCATCCGAGGGAAAAATAATATATCTCCATGTTTTATTACGTTCATTACCAGCACTATTGACAACCAGTATTCCTTTGGAAGCTGCGATCTCTGCGGCCCTGGTTATGAATGCTGTCCTCCCGTCAAGATCGGATATCTTGTAGTTCATCGAAGGATCGTCGAACGTAAAATAGCCAAGTGAGGATGAAATTATATCTGCCCCGATACTATCTGCAAATTCAGCCCCGGCTACCCAGTAATCTTCCTCACACGGGAATTCTGTTGCCACATCTTCTGTTTTGAGGAGTAAATAATCCGCAGCAGGCGCAGATCCTTCAATTGTACCCGGGATATCACCGGCAAGGATTGACAGAACAGCTGTTCCATGAGCACTGGCATTGTAAACATCCGGGTTACTATTGACAAAGTCATATGTCAGTATTATCCTGCCTTCCGACCGGAGATTGTCAAGTGATGAAGCTTTGTCGGCATATGTAAATCCTCCGTCGAGAACAGCAATAAGAATATTATTACCGTAATATCCTGAATTGTGAAGTAGGGAGCCGTTTACCATAGCTATTGGGAGATCATATGAAAATGATCCGGATCCGGATGTAATTATATCTGTTTTCTTTCGTTGTGTGCTTTTAAAGCCCGGCGATTTAACCAGCCTGACATAACTTACAAAAGGAAGGTCGCTCAACATTGCCTGATCGGCCGGTGCTGTGCTTTTGAAAAGGGCAGAGTTCATCCATTTTGAGGTACAGTGCAGCTTTAACCCCAATGATGTTATCTGATCAAGATAATTTTTAAAAACCGGAAGATCATGAAAGTCCGGTACTGTTATTCCGGTTTTTTTGCGTTTTTCAACAGCCCGGGAAGATAAAAGCTCTCCGGGGGAGAAATCATTTGCGTTATAATCACCTTTGTCCCTGAAACTGATCCTGTAGTAATAATTATAAACAGCATCCTGCCCGCGAAGATATGTTGTCGCAGAAAACAGTAAAAGGAGAGTTAAACTGAAAAACCTTCCTCCGGCATATCTGTCAGAGAGAGCCATTATTTAATATTTCCTGTTTTTTCCGGGTCGGCTATTTTCCCTTTGTTATTTTCCAGGGAATCGAGATATTTTTCATCATCAAGTTCCATCCGGTTGTTGTTCGGGACGCCGTTAACATAGTTGACTTCATACTTAACTGATCCGTCCTTTTTATAAATAATCCATTTTCCTTCTCGAAGATCATTTTTGTACTGACCTGAAACTGACGGAGTACCATCTTCGTACCATGCCTGGAAGTTCCCTGTTGCCATTCCCTCTATATAATGTGAGATCTGGCTTACCTGACCGTCGGGGTAATACTGTGTCCATTCACCATTCATACGGCCATTAGTATAATTTACTTTCGATGCCAGGGTGCTGTCAGGATAGAACTGTTCTGAGAGGCCATTACGTAAGTTGTTATCATAATTTTCTTCACAGATCAGGTATCCGTCTATCACAGAATAGAACTTCCACATGCCTTCTTTCTTCTGGTTGATGTATTTCCCTTTTGATGATACTTTACCATCCGGGTAATACATGGTTGCATCGGCTTCCCTGCCATCATCACTGAATATCAGAACAGACTTAAGATTTCCTTTTTCGTCGTATCTTTTAAATTCACCAACAGGATGGTTATCCTTAAATATTCCATCATACATTATTTTACCATCGGGGTATTTTTTGATCCAGTGACCTGTCTTTTTGCCCGACTGGTCAGTTATATTTATCAGGGTATCAGCCTGTGAAAATGCATTAGCTGAAAGACATGCAAGAACAGCAAGAATTAAAATTTTAAATTTCATATTCAGGTAACGCAAAATTTTTTATAAAAGTACAAAAAAAGAGGTTGAAAAGCTTCAACCTCTTATATCGTGTCAATTTGGACCGCTTATTTTACTTCCTCGAAATCAACATCAGTTACTTCTTCGTTACCACCTTTATTATTATCACCTCCCTGCTGGTCGGGGCCAGGTTGTGAAGCATCCTGTTCGGCGCCCTGGGAATTCTTGTACATCTCTTCAGATGCTACCTGCCATACTGAGTTAAGTTCGGCAAGAGCCTTGTCAATAGCATCCAGATCCTGTGCTTTATGAGCTTCCTTAAGTTTGTTGAGAGCTTCTTCAATAGCAGGTTTTTTATCTGCAGGAAGTTTATCACCGAACTCTTTCAGCTGTTTTTCAGTTGTAAAGATCATACTATCTGCAGCATTTATCTTTTCAACTCTTTCTTTTGCTTGTTTGTCGGCTTCTTCATTAGCTTTGGCCTCGTCTCTCATCCTCTTTATCTCGTCATCGGAGAGGCCTGATGATGCTTCAATCCTGATTCTCTGTTCTTTACCTGTTCCCCTGTCCTTAGCTGCCACATGCAGTATACCGTTGGCATCTATATCGAAAGTTACCTCAATCTGCGGCACTCCCCTTGGGGCTGGCGGAATACCATCAAGATGGAATCGTCCGATGGTCTTGTTGCCTGAAGCCATAGGTCTTTCTCCCTGTAAAACATGTATTTCCACGGAAGGCTGGCTATCGGCAGCAGTTGTGAATACTTCTGTTTTCTTAGTCGGGATTGTTGTATTTGATTCAATCAGTTTTGTCATAACACCACCCATTGTCTCTATACCTAATGAAAGCGGAGTAACATCGAGTAGAAGTACATCTTTCACTTCACCTGTCAGAACGCCTCCCTGTATAGCAGCGCCAACGGCAACAACCTCATCAGGGTTAACACCTTTTGAAGGTACTTTTCCAAAGAATTTCTCAACGAGCTGCTGTATTGCAGGTATACGTGTGGAACCTCCAACCAGGAGCACTTCGTCAATATCAGATACTGTCAGTCCTGAATCTTTAAGAGCCAGCTTACAGGGCTCAACACATTTTTGTATCAGGGGATCACATATCTTTTCAAAATTGGCCCTTGTAAGGGTCTTTACAAGGTGTTTTGGAATACCGTCAACCGGCATGATATATGGGAGGTTGATCTCCGTTGTGGTGGAGCTGGAGAGTTCAATCTTAGCTTTTTCAGCTGCTTCTTTCAGCCTTTGCAGAGCCATAGGATCTTTCCTCAGGTCAACACCTTCATCCTTCAGGAATTCCTCAGCCATCCAGTCAATAATAAGATGATCAAAATCGTCTCCCCCCAGGTGAGTGTCTCCATTGGTTGATTTTACTTCAAATACTCCATCGCCAAGCTCAAGTATTGAGATATCAAATGTTCCACCTCCGAGGTCAAAGACAGCAATTTTAAGATCCTGGGCTTTTTTATCCAGACCATATGCCAGGGATGCTGCTGTAGGTTCATTAATGATCCTTTTAACTGTAAGACCGGCTATTTCACCAGCCTCTTTTGTTGCCTGTCTCTGAGAATCGCTGAAGTATGCAGGAACGGTAATAACAGCTTCAGTAACTTCCTGTCCAAGATAGTCTTCAGCTGTCTTTTTCATTTTCTGCAGTATCATTGCTGAGATTTCCTGTGGTGAATACATCCTGTCATCAATCTTGACACGGGGAGTGTTGTTATCACCTTTAACCACATTATATGTTACTCTTGCTATCTCTTTGTTAACCTTATCATATGTCTCTCCCATAAACCTTTTTATGGAATAGACAGTCTTCTTTGCATTGGTTATGGCTTGCCTTTTGGCAGGATCACCAACTTTACGTTCACCATTTTCAACAAAAGCAACGATGGAAGGAGTAGTCCTTTTGCCTTCACTATTGGGAATTACAACAGGTTCATTGCCTTCCATTACTGCAACGCATGAGTTTGTTGTTCCCAGATCGATTCCAATTATTTTTCCCATATTATATTAATTTTTAAAATTTCAATTTTGATATAAAGAGTAAGCAATGATTATGCCATTACAATTACTGGCCTGTTTCAGGCAATTATGACACCTTAATTAATATAAAAACCGGATTCATTCTATGTAAAACACTATGATCTTTTTAATATTTTCTTTCATTCAAAAGGTTATTTTTAGTGACTGTTGTTATATATATAATTGATTAGTAGCTATTTATCTGAAAAAGCTGATATCCATGGACTGTGTGGTAATACTCGTAATATGTTAGCCTCGGAGGAAAAACATCTGTTCTGACAAAACGACAGAGCAGTATATCCATGCTGACATGATAAAAAGAGAAGCTGCACTGTGTTTCATACATCACAAATAAGTAACTTTGGCATTTGTAATCAACAACTGAATATTATGTCAATACACAAGTCTGTAAAGAGGGTAACAACTCATGTTCTTAATGAGATGAAACTTAAGGGTGAAAAGATCGCTATGTTGACAGCATACGATTATTCCATGGCAAAGATCATTGATGAGGCTGAAATTGATGTGATTCTTGTAGGTGATTCAGCTTCCAATGTAATGGCAGGTTTTGATACTACTCTGCCTATTACCCTGGATAATATGATATACCATGCTGCCTCTGTGGTGAGGGCTGTTACCAGGGCACTCGTGGTGGTTGACCTTCCATTTGGTACATACCAGGGCAATTCAAAGGAGGCACTTGCATCATCAATACGCATCATGAAGGAGACAGGGGCACATGCAGTAAAGCTCGAAGGAGGGCTCCAGGTTGTCGAATCAATTGAAAGGATATTATCAGCAGGTATTCCGGTTATGGGGCATCTGGGACTTACTCCACAGGCGATCCATAAATTTGGCACGTACGTTGTCAGGGCCAAGGAGGAAGAGGAAGCAAGGAAGCTCATGGATGACGCGAAACTGTTAGAAAAAACCGGATGTTTTGCCGTTGTACTGGAAAAAATACCGGCCCGGCTTGCTGAAGAGGTGACCAATACCATTAAGATACCAACTATCGGGATAGGAGCGGGTGGAAGTACTGATGGACAGGTACTTGTTCTGCACGATATGCTTGGAATTACCCAGGAATTTTCACCACGCTTCCTTCGCAGGTATCATAATCTTTATTCGGAGATAAAGGGAGCTGTCCAGTCATATATCAATGATGTCAGGTCTCAGGATTTTCCCAACGAAAAGGAACAGTATTAAGGAACATGGAATGGTTGAGATACTATACGAAGACAATCATTTAATAGCCGTATATAAAAGATCTTCAGACCTTTCTCAGGGTGACAGGACAGGAGATGCTGCTCTTGACAGTGCGATTAAGAGATACCTGGCCGAAAAGTACAAAAAACCCGGTGCGGTTTTTCTCGGTGTTATTCACAGGCTTGACCGTCCGGTGAGCGGCGTGCTTGTATTTGCAAGGACATCGAAAGCATTGCAGAGAATGAACGAGATGTTCCGTACCAAACAGGTCAGAAAGACATATTATGCAATTGTAAAGGAAAGGCCTCCTGAAGATGAAGCAACTATCACTCATTATCTTAAGAAGAATGAAAAGCAGAACAGGAGTTATGTTTATGATACACCGGTCAGGGGATCAAGGGAAGCCTCACTTACCTACAGGCTGATAGCAAGATCGGAACGCTTCTGGTTGCTTGAGGTGGAATTGCATTCTGGCCGTCATCACCAGATAAGGGCCCAACTGGCCGGGATTGGCTGCCCGATAAAGGGAGACCTGAAATATGGCTATTCACGTTCCAACGATGACGGGAGTATAAGTTTATTCGCAAGAAGACTGGAATTTATTCACCCTGTAAGAAAAGAATCAGTGACCATTACAGGCCATTTGCCGGAAGGTGATGTGTGGTCTCTTTTCGTGAATTCAATAAAATAAAGAATGAGCCGGTTTTTGCCGGCTCATTTCTGTCTAACCCTCTAAAATATAAAAATACACCTGATCACTTAACTCATAACTACTTATGCAACGGGAATTAAACATTCCAGATACATTATACAGGGTTTTTCAAATCTCAAAAGTAATTATCCTGTGATATTTCCCGGTTAAAACAAGGTTAATAAGAGTTAAGGAAAAGTTAAATTATATATTATGAATACATAATAGTATATTTTTGTGTCATGAACAGTAAGAAATTTGCGGGCCTCATCGTGATGATGCTGTTATCCATTGTAGGTATAATATGGGTTCAGATCGTATGGATATCAAAAGCTGTAAAAATCCAGAATGCCAGATTTAATAACAGTGTTATGATCAGCCTGGCCAATGCAGCCAGTTCTTTAGAGCGGGCCCGCAATATGAATTTCATAAATGACTTTATGTTCAGGCCATCTGCATCGTTAAGTGATACTTCAAATAGCATGAGTGGTTTTCTTAGTGTGGGCACATATTCTTCAGCCCCTGACAGCGAGATAAATGTGAGCATAACGAACCAGACAATTTCGGGTGATGCTGATACGGCCCATATTACCACCTATAACAGATCATATACTATTAACAATGATACTTCTATCGTATCCGATTCTTCATCTTATATTGTCGCTACACCTGACAGGACAGGTAAGATGAATATTGTAAAGAAGGAGGAAAATGCAGGATCAGGCCCAAATGGTCTTTATATGAATCAGAATGATTCTCTGAACTGGGTAAAGAAAAGGAGAAATGAGTTGCGGAACATGACTGACCAGGTGATAGCTGACCTGTACAACTGGGAAAAGTATCTGCAACTGGATAACAGGGAGGTGGAGACTGCTCTCGGTCGATCGTTAAGATACCAGGGTATTACTACCCCGTATGAGTATGCAATAATAAAAAACGGAGTTGTCGATGACGGAAGATATAAGAAATCAGCAAAGAATGATTTTCTGAGGACGGCCTATCGAATAAGGCTGTTTCCTGATGATATTATCAGGTACGACCTTGAACTTGCAGTAATTTTCCCTGATAGGACGAACTATGTCCTGGGAAGTATTGGCTGGCTCCTTGGAGGATCTCTTATTTTTTCGATATTCATTCTTCTTACTTTTGCGCTGAGCCTTTATTTTATCATACGCCAGAAAAAGATTTCCGAGATGAAATCAGATTTCATCAACAATATGACCCATGAGTTCAAGACACCTATAGCGACTATTTCACTTGCTGCAGACACCATAAATAATCCGAAGGTCATCAATGATGAAACACGTATACGGCATTTTATCGATATGATAAAAAAGGAAAACAGCAGGATGAATAAAAAGGTGGAGACAATATTACAGATAGCTTCTCTAGATAAAAAAGAGATTGAATTCATGTTTAAGAATGTATCTATTCATGATATCGTAGAACATGCCCTGGAGACAATAGAAATACAGGTTCAGCAAAGGCAAGGTAAGGTCATCCTTCATCTGGATGCTGAACAGCCTGTTATATATGGCGACTTTGATCATCTTACCAACCTGGTCAATAACCTGCTTGACAATGCTATGAAATACTCTCCGGACTCACCTGAGATAACAGTTAGTACTGAAAACAAAGAAAAAGGTGTAATTTTGTCAGTTGAAGATAAAGGTATCGGCATGACAAAGGCGATCCAGAGTAAGATATTTGAGAGATTCTACCGGCAGAGTTCAGGGAATATACATGATGTTAAAGGCTTTGGCCTGGGGCTGAATTATTCAAGAGCAATAGTAGAAGCTCATAAGGGAAATATTACCGTTACTAGTGAGCCGGGTAAGGGTAGCCGGTTCGATATATATTTACCATTTAACTGGGAGAACTAGATCATGAGTAGCAAAACAGCAAAGATTTTTTTAGTAGAAGATGACCTTAGTTTCGGGTCTGTACTTAAGTCATATCTTGAGATCAATGATTTCGACGTTGAATGGGTAGATGATGGTAAATATGCTCTGGAACATTTCAGGAAGGGAGTTTACAGTATATGCATACTGGATATTATGCTACCTCATGTTGATGGATTTACCATAGCCAACGAGATACGCCAGATAAATACAGATGTCCCGATAATATTTCTAACAGCCAAGAAACTTAAGGATGATGTTTTAAAAGGCTATGGCGTTGGAGGGGACGATTATATAACAAAGCCCTTCGATACGGATATTCTTCTTGCTAAAGTCAAGGCCATAATGGCCAGGCGTGATTCCCAGTCAGCATCAAAGGATATATACGAAATTGGCAAGTTCATCTTTAACTCCAAACTCAGGACACTCACAATCGGGGATGATGAGAAAAAGTTGTCGCCGAAGGAGGCCCAGTTACTTGAGCTGCTGGCACTCAATCCCAATTCACTCATCAGCAGGGAACTGGCTCTGAAAAAGATCTGGGGTGCTGATGATTATTTCACAGCCAGGAGTATGGATGTCTATATTACAAAGCTAAGAAAGTTCCTATCGGAAGATCCTGAAATAAATATTAAAAATATCCACGGAGCCGGGTTCCAGCTCATCATCAGGGAAGACTGACTTTCAGGTAGTTTTTTCTGAACTGAAGGGGTAGGAGGTCTGCCACACTCTCTGTTATCAGGGTCCTGTCTTTCCCCGAGAGTATTATCCTTATGTTTTTACCGTTCCTTGATTCTTCCTCTGCTATTACCTGCCTGCAGTTACCGCATGGTGTTACAGGTTCCTCGGTTATTCCCGCATCAGTAATGGCAGCTATTGCAATCACCACCGGCCTGTCATCTTTATAATTTGCCACTGCATAAGAAAGGGCACTTCTTTCCGCGCAAATACCCGATGGGAAAGCAGCATTTTCAACATTTGTTCCGCATATTATCCTGCCGCTTTCCAGTTTTATTGCTGCTCCGACTCTGAACCTCGAATATGGAGCATATGCATTCAGGGCTGATTTTCTTGCAGCCTCTATCATATCCCTTGTTTCGGTATCAAGTTCCCCGGGGCTTTCGGCTTCCCTGTACGATATTGTAATCTTCTTTGTCTTAATCATATGTAACCTGTACAATATATGTTCTAAAGGTAATAAATATTGTTAATATTATTCCGGAACATGATTGATTCATCATAATCGGAACAAATAACACATGCCGGGCAATGCAATATTTTTATTTTCGTTAGTAACATTGTCGGAGACCGGAATTATGATATGATTGTAAAAAAGTACGAGTAGTAACATTTTTTCTATTTTTGTCAGAAAAAATATGATTCGGAAAGTATTTATATACATTGCCCCGGTGCTTTTGGCTGCAGGGTTGTTCTCTTGCCGTGCTTACAGGCCGGTAGCTTCATCACATACTTCTGCTCCTCGTTATTCAGATGAGGAATATATACATCATTACAGCGACCTTGCTGTGAGTGAGATGAAAAGGACCGGGGTGCCTGCCAGCATTACCCTTGCCCAGGCTATGATAGAGTCTGATTGCGGGCATAGCAGGCTGGCACTGAAAGCAAATAATTATTTTGGAATAAAATGTCATGATGACTGGAACGGACCCACTATACGGCATAATGATGATCGCAGGAATGAATGTTTCAGGAAATACCGTAAGCCCGAGGAATCATTCTATGATCATTCGGATTTTCTAAGATCAGGGTCACGTTACAGCTTCCTATTCGATCTCGATCCGACTGATTATAAGGCATGGGCCAGGGGATTGAAAAAAGCAGGCTATGCTACCAATCCAGATTATGCAAATATGTTAATCAGGAAGATTGAAGCTAATAACCTAATGATATATGACAGGGGATATACAGTAGAAAAACGCTCTTCTGAAAATAAAGACTCCGGTAATTTTCAGGCAGATAACCCGGTAAGCCGGGATCCGGGTCCGGTGGCAAATAACTACACACCCGGTAATTTTGTGATGGAAAGACCCCGGCGCATTATGGAGAACAACAGGATCAAATATATAATAGCCAGGGATGGCGAGACAAGGGAAAAGATAGATGATGAGTTTCAGCTGCTGAGATGGGAACTGGCAAGATACAACGAACTGCCATCAGATTTCATGGTTGTTCCCGGACAGATCCTATACCTGCAGCCAAAGAGATCGAAGGCAGAGCCTGGCAAGGAATATTACACTACCGAAGAGGGAGATACGATGTATATGATCTCACAAAAGTATGGAGTCAGGCTGAAGGATCTATACGAGATGAATCGGATGGACAGCGGAACAGAACCTTCGCCGGGAACCAGGATCTGGTTGAGAAGGATCAAACCTGTCAATTAACTTTGATTTTGTATCCTGAGATATTGAATCCTCTGAGAAACTCTTCCTTATCCATCTTCTTTTTGCCTTCAAGCTGAAGGCTTATAATGTCGATATACCCGTTTTTACAGACAATCCTTAGTGTATTCTTATTGTCTGAAATAATCTTACCGGGGGAGAGATTATGATCAGCATTCTCAAAACGGCTCTCATATACTTTAAACATCAGTGTACCTGAATTATTTACTAAATACGATCTCGCACACGGATAAGGGGCTAATCCTCTTATGAAGTTATTTATTGTTTCCGGTTCCTTATTCCAGTCAATGATACAGAATTCAGGATCTATCTTCGGTGCCTGTTTTATGGTTTCTCCAGGTGCAATGAGTTCAGATTGCGGTACAGGCCTGATCCTGTTCTCAACTATGGCAGATATAGTCCTGATAACCAGTCTGGCACCATGTTTCATCAGCCTGTCGTGCAGATCTCCTGCATTTTCGAACGGGAATATATGAAGTTCCTCTCTCATGAGAATATTCCCGGTATCTATTTTTTCATCAATGAAAAAAGTGGTGACACCCGTAACTGTTTCCCCGTTTATGATGACATGGTTTATGGGTGCAGATCCCCTGTACTGTGGCAGAAGTGAAGCATGAAGATTAATCGTGCCGAGGGCAGGTATTTTCCAGACCACCTCGGGAAGCATCCGGAAGGCTACCACAATAAACAAATCAGCCCTGAGCTGTTCAAGTGTCTGAATAAAAGCGGGATCTTTCAGGTTTTCCGGCTGAAGAATAGGCAGATAACTAAATTCAGCAAATTCTTTTACAGCAGATTTTTTTAGTTTCCGGCCTCTGCCTGCAGGCTTGTCAGGTGTTGTTACAACTGCAACAACATTCATCCCGTTCATCAGTAATGAACCAAGTGTTGCCACGGCAAACTCAGGGGTGCCCATAAATACTATCCTGAGGTTTTTCATATCCGGTTAATTACTGTTGGACTCAAAATTATCAAATAGATCAGTCTTTTGCAATGTGTTTATAGCATGACAGGTTATGTCCCATCTTGGTAGCCTTTGTTTCAAGGTAGAACTGGTTATAAGGATTTGATTCAATTACCAGGGGGATGGTTTCAACGATCTTTATACCATAACCTTCCAATCCGGCTCTTTTTACAGGGTTATTGGAGATCAGTCTAACTTTTCCCAATCCCAGTTCCCTCATTATACTTGCGCCTACACCATAATCCCTTTCATCTTCACCGAAGCCCAATTCCAGGTTGGCTTCAACGGTATCCCTGCCTTCTTCCTGCAGCCTGTATGCTTTAATTTTATTAAGCAGGCCGATACCTCTGCCTTCCTGGCTAAGGTAGATAACAACACCTTTGCCTTCAGCTTCCACCATTTCCATAGCCTTATGAAGCTGGGGCCCGCAGTCGCATCTGAGTGATCCGAATATGTCACCTGTAAAACATGAAGAATGGAGCCGAACCAGGACAGGCTCATCCTTGGTCCAGGTGCCTTTTACCAGTGCAGCGTGTTCCAGTCCGTTGCTTAACTGCCTGAAAGGGATGAACTCAAATTCTCCCCTGGTGGTCGGAAGACTCACTCTTTCGCCTTTTTCAATTATCGAATCTCTTTCAAGGGTATACTGGATAAGATCCTTAATTGCAATTATCTTAATTCCGAATTTTTCTCTCAATGATAACAGGTCGTTTAGCCTGGCCATTGATCCGTCATCATTCATAATCTCAACGAGAGCTCCTCCCGGCCTCAAACCGGCCATCCGGGTAAGATCTACCACGGCTTCTGTATGACCTGCCCTCCTGAGTACTCCTTTTGCTTTTGCCTTCAGCGGGAAGATATGTCCGGGTCTGCCGAGATCAGATGGCTTTGTTGCAGGATCAACCAGTGCCTTTATGGTCAGGGCTCTGTCTACGGCAGATACACCTGTAGTTGTTACATCATTCAGCAGATCCACTGATACGGTAAACTGGGTGGAGTGTAATGAAGTATTGGTGCCAACCATAAGATCAAGTTCAAGTTCCTCACATCTCTCTTCGGGCAGGGCCGTGCAGATAAGTCCCCTGCCATATTTTGCCATAAAATTTACTATCTCCGGAGTAATAAGTTCTGCAGAGCATATAAAGTCACCTTCATTTTCCCTGTCCTCGTCATCGACAACAATTAAAAGCTCTCCCTTCTTAATATCCTCAATGGCTTCTTCAATTGTATTCAGCTTAATTTCATTCATTTTAATATTAATGGTTTTATTCAGATACATTCTTACCGGTCTTCCCATTAGCAGGGAGCCTGAAAAGGAAATCCCTGATTTTTTTAAAAAACAGTAAATATGTATCAATGTTCATTATCATGGAATCGGACGTGGCCTTATATGTAAGGAAGACTCCTATAGGCAGTAGTATATATGAGGCAGCCCACATACCGGCGAATGTTCCCACAACATCTTCCTCGACAAGCTTCTGAGCCGATATGGAAATAACATAATAGACCACGAAGAAGAAGATAGAGATAACAGCCGGGGTTCCCAGTCCTCCTTTTCTTATAATAGCGCCCAGAGGAGCCCCGATGAAAAAGAAAACAAGACATGCAAAAGACATTGTCAGCTTCTTGTTCCATTCCACCTCATATCTCTTAATTGTTTTTACATCGAAATGAAGCGATTCTGTCTTCTGTGTCAGGCTGTTTGTTGCATCTTTTATGCTCTCAATTGCATTGGCAAGAACGGATCTTTTATCCATCAGTGACACCGAGTCAAAGATTGCATCTGTCTTAAAGGTAGTGAACCTGTGGATATCTTTTTTACCCGTTTCTTTCGGAACCTTGCTGGGGACAAAATATTCCTTGCGGAAGATCTTGTTGACAAGAAAATCATTAAACTGATTATTTACCTTAGTAACATATCTTTTGTTCAGTGAATCTATATAAAAGGTAAGTTCAGATATGTTTTTCATCGAAGCTGTTGATTTGAACAGACCCTGTTCACTTCTTTCCAAATCAAAGCCGCTAAGTGGTATGACGATGCTTTGTTCTTTGAAAAAGTCCTTCCTTGAGGGATATTTTCTTGCCGCGGGGAGCATATTTTTTTCAAGCATCTCATTATAAGCGTATCCGCTGTACAGGGTCATTATCAGACCTGTTTCATCTGGTGTCAGCTTCATATAACCTGAGTCGGCCAGGATAACATGTGTATCACCTCTCCTGTCGCGCTGGTCATATATGATCAGGTTTTCCAGCTTGTTTGTTTCAGGATCTTTCTTTGTAATCTTTATGCTGAAGTCGGGGACACCATTATAAAAAGTGCCTGCCTGGATGTTAATGTCAGGTTTCTTTTTGCGTATATCAAACAGTAGAGTTCGTGCCTGTTCTGTTGAATAAGGGAGTATATTGTTTGAAAAGAAAAATGAGATGACAGCTATGAAGGCAAGTAATAGTATAAGGGGACGCATTATCCTCTGCAAAGGTATTCCCGATGCTTTTAAGGCAGTCAGTTCACTGAATTCACCCATATTTCCGAAGGTCATAAGAGAGGCAAGTAGTATTGCAAGGGGCAGGGCCATCGGTACGAAGGTAAGGGCGAAGTGATAGATAAGTTCTGCCAGGACCTTGAAACCCAAACCTTTCCCTGCCAGCTCATCAACATACATCCATAAAAACTGCAATATAAGAATGATGAGCACAATGAAGAATGTCAATACCAGCGGACCAACAAATGATTTTAATACGAACTTGTCAACTCTCTTCACAGCCTGTTTGCATTAGAGGTGCAAAATTACTTGATTTTTATCAAAAATCATTACCTGCGAAGATTCATTTTAAATTATGTGTTTCTTGACTAATGTCAAAGGTCTTGTGTCCCTGGATCTCTATATTCCCAGTAATCTTTTCAGGTCGTTGACCTGTGAGTCCCAGAGGTATATTGAATCGTCTTTCTCATCCTCGTCGGCAAAGTCGATGATCAGGAGAGAAAGTCCGCCTGTCAGTTCTTCAACATTGATTCTGAATTCGAAATAGTTGTCGTCCTCATTCTCCATATCAACCCATTCAAACCTTACCAGTTTGTTTTCCTTAATGGCTGCCAGACGTGCTTTGGTTTCAGTATTATTCCAGAAAAATGAAAAAAGGTCGCCATCGACATTTACCTGCTCGGCAAACCATTCCCCCAAACCTTCCGGCGTACTTAGTCGTGAGAAAAGGACTTTTGGTGAACAGTTAAGGGGATATTCCAGTTCGAACTTCATTCTCATAGAAGGAATTTATTCATTTTTCTTTACATTGTCTGCAATATAGAAAAAATTCTTAAACTAAAATACCATATTGTTATTTTGTGACAAACTGTTTATATTTGCACCCTCAAAAACCACCTGCCAGTGACGGGGATATGTGAAAATTCAGCAGATAGAGGCTAGGGTGGGTAGAGTCCGTCTTCGCCGGGGCTACGGAGCACAGGGCACTCCTTCGCCAAGGCTACGGAGCACAGGGCACTCCTTCGCCAAGGCTACGGAGTACAGGGCACTCCTTCGCCAAGGCTACGGAGTACAGGGCACTCCTTCGCCAAGGCTACGGAGTACAGGGCGAGATAGCTCAGTTGGTTAGAGCGCATGATTCATAATCATGAGGTCGGGGGTTCAATTCCCCCTCTCGCTACAAGGAAAGAGGCCGTCTCATAACATAATTTGAGACGGCCTCTTTGTTTGGATTTTCTGAAGATTTAATTAATGCACGTTTTTGTGGGAGATTTTGATCGGGTTCCGGATAAAAA
>Ga0315535_1001520_pt1 | contig 15429 bp, 15 predicted proteins | sample SalMarSW160220MG_2_FD_203092 | JGI IMG/M metagenome (GOLD analysis project Ga0315535, IMG submission 203092) | Salt marsh sediment microbial communities from the Plum Island Ecosystem LTER, Massachusetts, United States - Salt Marsh Sediment SW1602-20 ...
TCGTCCCAACGCCCTGCGACGGGTGTAGTTCGACGGTTTGTTCGCCGGCGATGTTGTCCGTGATCCATGTGAGGCTGCCGGAACTCACGGTGAACGTGTCGACCGCTCGTGATGAGAAGAAGAGCCCCTGCCCGGTGTGGGACTCGGGGTCGGTCGTGAAGGCGCCGGATTGGAGCATTCGAATGCTCGAGAACTCATCGCGAAGACCCTGCACGGCGGCGATGTGCTTGAAGATGCCGATCCCGTTGTCACTGACCGAGAGCCAGGTGTCTCCGTCTCGGGTCCGATGCGTGATGGTCAGGAGTGTCGACTGGGCGTGGTCGATGACGTTGTTGACCATCTCTCCAAACACGAACTCATGTGTGGTTCTGGCCTGCCGGTTCGTGGACGGTCCGAGGATGTCGTTCTGCAGTTCCCTCCACAGGGCGTGTTCGGTCATTCCGGCGGAGATCTCGCGAACCCAACGGTTGTCATACGCGACCCTGTATCTCACCGATCGTCCTCGAGTCTTGTCGACGTACTCGACGTCTCCGGTCTCGATCAGATCCTTGAGGTGATACAGGACACCGGGACGCGTCAGGCCCGTGGCCTCGATGAGTTCGCGCATCGACACGCTGGGGGAGCGTTCGATCGCCCTGCGGATGACGTCAACCCGGGGTACTTGCCTTTTTGACATTTACGCGTCCATTGTCTCTCTAAATGTCAAAATGTCAAGCAGAGAGCTGGTGGCCCGGAGAAGTGGTGTCATCTACCTTGCGGCGTCAAGCACCTCGTCCAGGCGTTCGAAGTTCTCATCCATGCCGCCCTCGGTCTTGTCGAAGGCGAGCATCTCGGCACAGTGCTCGGCCGAGGTGTAGATCGAGAGAACTTCGACGCGCGAACGGTCGTCACCGATGTCGACGAATCGCAGGGTCTCTAGGGTCGGCCGTGGGTCTCCTTCGAACTCCCACGTGTGGACGATCAGATCGCTGGGGCGGACCTCGTGGTAGGCGCCGAAGAATGTGTAGGTGCCGTCGCCGATGAGGATCGAGTAGCGGAACGCCCCTCCGGTCTCTGCATCGAAACGAGCCATGTCGCAGGACGAGCCTCGCGGTCCCATCCACCGCACGAATACCTCGGGATCGATGTGCGCCCGAAAGACCCGCTCGGCGGGAGCATCGAACTCGCGGGTGTGGCTGACCGATTGTCGGTCGACACGAAGGTGGACGGTGGGTTTCATTCCTCGTTCCTTTCCTCGGCGAGGAGATCGTCGAGACGTTCGTAGCGGGCTTCAAGTTCATCGAGTCGGGACCGCAGCCAGCTCGTCGCTGACTCGACGCCACGCCGCTCGAGTCGAACCGGACGGTGGCGACCCTCGCGACGCTGCGAGACCACGCCTGCCGCCTCCAGAACCTTGATGTGTTTGGATACGGCCTGGAGCGAGATGGGGAACAGGGCCGCCAGCTCGTTCACGGTCGCATCGCCCCGATCTGCGAGGCGCTCGACGATCGCGGACCGCACGGGATCCCCCAACGCGTGGAATGTGGCCGTCATGGCGGGGTCGAGTGTCAGGCTCACATCGGCAAGATAATCAACCAAATGGTTGAATGTCAACACCTGCCCAGCAGATTAGGTCGAGGCCCCAACAACTGACTCCAGCAGATGGTTATGCTACGGAATATCTACCAAAAGAGAATCGAATGGCAGATGCGGTCGGATGTGGCCGTGTGACGGGAGTCGTTGCCGAACAGGCAGCTCCTGACGTGCCCATCCAGGAAGAGAAACAGGAGGTACACGTGACTGCACGTGTGGGGCAGCATGCCCCTGACTTCACCGCTCCTGCGTACCACAAGGGCACCTTTGGGCAGGTGAGTCTTTCCGACCACGCCGGCAAGTGGGTGCTGTTGTGCTTCTATCCCGGCGACTTCACCTTCGTCTGAGCGACTGAGGTGTCGGCGGTCGCCGACAGGTACGAGGAGTTGCAGGCGTTGGGTGTCGAGGTCATCTCGGTGAGTGTCGACAGCCACTTCGTCCACAAGATGTGGAACGACTATGAGCTCACCAAGATGGTGGACGGAGGGGTCCAGTTCGCCATGGCGTCGGATCAGGCGGGCAACGTCGGACGGGCGTACGGGGTGTGGGATGAGAATGCGGGCATCGAACAGCGTGGCCGTTTCCTCATCGACCCGGATGGTGTCATCCAGGCGGTGGAGGTCGTCATGAACGCGGTCGGGCGCAGACTCGCTGAGACGTTCCGTCAGATCAAGGCACTCCAGCTGGTCCGCGAATCCGGCGGCACGCAGGCAACGCCTGCAGGATGGATGCCCGGACAGCCCACGCTGACACCCGGCCCGGAGCTGGTCGGCAAGGTGTGGGAGGTGTGGAGCCCCAAAGACGAAACCTAGGTGCGACAGACGAATCAGTTCGAATCTGGTCGGGGCTACCACGCGCAACCCCTGCTCAGCGGGGGTTGCGTTCTTCATGGCCCGATGACTGGTGGGTCTTGGGCCACGTGTGGGCACTGTCCGAGCGATAGCGCCGCGGACGTGGCAGCGAAGGACCTCTCAGCCTGAGTGAGCAGCAGGCGACTCGGTGCGGGTGCTCGAAGAACGACTAGGACGTTCGGTCGCGCCGACGCTCCAGGCCCGCAACGGTGAGCCCGGCGGTGAGGATCCCCAACGCTATCGCGGGGAATGCGATCCCGGTGAGAGCCTCGACGGCGGTGTCGAATGCGACAGTGAGCCCCTGGATTGGCGAGAGGCTGCCAGCGACAGAGTTCCGAGCGTCAGGTGGGCCGGTGTCACCTGCGACGGTGGTGGGTACGGGTGCTTGGGTGGTGGTTGTGGTGGTGGGTTCGGGTGCTTGGGTGGTGGTTGTGGTGGTGGGTTCGGGTGCTTGGGTGGTGGTTGTGGTGGTGGGTTCGGGTGCTTGGGTCGTGGTTGTGGTGGTGGGTTCCGGCGGTCGAGAGGTGGTTGTCGTTGATGCCGGGTCGAGGAACCAGGCAGTGATCTCGATGTCGTCGACGTAGATATGGCCGGAGACGCCGGTGCCTCCGCAGAGGAACCTGATCCTGGTGTTCGGTCCGCCGTAGGCAGCGACATCAAAGCTCGCGTCGATCTGGTTGGCGTTGCCGAAGAAGTCGTATGTGGCCAGTGTGGACCAGGATCCGCCTCCGTTGCCTGAGATGGCGACCGCAACCGCGCCGGGCGTCGGTCCCATGGGTTCACGTCGTAAGCGGAACGTCAGCTGGGCCGAGAGGGCTCCCGATAGGTCGACCTCGCGCCAGACCCCATGCCCATCGATGTCGGCGGCGTCGCCACCGAACCGGAGGCAATTGGCAACCGCGCAACGGCTGCTGTTGACAACATCGATGATGCCGCTGGAAGGGCCGTCCGATTCTCCGATCTCCGACCACGCTCCCGTCCAGCTGATGGTGCCGTCGCTGCCGCTGTATGAGATAGCGGCAAACTCGTCTCTGGCCGACTCGTCGACGTCCGCGTACGCCGACCCCGACATGGCTCCATACAGCGTGAAGGAGAGCAGGACGATCACACCGAGCCGGATGAACCGTCCGGAGGCCATCGCGCCAATCACGCTCGCCGACCGGCTGTTTGCTCGTGAAGCACCTCGGCGCCCGCAGAAGACGGCAGATTCCAGGGATCAGCTTGGGCGGCGTGCTCGGTGTCATCAGTGCGGTGCGTGTCGTCCGGCAAGGTGAGTGCGAACGAGGTCAATCCCGAAGATCGATCGTAAGTGAGGTCGCCGCCCATTCCGATGGCGACCGCCTTTGAGACTGCAAGGCCCAAGCCAACGCTGCCGCTCACGAGCGCCTTCTGACCGGCGTTTCCGAAAGGCTCGAAGAGTCGGCTCCTCGTCTCGTCATCAACGCCGGGTCCACCGTCCGTGACCACGAACACAGCTCGGCCGGCGGCTCGGGAGCCGCTGACCGTGATACCGGGTCCACCGTGTTGAACGGCGTTCGAGATGAGGTTTCGCAGAATCTGCCTGAACCGCACCCGGTCGGCGTTCACGATCATCGCAGCGCAATCCAAGCGTATTTCGTGTCCGGCTCGATGAAACGGGGCGATCACGCCTCTGATCTCGATTCGGGGATCGAAATCCTGAGCCGCAAACGTCAGCTCGTCGGCGTCGAGGCGAGCAGCGGTGAGGAGATCTTCGACCATGCGACTCAGGTCGGCCGCCTCGGTGTTGATGACCCTGAGCAGATCGTTGGCTTCGTCCGGGTCGGTGACGTTCCCCTGGAGCAAGGCCTCCGAGAATCCGTAGATGGCCGTGAGGGGCGTGCGGAGTTCATGGGAGACTCCAGCGACCATCTCGCGCTGAGCACCCAGTCTCGCGTCCATTTCAACCTGCTTCTCGCGGAGCTGGCGGCGCGCGATAGACCAATACGCAACGACTACAGCTCCAGGGATCAGCAGCGTGATGAGCACCCTGGTCACCAGAGCAACCAGCTCGGCGCTGTCTTGATTGCTTGCTATCCGCTCCGCCACGTTCGACTGAGCTCTCTCGAGAGTCCCGGCCAGTGCGTCGTAGGCCTGTTCGAAAGTCGAGTCTCTCTCCTGGGCGGCCGCATCGTGCTCGTTCGATCCGACAAGTTGCAGCACTTCGGTGCCCGACGAGCGAAACGCCTCGAGCTGGGATTCGAGCATGGGCGCCTCGTTCAACAGTTGCGGCGGCACAGAATCCGCCCAACCGCCGAACCCATCGAGGCTCTTCTTTGCCTCATCGAGGGCAACATCGACGGCGCCGTCGCCCACGGCCCCGAGTTCATAGCTGAGCCCGAAGTTGACGGCCTGGCCGGTGGCGCTGCGCGCCAGTGCGGCCGATCCTTCTGCGGCGTTGGTCCAGTGCAGTAGCGACGCGTTCTCGGCTACCCGATTGGCGCTGGACTGTTCGGCAAATACCACTGCCACAGCAACAAACGTGATTGCGAACGCAGCCACCAACACCATTGTCACGGCGAGCCACCAGCGGGCGCCGCGCTGTGTGTTGGTGGCGGCTCCGGCCGAGACACCAGTACGGGATTTCACAGACAGAACATCGACATCAACCCGAACGGGGTTGAGCGTGTTCGACCGCCAGTCCGGTCCGAGAGAAGCGTCGAACAGGCCGGCACGGAGCGACGTTTCGGCGCCGGTCGACGCGCAGAAGATGATCCGGAGTGCCGCGAACCGGAGCCCAGTGGGATTCACATGCCGCAGCCGACGCCATCGGCCCGGACCGTTTGGTCCTTGCGCCGGATCTTGGTGTGTCCGGATACCTTCAGACCGGCGGATGCCGTTCCGCCACAGGATCCACCGGTCCGGCCGGCCGTCGTCGTACAGCAGGCGGGCGACCTCGTGATCGCCGGAGCGAAGCAGCGTCGGGTCGCGGTCAGGGCACAGTGCGAACGCTCTCGGGCAACGCGGAGGGAAGTTGCAGCCTGTCGGGGGATCTGTCGGGCTCGGCACGGTTCATCATCGATCCGGACGGGGTGATCCAAGCCATGGAGGCGACGACGCCGCCAGTCGGCAGGCACCCCGCCCTACAGGCGAAGGGCGAGGTTTGCCAAATCCAGGCGTACCAACTGGTGCGCGGGAAGGGAGGGATCGAGGCGACGCCGGCAGAGTGGATGCGAGGCGATGCGACGCTGAAACCCGGCCCATCGTTGATAGGCCACGTCTGGGGGGTGTGGAACCCACAAATGGAGACCCCTCCGCAGCTAGCCTTCTGCGAATGGGGAAGTACCTCCTCCGTCGGACAGTCTCAGGGGTTGTCGCGTTGGTGGTGTTCACCGCCGTCATGTTCTTCCTCGTGGACGTCTTGATTCCGGGCGATTACTTCACCCCATTTCGGCTGGGTATGAGAGCCGAGGAAGTGGACGCGCTGAGGGTCCAGTACGGTCTCGACCGCCCGATCTACATCCGCTACGTGTTCTGGCTGAAGAACTTCGTCTTTCACGGGTTCGGACAGTCCACGACAGGGTTCAATAGCCGGGCGCCTCTGATGGATGCACTGTCCGCGACGCTGCTCGTGTTCGTTGTGGGGCTGGGGCTCGCGTACCTCTTCGGGTCTTGGCTGGGAAGGATCGCCGGGTGGAAACGCGGCGGGGTTGGCCGGTCACTCACATTCGTGTCGATCATCACCTACACCATCTTCCCGCCGTTCCTCGGTTTCCTGATGCTGTACTTCCTCGGCAGCAAGACCGCGGATCTCCGCCAGCAACTCGTTGGAGCATCGGTCGACTGGCAGGTGGTGAGTGAGACGTCCGTGATGGCCAGGATGAATCTCACCATCATCTTTGCGACCGCTGGCGTGCTCGTTGTCCTGGCCCTTGCCGCACGGGCGTTTGGCAAGCGGAGGCTGCTGTCACCACTCGGCAAGGTCATCGCCATCGCCGCAGTGAGCTTCGGATGGTGGGCGTACAAGGGGATCCTGCCGTATACGATCGATGTCTGGCTTCAAGCCGCCATCCCGATCGTCGCGTTCGGCATCCTCTCCTACGGTGACTTCCTGCTGGTGATGCGCACGTCCATCTCGGGAGTGATGAACGACGACTACGTCGCAACCGCCATCGCGAAAGGCGTGCCGAATCGCGTGGTTCGAGATCGCCACGCCGGGCGCAATGCCATCTTCCCGGTTCTCGGACGGCTCATCGTGAGCATCCCATATCTGCTCAGCGGACTCGTGATCATCGAGCAGTCTGTCGGGTGGGGCGGTATCGGAACGACACTGTTCGCGGCCGTTACGTCACAGGATCTCCCGGTTGTCATGGATGTGCTGCTGCTCATCGGCATCTTCACCCTTGTTGTGCGGTTGGTCTTCGAAGTTGCCCAAGCTGCCCTGGACCCGAGAGTGTGGAAACCCGCATGAGACTCCTTCTCGAACGTCTCCGTGCCCGACGGCGAAGCATGGGTCGAACGCTGCGTGCCATTCTGGGCAGCCCCACCGCGGTCGTCGGTTTTGCCCTGATCATCCTCTTCGGGCTGGCAGCGATCGCCCACCCGATTCTCATGAAGACGGTGTGGCCCTCCAAGGTGTATGACCCGCTGACCGGCTATGACTTCTCGGCGCTGCCGCCGGCGCCGCCTTCGTCGGCGCATCTGCTCGGAACCGACTCTCTCGGACGGGACGTCCTCAGCATGATCCTCGCCGCCACGCGTCCGGCGTGGGTGGTGGCACTCGTGGCGGCCACAACCACCGGGATCCTCGCGACGCTCATCGGCGCGATCGGGGCGTTCTTCAGAGGGTGGGTCGACGGTGTGCTCTCGCACGTCTCCGACGCCTTCCTCCTGCTTCCGGCGCCGATCTTCGTGCTGATCATCTCCGAAGCGGTCGAACTCTCGCCTTGGAAATTCGGCCTGATCTTCGGCCTGATCAACGGCCTCGGGGCTGGTGCCATCGTGCTGCGGGCCCAAGGTCTGAAGGTCATGGCCGAACCGTTCATCGAAGCCGCGAGGGTCTCCGGCGGAGGCGGGTTCCACGTCCTCACCAAGCACCTCATTCCGCAACTCCTTCCGCTCACCGTGCTCTACATGATGCTGTCGGTGGTTGGAGCGATCGTCGCTCACGGGTTCGCAGCGTTCTTCGGACAGACCGAATCGCTCATCAGCTGGGGCGCGATCGTGTTCTTCGGTGTCACGGCATACCGGTCGTTCGGGGCGGCAGTTCCCTGGACTGCTCTCATCGCTGCATCCGCTGCACTGTCGTTGTTCGCAGGCGCGTTCTACCTGGTGTCGTCGGGGCTGCAGGAGGTTCTCGATCCTCGCCTGCGCGCCAGATGAGTTTTGCCGTGGCGTCGCGGCTTGGGTAGCGTAATGGTCCCTTCGGGGGTGGTGTAATCGGCAACACTGCAGGTTCTGGTCCTGTCATTGAGGGTTCGAGTCCTTCCCCCCGAGCAAAGCGACCCATCGGTTGCCTTCGGCCCCGTCGTCTAGCGGCCTAGGACGCCGGCCTCTCAAGCCGGTAACGCCAGTTCGAATCTGGTCGGGGCTACCACGCGAAACCCCTGCTCAGCAGGGGTTCTGTGTCCTGTTGAACCGTTCCGTGACCATCGCGATGCGCCGAGGCGACGGGGTGCCGGGCCTGCTTCAGGGCCGTTGAGCGGAACCTGAGTTCTGCGCATTGTCTCCGCCTGCCCGTACGATGTCTCGATGGTGCGTCTCATCATTGCTCCGCCCAGGGGAGGTGCCGAGGGGCCGATCCCCGTCGGATCGGACGACGAAGCTCCGCTCGACGCGTACTCACGAGTGGTATCGCAGGTCGCCGAACGCCTGATCCCTTCGGTAGTGAGTCTCCGTGTAGGAGAACCTGGTAGCAGGGCGGGAGGATCGGGATCTGGCGTGGTCATAACCGGCGACGGATTCCTGCTCACATCCGCGCACGTCGTCGCACGGTTCGGTGGGGGTGAAGCCGCGTTCTCTGACGGGCGTCTTTCGACCTTCGAAGTCGTTGGGAAGGATCACCTGTCCGACCTGGCGGTGATCAGGGCGCGCGCCAACGACCTCCCTGCGGTAGTGCTCGGAGACGCCGATCGGCTGCGGGTGGGGCAACTCGTTGTTGCGGTCGGCAATCCGCTTGGTCTCGCAGGATCCGTCACGGCCGGTGTCGTGAGCGCGATAGGGCGCGCGTTGCCGACCAGGGAAGGCTCTGTCTCCCGCATGGTCGAGAACGTCATCCAGACCGACGCAGCACTCAATCCTGGGAACTCCGGAGGTGCGCTCGCCGTCGGGACCGGGAGGGTGGTCGGAGTCAACACCGCTGTCGCAGGCATCGGGTTGGGATTGGCTGTGCCGATCAACGCGACCACCCGGAAGATCATCGCGACCCTCATGAGCGAGGGCAGGGTACGCAGAGCGTTCCTGGGCATCGTTGGCGGCTCCAGACCCCTTCCGCCCCGCCTCGCCACCGAGGTGGGCCGCACGGTCGGGGTCGAAGTCGTCCAAGTGGTCAAAGGGAGCCCTGCTGCAAAGGCGGGAATCCGTCCCGAGGATCTCATCGTGGAGATCGAGGGGGTGCCCCTCGAAGAGGCAGGTGACCTTCAACGTCTTATGGATGCCGACGCGATTGGGCGCTCGATGACGCTTCGTCTCTGTCGCAGCGGAACGATGACGGAGACGACCGCCGTGCCGGAGGAGCTGCAGACTGGATAGGTTGGTGGGAACCGCCCCCTCCGGCGTCAAGCTCCAGCTTGACGCCACCTCTCCCAATGTCGGGCTGTGCCCTCCTGGCGGAGGAAACGGTAACCGCCTTGCCTCGGCCTGCGGCCTCGGTCATTTCCACAACCCACCTCCAGGGTCACAACCGTCGCGCACATCACCTGAAGCCGCCTAGGGATAGTCCACCCAGCTCACGCAAGAACGGCTGTCCGCTGTCGGCCGTCCGCTCTCCGCCGTTCTCGCTCCTACACCTTCCCGTATACGGGGATCGACGCACCGGAGATCGTGCCGCTCGCTTCACTCAGCATGAACTCCATCACCCTGACGATCTCGTCGGGTGTCGGCCAGTCCATGTAGTCGGCGTAGGGGAGTGCCTTCCGAGTGGCGGGCGTGTCGATGACCGACGGGAGGATCACGTTCGCAGTGATCTCTTCGCCGCTCAGCTCTTGGGAGAGTGATTTGGCGAGTGCAACCACCCCGGCCTTGGCGATGTTGAAAGCGGCCTGCCCCGTCGGTGTGTCCTTCGCTGAGCGGCTACCCATGAACAGGATCCTGCCCCACTCGACCTCCCTGAGATAAGGGAGCGCTGCCCGGGCCGCCACGAATGCTGAGCGAAGGTTCGCATCGATCATCCGATCGAACCGGACGTCGTCCGTATCGGCCACGTCCCGTCCGCCTGCCCATTTGCCTGCGAGACAGCAGAGCGCGTCGATTCTCCCGAAACGCTCCGCCGTTCCGGCCATGAACGCCTCGACCTCTTCCGTGTTGGCGGAATCGACCCGTTTGAGCAGAAGGCGGTCTTCGTCAAGCATCACGGCTTCTTCGAACGCGCGTGCCTCCTCAGGGACCAAATAGGTAGCTGCAATCAGGTAATCGGCGGCTCCAAGCCGGCGGGCGAGGGCGGTTCCGAGGCCGCCAGTTGCCCCTGTTATGACGAGAACTCGGCTCTGGGTCATCATCGCTCCTTGCTTTTTGCTATTTTGGCACTTGCAGCAGCAGATCTGTGGAGGACGGCGTGGCAAAGATCGATTTCGACGAAGTAGGAAAGGTGTACCCGGGAGGGAATCGCGCCATCACAGATGTCAGCTTCGAGGTAGGTGATGGCGAGTTTGTTGTGCTCGTCGGCCCATCTGGCTGCGGTAAGTCGACCCTCCTGCGTATGGTGGCCGGACTCGAAGCGATCACCGATGGAGAGATCCGCATTGGCGACAAGGTCGTCAACGAAGTTCCCCCGAAGGATCGGGACATCGCCATGGTGTTCCAGAACTACGCGCTATACCCGCACATGTCGGTCTTCGACAACATGGCGTTTGGCCTGAAGCTCCGCAAGCTTTCGAAGGACGAGATCAAGACACGGGTCGAGGAAGCCGCCCGTGTGCTCGAGATCACGGACTTCCTGGAGAGAAAGCCGAAGGCGCTCTCAGGTGGTCAGCGTCAGCGAGTCGCGATGGGGCGTGCGATTGTTCGTGACCCGGCGGCGTTCCTGATGGACGAGCCGCTGTCGAACCTCGACGCCAAACTGCGAGTCCAGATGCGTTCTGAACTCGGCGAGTTGCACGCACGCTTGAAGACCACCACGCTCTACGTCACCCACGACCAGGTCGAGGCCATGACCATGGGTGACAGAGTCGCCGTGATCAGGAAGGGCACCCTTCAGCAAGTCGACACACCGCGGGCCCTCTACGACCATCCCGTCAACATCTTCGTGGGAGGCTTCATCGGCTCACCGGCGATGAACTTCGTCTACGGAACGTTGCAGGGTGAGGGGGATGCCGTGTTCGCGTCCTTCGGCGGCCAGAGGCTGCGCATCGCTCCCGAGCTGCTCGCCCACAGGCCGGGCCTCACCGAGTATGCGGGCAAGGACATCGTGATCGGGTTGCGGCCGGAGATCTTCTTCAACGCCGAGCCGACCACGCCGGATGACCAATCTCTGCCTGCCACCGTCGTGATTATCGAGCAGCTCGGTTCCGAAGCCTATGTGCACTTCGACGTGGAGGTTCCACCGGTGGTCACCCCCGACATTCAGGAGCTCCTCGCCGACCAGGGCCAAGACCCGTCCGTGCTCGGTGATCTCACCAAGTTCACCGCCAAGGTCGATCCGGACCGAGCTCCGAAGATGGATGACCAGATCCGGTTGTCCGTCGACACGACGAAGCTGCACTTCTTCGACAGGGCGACGGGCAGCGCGATCTACTAGAGGAAGTCAGCGAGCCAGACTCCACGGGGGTGTCTGCTCGCGGTCGCCAGATCTGAAGGCCCGTCGAGGTCGATCGCGAGTCCGGCCCTGACGACGACTGTCGGCGATGGTCGTGCCAGGGCGAGGTGCCGGCGGAAGCTCGCCGGTCCGTACCGGAACTGGAAGGCTCCAAACCCAGCGAGCACCGACGTGCCGCCGTCATAGGAGGGGGCGATGATCGACCGTGCGTCCTCCAGCCCCGCGATCACCGGCGCGAGGTCGCTCGGAGCGATCAGCGGGAGGTCGGCATGCAGAATGATCCAGGGTCGGCTGCCGGCGGCTGCGACTGCCGCACGCGCAGCTGCGCTGAGGCCCAGCCCAGGATCGGTGATGACATCGGCTCCCTGGCTCCTCGCCCACGCTTCGACGCCGGCATCTGCGGTGACGACGGCGACGGGTACCCCCGTGGCGCGAGCGGCCGCCACCGTGCGGGCTGCGACTTCCCTGCCGAGGACTGAACGCCGCTTCGCATCCAGTACGGGAGACAGGCGCCGTTTCGCGACGCCGAACGGCTTCACCGGTATTGCCACGAGGGGTTGCATGAAGAATGATCGTATAGGCTCGCAGCGAACTTGGAGAGGAGCGACGACATGCGTACAGGAGCGTTCGTGCCACAGGGCTGGCGACTCGACCTCGTCGGACTGCCGGTGGAGCAGCACTGGGAAGTGATGAAGGACGTTGCGGGAGTGATCGAACGATCCGGCTACGAGTCGCTATGGGTCTACGACCACTTCCATACGGTGCCTGTTCCGACTCAGGAGGCCATGTACGAAGCGTGGACGCTCATGGCGTCGCTCGCATCGGTCACGTCGACTGTGCGACTCGGGCAGATGTGCACGTGCAACACGTACCGTCCACCGTCGTACCTCGCCAAGGTCGCGGCCTCGATCGACGTCATCAGCGGTGGCAGACTCGAGATGGGGATCGGTGCCGGATGGTACGAGCACGAGCACCTTGGCTATGGATATCCCTTTCTCAAGCCGTCTGCTCGGATCGGGATGCTCGACGAAGGCGTTCACATCATGCAGAGGATGTGGACAGAGGACTCGGTCAGTTTCGAAGGCAAGCACTACACACTGGACGGCGCGATTTGCAGCCCCAAGCCGCTTCAGCGGCCGCACATTCCGTTCTGGATTGCGGGAGGGGGCGAGCAACTCACTCTCAGAATCGTCGCCGAGCACGCCGCGTACTCCAACTTCGGAGTGACACTCGAGCAGTTCGTTCACAAATCGAATGTGCTGCGCGGTCACTGCGAAGCGATCGACAGACCTTTCGAGTCGATCGTTCGGTCAAGCAACTTCAACATCGTGTGCGCCCCGACCGACAGCGAGGTGAAGGAACGTGTCGGGTGGATCGAGGAACGCTACCGGCCGTTCGTTGGCGAGGAGCGCGCGGAGCAGACTGCATCACAGTTCATGGCCGGTACGCCGGAACAACTCGTCGAGCGACTCTCACCGTGGCGAGAGGCCGGGCTGGAGTACCTGATCGCGTACTTCTCGGAGGCGGCATTCGACACGTCGGGACTCGAACTGTTCGCGAGAGAGGTCGTTCCGGCGCTGTAGCAGGCGGACTCCAACGGCCGGCAGCGAGTGACGACCGGTTCACAGAGCCAGCCTCTTCGGTGCTACGTGTCGCCCAGCAACTCGGCAAGTTGCTGTGCGTAATCGGTCGAAGTCGTCTCGTGCTTGAAGTACACCCAGGAATCGACGCCGTTGCCCCTGATGGTTGCCGCCCAGCCCCGGAGCGCCGAGGGCGAGTACTCGGTCCTGCGGAGGCGCAGATACGTGAACGGCGCCGTGACTACATGGGCGGGATCGTTGTCGTCCGTCTCCGCGATCACCCATGCCGCACCCGCACCCTCGAGGAGACGGTGTACCGGTTCTGCATTCCACGACGGGTGGCGGAACTCGAACGCCGGGGAGATGTCCGGTGGCAGACCGGCGAGAAACCGTTCCAGCCGCTCATCGTCTCTCGGGAAGCTAGGTGGGAGCTGGAAGAGGATCGGGCCGAGGGCATTGCCCAGGTTGGCGCAGGCACCGACGAAATGCGAGATGGTTCCTTCAGGGTCCGCCAGCCGGGTCATGTGGGTGATCCGCTGATGGGCCTTGACCGCGAATCTGAATCCGGTGGTCACCGCCTCGCTCCACTTGTGCGCGGTGCTCTCCGACATGGTCCGCCGGAACGTGTAGTTGACCTCGACGGTCGACAGAACAGTCGAGTAGTACTCGAGCCATCGAGACTTCGCGACACCCGCGTAGAACGTGTCTTTCCACTCCGGGAACGACCAGCCGGAGACGCCGATGTGGGCCATCCGGAGAACCTACCACCTCGCTGTAGCCTTGCGGCTATGAGATACACGAAGATCGTCGTCACGCTCGGCCCGGCCGTGGACACGCTCGAAGCAATCGAGGGTCTGGTCGAAGCGGGGATGGACGTCGCGCGCCTCAACTTCTCGCACGGCGACCACGCGACCCACGAACGAATCGCCGGGTACGTGAGAGGGGCCGCCGACCGCCAGGGTCGTACGGTTGCCCTGCTGCAGGACATCCAGGGTCCGAAGATCCGAGTGGGCACATTCCCGAAGGGAGTGATCCGGCTGGCGCGTGGAACCGGCGTGAGGCTCCTGCCGGGAACCGGACCAGGAGACGATCGTACGATCCATGTGGGATACCCGCCGCTGCTCGACGACATCGGTGTGGGGTCCGAGGTTGTGCTCGCGGACGGTCTCGTCCGGCTGAATGTCACCGGCAAGGACGGCGAGTCGCTCGTGGCGACGGTGACGCAAGGTGGTCCGCTCGCCGATCACCAGGGCGCAGCGTTCCCGCACACCCACCTCCGTGTGGAAGCGGTGACCGAGAAAGACGAGAGGGACCTTGCGTTCGGCAGGACGATCGGGGTTGATTTCGTTGCCGCCTCGTTTGTGCGCACCGCCGCCGACGTGCAGAAGGTCAAGGATCTGTCGGGTGTCCCGGTGATCGCCAAGATCGAGCGGGCAGCTGCTCTTGCCAACTTGGACGAGATCCTCTCCGCCGCCGACGGTGTGATGGTTGCTCGTGGGGACCTCGGCGTCGAACTTCCGTTGGAGCGGCTCCCGGCCATCCAGCTCGAGATCTTGAGGCGGACGAACGCGGCCGGGCTGATCTCGGTGACTGCAACGGAGATGCTCGAGTCCATGAAGCACAGTGCCCGGCCGACGCGAGCGGAGGTGACCGACGTCGCCACGGCGGTCATGGAGGGTACCGACGCGGTGATGTTGTCCGGTGAGACGGCGGTGGGTGACTTCCCGATCGAGACTGTCGAGATGATGCACAGGATCCTCGAGGAAGCCGATCGGCCGAAGCCGACGCACGACTCCATCCGGTTCCTGACAGGTCAGAACCTGTTTGCGTCGGCGACGACGAGGGCTGCCGTCGAGGCGTCCGCCGATCTGGGGATAGGCACGATCGTCGCGTTCACTGAGTCCGGGGCGACAGCCCGTCTCCTGTCGAAGTACCGGCCGGAAGCCCGCATCATGGCGTTCAGTGCCGTCGAGGAGACCGTACGGCGCATGGCCCTCTACAGGGGGGTGACGCCTCTGGAATGCGAGCGATTCGAGTCGACGGACGACATGATCGAGATGGCCGACCGCTATCTCATCGCAGGCGGCCTGTGTTCTCGCGGCACGGGTGTGGTCGTTGTGGCCGGCACTCCTCCAAACCGGAGCGCATCCACCAACCTGCTGAAGCTCCACACGGTCGGCGGCGACCGGTAGGCTTGCAACGACGAGGGAGCGCAGATGGGCCAGAAGATCGAAGTAGCTGCCGAATCGCATGGCGACATCGCCGTGTTCGTGACCGATCGGACAATCACCGGACAGGACGGCGATGCGTTCTCGAGAACAGGTCGGTTCGAAGGTTTCGGTGGAACGGTTGCTGAACGCCTTCTCACCACCGATCCCGCGATCGAACACGTCTTCGTTCAGTTCAATGTCGTTTCCGTGCGACGCAATGGCGGGTGGGATGACGGGGCCCTGGAGCGGGCGTCTGAGCAGATCGGCGACCTCTTCTTGGTGTACTG
>Ga0315535_1001521_pt1 | contig 15411 bp, 12 predicted proteins | sample SalMarSW160220MG_2_FD_203092 | JGI IMG/M metagenome (GOLD analysis project Ga0315535, IMG submission 203092) | Salt marsh sediment microbial communities from the Plum Island Ecosystem LTER, Massachusetts, United States - Salt Marsh Sediment SW1602-20 ...
CAGCTCGGGCAACCGGACGACTCGTTCTTGTTTGTGGCCGACGACTACGATCCCTACTCGCCCGATTCAAGCATGGAGTTCGAGCAGGAGGCTAACGGCGTAATCGAAGCCTGCCTGCCCGCGCAGATCGAAGCCCGGCGCATGTTCAAGTCGCAGTCGCTGGATCCGCGAGGTGAATTGCGCGCTGCAATCGAGTTCGGTCCGGATGCGCTCAGCTTCATGGGTCACGCCTACCTCTCGGGCTGGTCGAGCGGGCCGGTGCTACTCGACACAACCGCGGCAAGCGAGCTTTCCAACGAGCACCCTTTCTTACTGCTTTCCTTTACATGTTTTGACGGGGCCTTTGTCGGACCCTGGGCCGATTCGCTGGCATGGGCGTTGGTGAAGAATCCCAGCGGCGGCGCATACCTGGCCACGGCCGCTTCCTCTTTATCCGAGCCCGAGGCACTTCGCCGCCTGGCAGGCCAACTCGTCTGCCGGCTGACTTCGCAGACGGCATCGACAATCGGCGAGGCGTTGATGCAGGTGAAAAACGATCTGGCAGGAATTTCACGAGCCACGGACGATCTGCTTTCCACCTACAATCTTTTTGGCGATCCAGCCATGCCCAATCCATGGTGCGAGCACTGACGGCCGCCGGGCGCCCAAGACTGCTGGTTATCGGGATCGATTGCGCCGATCCGAGCCTGATCTTCGGCCCCCTGCGTAAAAGCATGCCGAACCTCGACAGACTGGCAAGCCGGGGTGTTGCGGGTCGACTCGAAAGTTGTGTACCGCCAACCACCATCCCAGCCTGGGTCTCGATGTTCACCGGGCGCGATCCGGGAGAGCTGGGAGTGTACGGTTTCCGCGACCGCCGCGATTACAGCTATCGACAGGGAACGCTCTTCTCATCGCGCGTGACAGACGCCCCGCGCACTTGGGACAAGCTCTCTGACGCCGGGCTGGTCTCGTATTTGATAGGCGTGCCGGGCAGCTACCCGCCCTGGCCGATCAGGGGCCGCATGGTGAGTTCGCTAATGACTCCGGACAGCGACTCGTGTTTTACCTTTCCAGCAGATCTGAAAGACGAAGTCGAACGCATCTCCGGCGGCTACATACTCGACGTGGATAACTTTCGAGATCTCGAGCGAACAGAACTGCTCGATCAAATTCGTACCATGACGGACAGGCGTTTCAAGCTGGCCTGCGAATGGGCGGCCGAGCCCGATTGGGATTTCTTCGTTTTAGTCGAGATTGGCAACGATCGCCTCAATCACGGCTTTTTGCGCTATCTCGATCCGAGCCATCCGCTGCACGATCCCGATCATCCTCTGGTTGCAAAAACCAAGAACTACCTCGGATTTCTCGACCACAAGATTGCCGCCCTCGTCGAAGCGGCCGGCAAGCAGACGGCCGTTCTGGTCGTAAGTGATCACGGGGCCCAGGTGATGCGTGGCGGCTTCGCCATCAACGAATGGCTGCTCGCTCAGGGCGACCTGGTATTGCTGGAAACTCCTGAAAAGCCGCAACGGCTGTCGATCGACATGATTGACTGGCCGCGCACACGCGCTTGGTGCGCCGGCGGTTACAGCGCAAAAGTCTACATCAACCTTGTCGGTCGTGAGCCGCAAGGAACCGTCTTGCCCGAAGATTACGAAACCTACCGGGCAGATTTGGCAACGCGCCTGAAAGGCACACGCGATCATCTAGGCAAGCCGCTCGGAACAAGGGTCTTTTTTCCAGAGCGGATCTACCGGGCATTGCGAGGAGTACCGCCCGACCTCATTGTTTACTTCGGCGAGCTATCGTGGCGTGCCCTTGGAAAAGTGGGAGGAGGACGCGTGCACCTGACCGAAAACGACAGCGGCGCCGACGACGCAAACCATGCTGCACAAGGCATTCTGATCTACTGCGGTCCGGACGGCAAAGTCAGCCTTCCCGCCGTTCATAGTCTGACGGATGTCGATGGTTTCATTCTGTCATTCTTCGGCATCCAGAATCAATCGGTGTAGCCTAGCGACTTCAACATCTCGCGGGTCTGCGGGTTTATCTCGGCCTGGCCGGCCTCGAAGCGTTGATGTTTTCCAGAGCGCAAGGCTGCCAGCAGTTTTCGCATCTTGGCAAGCAAGTCAGGTTGCTTGGAGGCGATGTTGGTCTTCTCACCCGGATCGGCGGAAAGATCGTAGAGTTCTTCTTTGCCCTTGCGCAAAGGATAGGATGGATAAATGTTCTTGGTTTTGCGGTGCCGGATGTACTTGTAGCGCGAAGTGACCACCGATATCAGGTAACCGCCGGCGTGTTCTATGAGCACGGCCCTGCCGGAATGGTCTTTCCCGTCGAGCAGTTTCCATACATCTTCGCCGCGAACACCAGCGGGAGATCGCACTCCCAGGCGGGCAAGCAATGTCGGCATCATGTCCACCAGGCTGACCGGGACATCGATCTTTAGCCCGGCGGGGCCACCGGGTACCCGGATGATCAGCGGAATGCGAGCAGTCGGCTCGTAGAGGCCGCCGTGCACGAACCATAAGCCGTGCTCGCCAAGTGAGTCGCCGTGATCCGAGGCGAACATGAACACGGTGTTCTTCCACTGCCCGTTGGCCTTGAGACGGTCGATTAGCCGGCCGACCTGTTCGTCGATCCATGAGACCGAGCCCTTGTTGGTTGCAACCACGTAATCGACATCCGTTATGCCGCCCAACCAGCGCTTGGTGTATTTGTTGTCCCGCAAGTGCTCTGGAAACAAGTGCCAGATCTTTTGCAGCGAGCCCGATTTGCCTGCGCGCGGGTCCCTGCCGGCCGGGTAATACATGCGATTATATTTTCCCGGGGCGTTGTAGGGGGTATGGGTGTCCCCGTAATGGATCCACAGCATGAACGGTTTAGGTGAGTCCTTGCGCGAGTCGACGAAGGAAAACACCCACTTGTTGGTAGTGTCGGCCTTGCGTACGTGTACACAGCGGGCCAACTCGTCTACTCCCTGGACAATGTTCGAAACCTCGGGGTTCAACCAGGCGAAGTTGACGATGGCAGCCGTGTGCCAGCCGGCGTCGCGCAGCACTTCGAACATTGTGACTATCTTCGAGCTGATCCGTCCGGTGTTGCTGTAGGCCTTGTGGTCGAAGGGATACAGCGAACTGAACAGTGTAGCGTGCGAGGGAGTGGTAGTTGTGATGTTGCAGTAGGCCCGCTCGAAGTCGACGCCAGTCGTAGCCAGGGCATCGAGATTGGGAGTCTTCACTTCTCTGTTTCCGTTTACGCCCATCATGTCGCCGCGCATGGCATCTGAAGTTATTACCACCAGGTTGAGCGGCCTCGCGCCCTGTGCAGGCTCGGAGGCTCCGGCAGCAGCGCTAAGATCGAAAACTTCCAGAATGACAATCACCGTCCAGAATATCGTTTGTCTCATGGTCTCTCCTTGCTTGCTTTCATTTCTTTGACTCGACCGTAACAAATACCGGACTGCTCCAGGCAAGATCGGCATCGGCCTTACCGCGGCCCTGCTGTGCCCGCAGGTAGTAGTAACGACGTCCGGGAGCGGCTTGTCGATCCGTCCAGACTGCGCTGTATTCTTCGGATCCTGGATGTAAGCGGTGAACGACTTTTCCGTCTCTGACGATTGACAGGCTCACCAGCTTCTTGGTTCCCCGGGCGTAGAACTTGATCTCGACGGGAACGCTCGCCCGGCCCACCTGTCCCATGCCTACACCATTCACCGAGATCAGCGCCAGCAGCGGTTTGCCGGAGGTGGCGAACGTCCTCCGGGCGCGGATCGAGTCGTAAATATCGCCGCGTGAATTCTTCACGGCCAGCACGCCCGTCAGACCGCATGTCCAGGGATCACGATGGCGGGCGATTCCGTGGTGCCAGATCAGGCCGTGCGCGTCGGTGCCTCCCACAAAGCCGAAAACCAGCCCGCGGCCCAAGCCATCCACCGCGAAGGTGCCTTTGCCCTCGGCCCAGGCTTTCCGGGCCGGGATGGGCAGGTTGCCGGGATGTTCCGACACTCCATGGGCCGAGACGATTTCGAACTGGGGCTGGATTACGGGATCGAAGTTGACCCAGTCGGTTCCGGTCCAGCTGGTATGGTGCGGAATCGCGATGGCCTGCTCGCCCCTGAGGGAACTGAAGAGTGCCCTGGTATCCGGACAGCCGTTCTTGTAACCGGGCAAGACGACCGGCGCCGGGCCGCGGAAATAGACGTTGCGATGCCCGGAACCACCAGGCAGCGGAGGAGTCGTCCATTCGAAGGCGTGCAGGGTGGAAAAGTCGTGGCGCGCGTTGAAGACATCCGTTACCCAGGCCATCTCGTCGAACTTGGATGGAAACATGGGGCTGCCGACGATGTAGTCGTGATCGGTGAGCGCGGCGATCGTGTAACCGCGAAGCCATGCTCTGGCCAGCACTTCGTCCTGACATCCGGCTCCGTCGCTCGAGGCCGAGTGCATGTGAAGATCACCGTAGAAAATGTTGCTGCCGGCCGGAAAGTCTCCAGGTAAACCGGAGGCGTCGCAACGCATGACTCCGACCGCGGCCCTGGCGGTCTTGGGCGGATCCTCGACAGGCTCAAACTCCAGCCTGGTCGACTTGGCCTTGGCAAGCGTGAATCTCTCGAGTACGGCAGCCTGGCGTGCTCTCCTGGCCAGTAACAACGTTCCGTCGGGAGCAACGCCCAACACCGATTGCACTCCGCGAGCCCCCCAGCCGCGGCGAGTCAGATCAAGAACCGGCGAGATCTTGCGACCGGCGACGATTTCGATATAGGCGCCCTGTGACGGCCGGCTGGCCACAACGGCTCTTCCGTCCGCAAGAAGTCTGACTTGCGGAAACTCGGCGCCCTGCATGACACCGGCCGGTTCTCGAAGCGAGGCGTCATCCACGGCTGCCAGCCGTTCAACCTTTCCATTACGCACGCGCCGCAGCGACCACCACTTGGTAAGCCCCCAAGGCTGACTCGCATGGTAGGCGATCAGCACTCCGCCGCCGGGTGCCGCAGCCAGGTCCGCTGCCGCCTGAATACCGTCGCGCACGTCGACCGGCACGATCTGTCCGAGTTTACCTTCCTTTATCTCGCGCAAGAAAACGTCGTAATCAGGGTCGATGGCACCGGTGCGCTGCACGTCCACCAGGCTGTCCCAGGCGACGAACACGCTAGGTCCGCCAGCGGAGGCTGCCACCGCAGGCCTGCGATCGAAGGGACCCTCAGAGACGCTAACAGCTTCAGCTAGCGGTTGTCCGTTGCGATCAACCGCGCGGTAAGCGATACGCTCCAAGGCTGGTCTGCCAGGCGCTGATTCTTCCCAGACAACGTGCACCACTCCATCACCGCCGACAGCCAACTCGGGATTAGCGGCGCGTCCGTCCGTCTGTGAAAGAGTTATCCGCTCTCCCGGCTCTCCCGGGCGCAGTCTGCGCAGGAATACCTTGCGCGCATGGGAACCCGATTCGGGAGGCGAGTCGAGTCCGCACCAGGCCAACCAGACGGCGCCGTCCGGACCCGCGCCCAGGCGCGGGTGCCAGGCTCGAAAGCCCTTCGTTTGTCGCACCGGATTGCCCAGCGCCTCCTTCGGCCCGGCCGCAGTCTGCGTAAAAATACGTTCTTTTCCATTTTCATAGACTACCGCGGCGGTCAGCACTTCTCCCCCGGTTGTCACGGCGACCGCCGGCGAGGCCGTTACACGCCCGGCGACAAGCGTTGTGAGCTCATGACGCGTGACTCCCCGCAGCACGGCATTGGGCGCTAGCTTCAACCCGGCCCCGCCTTCGTTCCCGGCAAAAGTGTTCGCCGCAACAAGCAGCATTGCGGCAGTAATTGCTCTTCTGATCAATCCTGTCGACATGGCTAGACTCTAACGCCCTGAAAAAAATGATTCAAGGCATGGCATATGCTACCAAGCATGTTGATCGATAGCACAATTCATGCTAGGAATTGCCTCTGTTGTCGCAAACAAAATCACCTGCAAGGAGAAAAACAAAATGAAAAAATTTCTGGTTATCATGATAGTGACTATTTTTTCAGCGATGGCGCTTGGCCTCGGCGCCTGCGGTTCTTCATCGTCAGGCGATTGTGCCGATGTTTGCGCCAAGGTGGGTGAATGCGGTGAGTCCGGCGACGAGCAGGAATGCCTGGGCGACTGCCCCGACATGATCAATATCATCCGCTCTTCTGCGTGGAGCAATGCCGTCTCTTGCATCATGGACACTCCCTGCGGGCCAAATTTCAGCCCGGACGGCTGCCTGATGCAGGCGGGACAGTCCGAACCCGACAGCAACATAGACTCGCTGGCTACAACTCTATGCACCAAGGCCAATGAGTGTGACAGCAATACCGAAATAGCGCAGTGCAAGACGGATATGTTGGCCGATCCAGACACGGCCTTATTCAAGATTTTCAAGAGTTCGTTGCTCGACTGCACGGGCACTTGTGTCAGCGGCAACAACTGCACAGATATCGGCACTGACATCGAGAGCGTAATCGCCCAGTGTGCATGCGCCTGCGATATCTTAATGTTATGCGACTAGGCACGGGCAGCCATCCATACTTGCTCGATCCCACGTAACATTCGATCCAGAGAATAGCGCCTCTCGACCAGGCGCCGACCAGCTGCGCCCATTGCCCTGGCCTTGTCGGGATGCGCCAGGAGTTCGCAAAGCGCCCGGGCGAAGGCCGCGGGATCGCGATCGGCTACGACCAGGCCCGTACGGCCCGGTTCGATGCCATATGCCGAGCCGTAAGCAGTCACCAGCGGCACTCCTGCCGCAGCTGCGTTCAGGTTCTTTAGCGGAAAGCCCGACCATGACGATCTTGGCGTTGCCGCGACACGGCAGCGGTGCAGCACGGCGCGTGTCGCCTGGGCATCCCGGACGACTTCGATTTCGGTCAGGTTGCTCACACCATGGCGCGCTGCCAGACGGCGTGCGGTTCTCGGGTCGTTGGGTGTTGCCAGCAGCAGGCGCGATGCCGGTATCTCGCGCTCCACCCGGCGCATGGCCTCGAACAATACAGGCAGGTTCTGGTAGGCGTCCAGGTTGCCGGTATAGGCGACAGTCGGCCCCGGGGAAAAATCTCGGTCATCCACCGGCCACTGAGGCGTGAAGAAGTCTGTGTCTATTCCGGGTTCGACCAGCTCGATCTTTTCGGGCGGCACTCCGCGGGCCACTAGCGCATCAGCTAGTCGCCGGTGCATGACTATCACCCGCTTGGCCAGGCGAGGGACTAACAGGTCTAGCCCCCGTCCAACAACCGCGGCCATCGCTCGCATTGGCCAAGAACCGAAGTAACTCGGCAATTCGTCGTACATCAGGTTGTGAGCATGGTAGACCAGCGGCACACCGCAGATCGCGCCGGCCGCCCAGCCGGCGAGCGCCCCCTCGTAGTTGTGAGCGTGAATCAGCCGGCAGCCGGTTCTTCTGATCACTTCTACCGCCCGTCTTGTGAGCATGGTGTCGAGCAAGGGCTTCAACGCATCCGGACCAGATCGAAGGCGCGCGTATCCGGGGATTTTTCTCAGCCGGTGGATCTTGAAGGGTTCATCACGCCGGAAAGCCGCATGGCCGTAGCATATCAGATGCACCTCATGCCCGCGCCCGACCAAACCTCTGGATATCTCGCCCACCAGTGCCTGGGTGCCCTGCCCGCTTGGATAAGGCATGGCGGCCAGCATTGCAACCGGCAGGCGTTCCACCCTCATCTCACCATCCATGCTACTGGGTATAACCAAGGGAGCGAAGCTGTTCTTCGGTTTCGGGATCGATCTCGACCTTCTCGGGTGAGACCGTAGACTTGACGACTTCGCTTTCAGGTCCAGCTTGTAAAAGTTTACGAAGCGCATCTATCCGGTCACTATCCGACGCCGCAAGGTTGTGTTGCTCTTTGGGATCTATTTGCAGATCGAAAAGTTGCCATTCGGGTTGTCCCCGGGGGTCGTTCAACCCTGCGCCGATAAGCTTGTAACGGACCAGGCGCACGGCCTGTAGTAGCGCACCCTGGTGATCCTCGTCGGAGAAAACGGGTCGCTCTTCTTCTGGCGGAGGTTTGCGCAACGATCGGCCTGGGAGTTTTTCGTCCGCCTCGATACCGGCCAACTCCAAGGCCGTGGGCATCAGATCGACCAGTGAAACCGCATCTGAACGCCTGCTGCCCGCGCCTTGCGCTCGTGGAAAATGAACGATCAGAGGCACACGGATAAGTTCCTGGTAAAGTGATGTTCCATGCCAGAAGCCTCCGTGATCGGCGAACTCCTCACCGTGATCTGCTGTGAGTATGATACACGACCTATCGTACAAGCCCTTGTCTTTCAAGAAAGCCACCAGTTTGCCGAACAGTTCGTCGAACTGGCGCACCTCGCCCTGGTACAGCGCACGGAATTCGGCAGCTTTCTCCACCGGCGGGTGAGCGTTCTCTACCCGGGCCACTGCACGCCCGTCATAGGGATGGACAAAGTACGGATCATGCGTTTCCATGTAGTGAATATAGGCAAAAAAAGGACCGCCACGGCCTGCCAACTGCTCCAGATAATACCTGGCCGTCTCCGAGACCGTCTCTCCGGGAGCATAGTAACGCCACACCTCATGCCGGCCGGGCGTGAAGCGCAGGCGCGCCAGGCGGTACAGCTCTACAAGAAACAATCTGCTCGCGGACCCCGGCGCACCCAGAAACGGCCTGGGACCATGGTAGGCGTAAGCATCGAACCCGCGGCCCAGTCCGAATACAGGATCCAAGTTGACATTTGTTACCGAGGCCAGCGTCAGGTATCCGCCTTTTTGAAGTCGACCTGCCAAGGTGGGAATGCCTTTTGGCAGGCGATCCGACTTGTGTACGACACGGTGGGTTCTTGCAAGAAGCCCGGTCATGATGCTCGTCACCGATGGGCGGGTCCACGAAGCCGCAGACCATGCCTCTTCGAAAACAACAGACTCACGCGCGAAGGCGTCGACGCTAGGAGATGCGTCCGGCCCAGCACCGTAGGCTCCAAGTGCATCTGCGCGCATGGCATCCGCGACTACGATGATTACGGGAGGGCGGGCAGGGTCAACTTTTACGCCTGCCGGCGGCCCGGCAGGCAATGGCGGAACTGCATTTCCACCCGGCACGAACAACACTCCGGCCAGCGAGGCGATCAGCACAACTGCTGCCGCGGCTGGAGATCTGTCCGATAGCGCGCGTGCCAGCGCCCGGGCCACAATCCATACTACTAAAGCGCCGATCGGCAAGAGCAAGAGCGCCGCCCACTCCCAGAACCCGGCCCTGGCCGGAGACTCTTTCCAAAGATCCCGATAAATCAGGAATGCGCCGGCTGCGACAAACAACAAAAGCGCGGGCAGCACCGCCGTTCGCCCGGCAAAGCGGATAAATTCGCGCCGATCGCGTCTTCCCTTGCCCCCGAACAAAAAGGCATAGACGAATCCGACAATGCAACCGACGAGAGCGTAGAGGCAGAATCCGTATGCCAGCGCCCGGAAATCTCCCGGGGCATAGTACTGGGATTCGGCCACACCCAACAGGCCCAGCGGAACCGCTGCGCAGATTGTCCCTGTTGCCAGCACCCTGCCCGCCGATAGATAACCCCTGAAGCTCAAATCCTGCGCTCCTCTTGGAAAAACTACTGCCGGGAATCAATCAGTAATTTTCTATCCTGTCAACAAGCTCGGGACAATCGACAAACGGGTTACGCTTGTGCTGTATCTGCTCTATACGATCGCAGCGATCGCGCTCTTTGGCATCGGGCAAATCGAAGGCGTTCCACCACTTGAGAACGGCTTCCTCGCGATCGGGAATCTCCATCGAGTAACGCACGGCGAAGTAGAACATCGCCCGGGCGCAATCGCCCTTGTGAGGATCGCGCGGTTCGAACACGACCGAGCCCCATCCGTCGCGACCCTTGAGGCTGCCGCCCAGGCTCCAGCTGACCTCGACGACCTCGCCGAAAGGATAGTTGCTGCGCACGCTGTTTATGTTGCTTATTGTCGGAAACAAGTGGTTCAGGTCGCTCTTGGCCGGCAGTACATCGGCGCCCCAACTCTGGCACCATGTGTGTTCGGTGTTCATCACGCTGGCGTCGGGGATGTCGTCGGTGACGACCCACTGTCCGGTGTAGACGCCCTGGACACTGCCGTTGATATTGTCGATGAAAGAGAACATCTGGTGACGCGCGCCGTCGTAGCTCAAGGCGTCCTGGTTGTCGACCTCCTGCAGCAGGGCATCCCTGAGATCCTGCCCATAGAGATCCTCGAAGCGCGCGCAGGCGGGATCCGGGTCAAAGTCGGCCCAGGGATCTAAATCAGCTCCTCCATCCCAGGCATCAAAACCATCGTCGACCTGATCGGGGCCTGCGTCGGCGTCGAAACCGATCGCATCGCCGGCGTCTCCTCCATCGCCCACGGCACTGCGGCCTTCGCAGGCCGGGATCAAAAACGCCGCAATTACGATCATATGGATGCCATGCAACCCGAACCGCTTGTGTTTTTGTGCGATTCTTCTCACCCTTCCACCTCTCGATCTCCCTGGTTGCGAGTATAGCAAAATTCAAACCATTGATCGAATTGACAGGCAGATGCGTGTTTGCTAGCGTCGCGGCCGTGGGTGAAAATAAATCCAGTACAAAGTGGACATTCCTGCGCAAGTTCCGCTGGGCAGTATACAGCGTGTTCATTGCCGGCATGGTCTTCGTCGCGGTATGCCTTTTCGTTGGTATCGTGACCAACCTGCGCTTTCGCTATTCCGATCTGGACATTCCCGTTGATCGTCCGGAAAGTCTCGAAGAACTCGGGTCGTTGCAGTTACGCGACTGTTTGACCGCTTTAGAGACCTTACGCAACGGACTCCAGCGAAACGTGCAGCGCGCTCTCGGCGGCGCAGAAGATCGTGACAGGCTGCTTCGGAACTGGAAGAAATGGTCGCGGAACTGGCGCAAACGTTTTGAGAGGCTTGGCGTCTCCTGCCGGCTTACGGAATACCGTTACGACGATCACCCAACGCTGGGCGTCTTGGCCGGAATTTACCGCCTGCTCGATCGTTTCCAGCGTCACCACACCCGCCTGGTCAAGAGCTTCGTGCTCGAGCATGCCCGCGAGTTGAAGGAGATGCACGATCTCTTCGATCGCGCTCGCAACAAGATCGATCAACTCGAGGGGCAGACAGTAAATTGATTATTCACCGGGTTTATCAGGTGCTGGAGCGGAATTTTCAGGAGCGGGCTTAGCGTGTTGCTTGTCTCGCTCTCCCGTTCCCCGGGAGGCTTTGGGCGCTGTTTCGCCCGTTGCCTTAGGCTTTGGCGGCGGGGTTTCCAGCTTGCCTTTCCGCGTCAGGGTCGCTATCCGTCGCCGGGCCTGGGAGGCATATGGCGATTCGGGATGTTCCTTCAAAATTCTCTCATATGCCTGTAGCGCGCGCGGAACGTCGCCCGATGTCTCCAAAGTGCCTGCGGCCATGTACAAAAGGTAGTCGGCAGATTTCGATGTTGGATCGGCTTGCGATGCGGCCAGAAATGCCTCTGCTGCCTGGGCGTTGCGGTTGAGTTTTAAAAGCACCTGCGCCCGCTGGCGTTCGATCTTGGAAGCAAGTTCGGCAGGGGGTTTAATCTGCATGGCGCGATCCAGCTCCCTCAATGCCTTGTTCAAGTGGGCCTTCTGATAGAGCGTCTTGCCGGCGTCGAGCGCCTCGGTGGCCAGTGTTCGTCGCAAATCTCTGGTCTCGGTTTCGACCATGTGGGCCAGCACGGGAGAGAGCATATTAGGATCCAGGTTCTCGGCAACCTTGAGTGCGTCGAAAGGCCTGTTCTCTTTCTTCAGGCGCAAAAAGCGCTCCGTGACCTTCTCTTGGCGAGCCTTCACCGAGAGCTTGTTCTGCAGCTCGTCCATCTCAGCTTTGGCTTTTGTCAACTTCTCTTCGAGTGCTTCTTTCTCGTGGCGCACGACACCAACCTTGGCGTCGAAAGCGACATACAGGCCCCCGAATATGACTACAACGAAGATGACGTAGGCAACCACGGAATTGAAAATGTACTTACGCTCGTAACGCTCCTGTTTCTTCTGCACCGCCTTGATCTCGGATGCCAGATTCTTGACCAGGTTATCGGTCTTGATGATCAGGTTGTGGGATTCGATGATCTCCTTCTTGATCTCGCTAACCACGTCTTCAACCGTCATTGGTCCTCCGGGCTTTCCGGAAAAAAATACGTCCCCAAGGGGATTTGAACCCCTGTCGCAGGCGTGAAAGGCCTGTGTCCTAGACCTGGCTAGACGATGGGGACACAATTTTCAAATGAGCCGCCAGGGAATCGAACCCTGGACCCTCAGATTAAAAGTCTGATGCTCTACCAACTGAGCTAGCGGCCCTCTACCGCTTCTGCCTCCGGCCCCAAAAAACAGTCCGAAGACCATGGTCTACTAGCAAAACGACCAAGGGCTGTCAAGGCAAGTGAATGTTTCGACGCCCGATCTCGTCAATCGACTGTGAAATTTTCTTGACATGGTGCGGCATTGGGATCAATCTGTTCAAAATTAGATTATTTGGGGAAGAATGCAAGATAGTGTTTTTTATTGTCAACTATTGCTGAAAAAGGAGGAAGCAAGATGAAAAAGGCGATTTTTGTGATTTCCCTGTTGGCGGTTTGTGGTTTGATGCTCGGCGCCTGTGGATCGAGTGACAGCGGACCGCATTGTGTCAAGATGGTAACCTGCGATCCGGCCTGCGAAACGATGACCCAGTGGTGCGACAAGGGCACCTGCAAAGACTTCATTGACTGCGAACCGGCCTGCGCGACGGACGGAACAGAGATGTGCAATATGGTAACAGGCCACTGCGACAAGACCTGCGATCCTGCCTGCAAGACTGACGGAACCGAAATGTGCGACGACGGCACCTGCAAGACGATTCCGACACCTCCGGTGTGCGATCCTGTCTGCGCGGCGGACGAGATTTGCACCAACTAGCGCTTTTCTAATACTTGGTGTATAAATGAGCCCCGCGACATGCGGGGCTTATTTTTTTTCCGGAGGGTTGCAAAACATGAGGATCATTAGCCTGATATTTTCGGCGCTGGTAATTTGCTGTCTGTTTATCGGCTGCGGCGAGGACAAGAACGTCTGCGACAAGGCCGACGAGGTCAGGAGCGCCGGCATTACTGAAGGCTGCGCCGAACAGAGCGGCTGCTGCTATTGCGACTGCTTCGCCGAGGGAAAGTTTATGGATCCCGAAGCAGCCGAGTGCAGTTGCATAAAGGCAACGGGTTCCGGTTGCTCGGGATTATCTCTCGATGCGGCAAGGACTTGCCTTGCCGACGAGGTCACCTGTGAGGCGGACGCCAAGGCACTTGTGGCAAGCCTCTGCGGGCAATAGCTGTTTTCAGCCCCTCAGATCTATCAATTCGCTGCGGCGCATCTGACGCAGGAATGCAGGCAGGCGTTCCCAGACGGGTTCGATGGCTTCGCCGAATTCGTTCTTCAAGTGCGTTCCAATTTCGGCGACCGTGCGTTGTCCATCGCATTCCAACCAGACCGCGGTGCCGATCTCATCCAGGTGAAGCTTCCAGAAAGGTCGCGCCAGCCTGCGCTGAAGCCACTGCATCCAGCAAGTGCGGTACTTGGGAACCAGGACGGTTGCCCGCTCGCCGTCCAGTTTATGCTCGAAGAGCCTGAGAGGCTTGAGATCGAGCAGGTTTCGTTCAGTCTTCTTTCTTTTCATCCGCATCCTCGCGGCTCTCATTGCCTTCAGTTCCTTCTTTCCCCGGGGAAGGCGATTCCGGCGGTCCTGCGCCTCCACTTCCTCCGCCAGGCTGCCCGAGAGCCTTCAGCGAAGCCTTGATCATGTAAATTCCCAGCCCGAGTATGACAAGGAATCCCAGCCACATGCGCCAGTCGCCTGTGCCCTTCGCGAAGAATGATTTCGGAGTCGTTCCCAGACAAGTCGTTGTCGCCAGGTTCTTCTGCACAACCAGTCGTGCGGCGACTTTCTTTTCATCCAAACCCTGAAGTGACGGCAGCTTCTGCATCAAAGCGTCGTCGGCCATTATCTTCCTGGCCATCTCGACAGGAGTCAGATCTTCGCCGAGCGGTACTACTTTCTCCATGAAAGCCCTGGCATCGGCCACCTCGCCCTGGAATTTCTCTGGGCACATGAACTTGACGTTCAAGGCAACGATGCCTGCCAGCAATATGCCCACCAGCGCTTCGCCGGCGACAAGTCCTGAAGCCACCAGCAGCCCCCGGTTCTCGACCGCCTCGCCGGCCTTTTTATCCTTGCCGGCTTTCCGGGCAATGACCCGGTCGAGAGCCCATTTGATGATGCCGCCGACGAAGATGGCCAGCGTGGTCTGAAAAGGCAAGTACATGCCGACGGCAATCAGCATCGGCGATGGGCTCTGGATCAAGATAAGCGCCAGTGCGAAAAACATGCCGATGATGATCAACTCCCAGGCCATGTGGCCGCTGATGATGCCGTCGGCCATGGTGGCCATCAGGCCCGCCTGCGGGGCTGGAAGCGCGTCGGATCCGATTCCGCCGCCGAACTTGTGCAGCAACATGATCGGCAGTACCAGCACCAGGGCCGCGGCCACGACGCCAATCAACCCGCCGATTTCCATGCGCCAGGGAGTGCCGCCCAGGTTGTGTCCGACCTTCCAGTCCTGGATCATGTCTCCGGCCACACCGGCCACGCAGCAGATGACGGTGGCCACTCCCAGAACCGCTAAAACTCCGATTTTCCAGGTCTGGGTACCCTTCTCGCCGCCCATTCCCAGAAGAACCAGCAAGCCTGCGGCAATCAGCAAGGTAGAAAGAGTCAGCCCGGAGATGGGGTTCGAGGATGAGCCGATTATACTGACCAGATAGCCGGCCACCGCCGCGAACAGGAACCCCGCGATGGCCATGACGATCATGGTGATCAGCGAGATGCCGAAATTCTGGCACAGCCAGTAGTAAAGGCCCGCCATGGCCAACAACATGACGCCGATGGCGATGAAGACGCTCTTGAAATTGAGGTCCTTTTCGGTGCGCTTTTCAACTACTCCGGTCGCGCCGCTCAGGCCTTTCAGCGACCGGCCGATTCCGGTTATGAGACTGTTGCGCATCTTGAACAGGGTGAAAAAAGCGCCGACGATCATCGCCCCGATGGCCACCATCTTGATCGTGCTCGAGTAGAGCGGAGCCAGTCCTACAAAGTCACCAGCGCCTCCGTTGTATAGCGTTCCCCAATCGCCGTTTGCGATCATGCCTTGCAGGCTACCTGCGAAGGACGAATCCGACAGGGCCAGTACGAAGAGCACGAGCGGCATCAGAAGCAGCCAGCCGAAAACGCCGCCGGCTGCGGTGATGGCCGACAGGCGCGGGCCGATGATGAAACCGACTCCCAAAAAAGCCGGCGAGGAGGTGGGCGTCACGTAGGGGAATGTCCCCTTGCCCACCGAAAATGCGCCCCGAATGTTCTCCTTG
>Ga0315535_1001522_pt1 | contig 15410 bp, 15 predicted proteins | sample SalMarSW160220MG_2_FD_203092 | JGI IMG/M metagenome (GOLD analysis project Ga0315535, IMG submission 203092) | Salt marsh sediment microbial communities from the Plum Island Ecosystem LTER, Massachusetts, United States - Salt Marsh Sediment SW1602-20 ...
GTGACAGCTAATCTTTCTGACTTCTGGGCTTCAAGAACCACGTTTGGATGGTCTATGCCTACGCCTATTCCTCCAAAGAGGCGCCCTAAATCGCCGTTCAGGTCTATTAATCCGAAATGAAGCCTTGTAGGAGTTTTAACGTAGACTTTCAACTTCCAGCCCTCCACGAATCGACCCGTTTGCTTAAATCCGCCATGATTTCTGAGTAGCGCGAGTGTGGGGCTACACGGTTCACAACATCATGGCACTGTCTAATCTTTTCCATCAACCTTACTGCTTGCTCTCTCTTCTGTCTATCCGATTGCGCAAAGAAAGCTTTAGCGCGTGTTGCGTGTACGACGGCTTCGATGGTTGCGGACGAAGCGCGGCAATAAGCCTTGGGCAAAACGTTTTGCGCTTTAACAAGCTTAACTTCGCATGTAACTTCTGCTCTTTCAGCATCAAAAGCAGCCATGTCCGCAACGGTGACTTCGACGTGCGCATCTGCCGCCCGTATTCTTGGCGCGTCCACGGTCTCAGCCTTCTCAAACCACTCCGAGGGCACTTTGCCTTTCGGGTTGGCTTCTTTGAAGGCTGTTCGATAGAACATTTCTGGGTCAGAGGTCACGTTTACCACCGCGCATCTTTTCGCTTGAAGATTCCTATACGTCAAGGATGAAGTATAAATCCTGAGAGCCAAGCGCTGCTCGTTTTCCATTGTTACGCCCATGGGCGCGGCGTTAGGTTGCCCACGCGTGTTGTAAGTTGAGACTACGGTCTCTGCGATTAGCCCTTTTGAGAAACCTAAATCCGCCATGCTGGTCATAAAACCAGCTCCAAGTCGCATGCCCTCATTGGCGTTTGAGCAGAAGTTTGGGCGCCAAAGAGCGTGTTGGCTGCTAACAAGCGTTTCATGCTTCATTCGAATGTAACTTTTTACACTCGGCTAATAAACTTTGCCACCTGTATTCGTGTTTCCCTCTGCTGCTTTTGCTTTCTGGTTTGCTAGTTACTCTCCGAAGCGGTTAAACCTTTATTAGCTATCCTTAAACAACTGAGGGTTCCCAAAAAAAATAAATGCTCATCTGAACTAGATAACGCTGACTGAAACATGCACATGTGGAATTTAACCTTGCCAGCGCCAAGTTTGCCGCGTTCAAAAATCATCGTTGCCACACTGTTCATTACTTTGGCGCTGCTTGCAGCCATGGTTCCCTCTCTACAGGTTGCTGCCCAAACACCTGAGATGCAGTGGAACGCCGCATACGGCGCAGGGCACAGCAATTCCGTCGTTCAAACCGCTGATGGAGGCTACGCCATCGCGGGAAACACGGGTTCGCAAGCCGTTCTCGTCAAGACAAACTCGTCTGGTGGATTGCAGTGGCAGCAGTCGTATGGCAACGAGGTTTTCGGAGGCGACAACAACATTGTGTCAGTTGTGCAAACTAGAGACTTGGGCTATGTGCTGTTCGGTGAAGGCGGCTACATCGCTAAGGCTGATTCTGAAGGAAGCATTCAGTGGACCAAGGCTCTGAACGTGAGCGGCGTGCAAGCTGGAATCCAAACAATCTATGGAGACTACGTTCTAGTGGGCAACATGATCGCTGGCGGCAACAATGTCACGTGGATTGTCAAAACGGATGGAGACGGCAGCATGCTTTGGGACAGGGAATACACAGGAGGCTACACCGTTTACGCTGTCGTAGAAGGGTACGATGGGGGATACGCGCTAGCGGGCAGCTACAAGGAAAATTTCTGGTTTGCCAAACTGGATTCAAACGGCAACCCTCAATGGGATCGACAGTACTCCTATGGAGGACTTGAAGATTTACATCATGCCACTTCCATCGCAAAAACAAGCGATGGCGAATTTGTGCTCGCTGGAATAGGGGACTGGCAATCGAGCGGGGGAGAAGTTCCTTGGCTGATTAAGACAGATTTCGGGGGAAACGCGCAATGGTATCAGGTCTTCGCGGATATGCCTTCTAACGGTTTTGTTTCGGTCGTGCAGACCGACGACGGCGGATACGTTGCAGCTCTGAGGTCCAGTGTAACGCTGGTTAAGACCGACGGAAATGGTGCTGTGCAGTGGAGCGCCACATATGGTGAAAGCGGCAGCTACAACTATCCATCTTCTCTCATACTAACCAAAGATGGAGGGTTCGCAATTGCAGGTGAATCTTCAGAAAACAATGGTTTTATTTGGCTTATCAAAACCTCGCCCGAAAACGCTAACCAAGCCGCCGTATCCATCTCGAGTCCAGAAAGCAAGACGTACACCACCAACGAGGTTCCTTTAATTTTCACGGTGACCCAGCCTGCCTCGGGGATAAGTTACAGCCTAGACGGGCATGATAATGTGACTATCTCTGGAAACACCACTTTAACGGGGCTGTCTGAAGGACCGCATGGCATAACAGTCTACGTAATGGATGCTTCTGGGAACTACGCCGCCTCAGAAACGATTTACTTCAGCGTAACAACGCCTTTGCCCGTCGTGTGGATAGTAGTTTTCACGGTGATAGGGGTCGCCGTCATCCTTGGTGTTCTGGTTTACTTTAAGAAGCTTAGTTTGACGAAGCAGAGCCTTGTTAAATTCTTGAATAACAGAATGGTGAGGAGTCTGATAATCATGGGTTTGTGCATACTTATGCTTCTCTTCCAGTTTTTCTTTCCTTACTTCTTTTACTCCGTCTCGTCCGAAAACGCAAATTCACCTTTCCAAGTGGGAGTGACTTACGTTTACGAACAAGATAATATCGGGCAAATCTATGCTGAGGTTTCGCGTATTCATGCGTTGGGCTTCAAGGTGATTCGTGTAAATCTGGTGTGCGATGTCTCTGACCCGAATGCGTATCCAAACGTCCAGACAGAAGAGTTCTTCATGTCTACTCAGCATTTTAACATGAGCGCTGCTCTGATAATCAATAACGCCGCTGAACTTAATGATGTGAGTTATTATCTTGGTCGCTGGGGCAGTTATCTTTCTTACATTCAAGTTCTTAATGAACCCGAGCTGTCAGCATCGTGGACCATAGGCGCATTGTACACGGATGACGAGTTATTCTCCAAATTTCAAGACGTCATTGCACTGGTTGAACCTTATCGAGCCACGGCGCAGCTGTACACCAACTTCGAAGCGGGTTATATCCTCCGAACCAATGTTCCCCTTGAACTAAGCAAACACCTTGACTTTGTGGGGTACGATGTTTTCATGGAGTCTTTCCTAGTTTTATCTCCAGATTTCATTCAGTTTCTTCATAAGACTACAAACAGAGACGTAGTTATAACCGAGTTTGGCATGTCAACGAACAACGAAGCCGCCCAAAGCGACTTCATCATTCAAGGTCTTAATCTTTTCAAGAGCATGGGGCTCAAAGGCTGTTGGATAGTTTATTGGAACAGCGTAAACAACAATTATGGGATACGTGGGAAACTTGCAGAAAAAACGGTTGGAGAATGGATTGCGGAGAATGCGAATTCCAGCTAAAAGGGTGTTCATTCACGGCTTCATCGTCATAGTCGCCCTAGCCGCGGCGCAACTGATACTGGATGCTCTGCAAAGCGCCTTCCTGCTGTATGTGCCTCCGCTGGGCTTTGCCTTCTTCCTGATAGCCTCATACGCCATCCAGCCGATAATGATAGGCGTGCTGAACATTGTCGTTCTTCATCGCCTGAACAATGACGATGGCTGGCAGATAGGCTTCTGGCTGAACGGGTTATTCTTGCTGCTCGCGTTTTCCACAATCAACATCACACTCCAAACGATAGCGCACGTGCCATTCTCGATACTCGTAGCCATAGTGGAGGTTCCGTTGCTCGCGTATCCGTTTGGGTACCTCGGAAAGTTCAGCAACAAGGGATGCCCAACAAAAACAAAGGGTTAGCAATTCTCGCTCTTTCAAGGTGCTGCTGCGTGTTGTTCCTTTCAGGAACGGCTGTGTTCCGTAGTGACAATTAAATGTGGCCTCCTCCATTCGGAACATCGGTGAAATCAGGTGAAACGCAGTTCAATCATAATCGTGGCAGGTTGCTTATCCGCGTTAGTTCTGGGTTTGGCGTTGGCTTACCCTCTCTTAGTGATGAACATGCCAGTTACAAAGGAAGCAGATTTAGGCGTAGATGTTGTTTACGCTTACTTCGGAAGCCCCTACTTGGACCCGAACATTTCTGGTCTGTGGCGCAACTACAGCATACCCCAAGAAGTCGTAAACATTGGGGGGACACGCTATGGATTAGATGTGAACGTGGTCTCGTACTTTATTGTGCTTAACATTACGAACAATTCTAACCAGCCTGTATACATCAACAACTTCGACACTATTGTTGGACCTTCCATTTCCGCGGACCCCGACGGGGTCATAAGCGCGCCTAACTCCATCCTGACAGATTCCAAGCATGTAGATTATTATCCGGGGTGGAACAACATCTGGAGCGCAAACGCCTCAAGGCTGATTTACCTGTCAGGCATAATCGGCGTCCACGACCTCGTCTACAGCACCCTAAACAGCACAGGCATATGGATTCATGCACAGGTTGAAGGTCAATCTTACGGAGAAGAAAACGTTCAGCCCTTCGGTGTAGACTACAAACGGATTCCACTTCAAACCTTCGGTCAAGCGCACCTATACAACAACCTCATAGGTGAAAACCAAATACTGATATTCTACAACGAACTGGATGTCTCTGTCGGCACGAGGCTCCCGCAGTGAACGGCGACCAAGAATTAGACGGCAACACCCTTAGAATTTATGTTGCACTGGCGAACGCTGACAAGCCGCTTGGACCCAGAGAAATCACCCGCATAGTCCATCTCAGCAGCCCCAGCGTCGCCTACCGCAACCTGCAGAAGCTTGAGGAACTTGGGCTGATTGAAAAGGATGCGTTCGGCGAATACACTATAAAGCAGAGGCAAAGGGTGAAGGGGCATTTTTGGGTTGGCGGCAGACTGTTTCCAAGACCGTTTTTCTATTCTTTCTTCTTCATCGGCATCTTGAGTGTGGAAGTGGTTATCGCTGCCATGAGGTTAATCAACGGCGACCCATTCCCCTATGATTTCATACTGCTCATCGTCGTTACCGCGACTGCCATGGTTTTATTCTTGTTGGAAGGAACTCTGAATCGCTTGCCGAGAAAGTGAGTTTCAAGCATACGCGAAAGCCGGGAATGCCCTGCTGCTATTTTCACCAACATTTTTATCTCAACAACGATACCTAACTTCTTAAGGGATAGAAATGGGAAAAGGCTCAGGCTTCGGTAAAGTCATCTTGTTCGGCGAACACTTCGTTGTTCACGGAGTACCGGGTATTGTGTCAGCCATCGATTCCGCCACGGACGCGGAAGTAACCCAAACGGGAAACGAACTCGCCATCAGGGATGAGCGGAAAGCCGCTAAAGGCTACGCTGAAGAGAAGAGGCTTCAGCAAATCGAGTCCATCGAGCGCATGCTCACGACTATGGGGCTTGACCCGAAACTACCGTTGAAAATTTGGGTAGGCGGAACCCTCCTAGGCTTCAGCGGACTGGGCGCTTCCGCGGCAAGCAGCGTCGCCATCGCCCGAGCCATCTCAGAAGAATTGAATCTGAAACTTACTGGTGAAAAAATTAATCAAATCGCTTATGAGGCTGAGAAGGCTTACGCGGGAAACCCGTCGGGCATTGACAACACCGCTGCCACTTTCGGTGGCTTGCTTTGGTTCAAGAAAAACATAAGCGGCGGACAAAACACCATCGAAAAATTACGCATACGCACGCCCGCTGAAATCGTGATAGGCAGCACGGGCAAGGTGGCGAACACCAAAGCCATGGTCGCAGGCGTCGCAGAAAGAAAGCAGAAGAACCCTCAGAAATACGACGCTTTGTTCAAGCAGGCAGATGCGCTCTCTTATGCGGGTAGAAAAGCCTTGGAAGCCTACGACCTGAAAAAAGTGGGCGCGCTCATGAATGAGAACCACCGCCTGCTGCAGGAGATTGAGGTTTCAAGCCGAGAACTTGATTTGCTCGTGGACATAGCGCGGAGGGAGGGCGCTTTCGGCGCTAAGCTGACGGGCGGAGGCGGCGGAGGTTGCATGGTGGCGTTGACGCCTGGCAAAGAGTTGCAGGAAAAGGTTGCCGCAGCAATCGAAAAAGAAGGCTATGAAGTGCTGAGGACAAAAATTGGGGTTGAAAAGATATAAGAAAAACAATAGCCTATCTAAAAAAGGGAGGAAGCTGATTGGGTTTAAGAAGCTTCTTGAAAACGCTTGAAGAAAGCGGCGAATTAACACGCATTAACAAACCGGTGTCAACAGAGTATGAGATGGCTGGGGTCACGGAGGCTCTCGGCGAAAAACCCGTGTTCTTTGAAAACGTGAAAGAATCCAGCATCCCCGTTGTTGCGGGTTTGCTGTCGTCTAAAGACCTGATTGCCCGAGCGTTAGGCATAACGAGGAACGAATTGCTGCACAAGCTATCCGCCGCTATTGAAAAGCCCGTGCCGGCAGAGGTTGTGGAGACGGGCGAATGCCAGGAAACAGTGGAGCCAGAAGTGGACTTGACCAAGCTGCCGATAATGCGGTACACGGAAAAGGATGGCGGGAAATACATCGCGTCCGCCGTATCAATAATAAGAGACCCTGAATTCGACGCCCGAAACATGTGCTTCCACAGGCTGATGCTGATTGGCAAGAACAGGTTTGTGGCTCGAATCGTCGAAAACAGGGGAACCGACTCTGCTCTCAAGAAGGCAGGCGGAGAACTTGACATCGCCATCTGCATAGGCAACTCAACCGCTGTTCTCCTAGCGGCTGCCACGTCCTTGCCAATGGGCGTGGACGAGTTGGGAATGGCTAACGCGCTGGAACCAACAGAGCTGGTGAAGTGCAAGACCGTTGACTTGGAGGTGCCAAGAAACTGCGAAATCGTGTTGGAAGGAAGAATAACCAAAGAAACTGCGGCGGAAGGTCCGTTCTTGGACACGACAGGCACCATCGACAATATAAGACAGCAGCCCGTAATCGAAATCAAATGCATTACTCATCGAGAAAAGCCGATTTATCAAACCCTGCTTCCGGGAAGGCATGAGCACCAGTTCCTGATGGGCATGCCAAAAGAGCCCACAATCTTTAATGAAGTGAACAAGGTCTGCGAGTGCCGCGATGTCTATGTCACTCCGGGCGGTTGCAGCTGGCTTCACGCCGTTGTCCAAATAAAGAAGCAGAATCCAGACGACGGAAAGAACGCAATCGCAGCGGCGTTTGAAGGGCACAAGTCCCTGAAACACTGCGTCATAGTGGACGACGACATCAACATTTACGACCCAAACGACGTGGAATGGGCAATCGCCACCAGATTCCAAGCAGACAAAAACGCCGTCATCCTGCCAAACCAGCCTGGCTCATCTCTTGACCCCTCGGGAGATTTAACTGAAGGAAAAAAGGCGAGAACGTGCAAGATGGGCTTAGACGCCACCATACCCTTCGGGAAAACGGACAAGAGCTTCGCGAAAGAGCGATACAGAAAAGTTGACTTAAACAAGTTCCTGTGATTCTCATGCACCTCACTAAAGAAGAAGAAAACATGCTCAGCGGCGCAGAAGGCCACGCCGTAAGAAAATCCATGGAAATCCTCGTCGCCCTAGGCGACATCTACAGGGCTGCGCGGCTCATAAAAGTGGGTTCCGTCCAGGTGGCGGGCGTATCCTATCACAACCTCGGCGACGCGGGACTTGAATTTCTGAATGAACTCGCGAAGGACGGCAGAGTCAAGGTGCTCACGACTTTGAATCCTGCGGGAATGGATTTGGAGAACTGGCGGCAACTCGGCATCAGCGAAGAGTTCGCTGAAAAGCAGAACATGGTGATAGAGGCTTTCGAGAAGATGGGCATCCTCGTTTCGTGCACGTGCACGCCTTACTTGATAGGTAACCTGCCCCGTTACGGGGAACACGTTGCCTGGTCCGAATCCTCGGCGGTGACTTTCGCAAACTCGGTCATAGGCGCGAAAACAAACAGGGAAGGCGGACCCTCAGCGCTTGCCGCCGCGCTTGTGGGCAAAACTCCGTGTTACGGGCTGCATCTGGACGAGAACCGCGTGCCCGACATCCACGTGCAAGTAAACGCGGATTTGTCCAAGTTTTCTGATTGGGGTGCTCTCGGCTACAGCATCGGGAAAAAGGCGGAAAACAAAATCCCGTACATAACGGGCGTGAAAGACGCTGAGGTGGACGAGTTGAAGTCTTTCTGCGCTTCGGTGGTGACTTACGGGGCGAAACCGCTTTTCTACATGCAGGGCATAACTCCAGGCTCGGAAAAGTATCAGCCGCCAAAAGACACGGTCACCATGGAAGACGCGGACATCCGCGACGCGTACGACAACATCAACGACGAGGTCACGGACATAGAGTTGGTGTGCGTAGGCTGCCCCCACTGCTCAATTAAAGAAATTGCTGCGATAGCCGAGTTGGTGAAAGGCAGAACGGTCTCGCCGAACACGGAGTTCTGGGTTGCAACCTCACGTTTTGCGAAGCAGTTGGCGGACAAGCGCGGCTACACCGAGGTGATTGAACATGCGGGCGGAAAATTCGCCTGCGACACGTGCATGGCAGTAGCCCCGCTGAAGGGTAGGTTCAAGTCGGTGGCGACAACCTCGGCGAAAGGCTGTTACTACTCGCGGCATAACAAGATGCTTACGAAGATGGGTAGTTTAGAAGAGTGCGTGGAGGCGGCGGTGACGGGAAAATGGAGTTGAAAGGAAGAATCATATCGAAAGGAACTGCACAGGAAGAGGCGTTGGTGACTTCCATGCCGATTTCGTTTTACGGTGGGGTAGACCCGAACACGGGCGAAGTAATCGAGAAGGGACATGAGCTGCAGGGCAAGAGCGTGAAAGGCAAAATTCTGGTTTTCCCCACGGGTAAGGGGTCAACGGTTGGGACCTACACGCTGTACAGGCTGAAAAAGAACGGCATGGCACCAGCGGGAATGATTAACCGTGAGTGCGAGACCGTGGTCGCTGTGGGCGCCATAATCTCCGAGATTCCTTGCGTTGACAATATTGATATTTCCCAGATAAAAACGGGCGATTTAGTCCGCATAGACGGCGCCACCGTCACCGTAATGTAAAATTAATAGTTTAGCAACATAGCAAATTGGAGATGCACGAGAATTGAGTGAGGCAGAAATTACAATCCTGAAAATCGGCGGTTCAGTCATCACCGACAAGGACGGCGAGCTTGCCGCGCGAACCGAAGTCATAAACCGCTTGGCAGAAGAAATCCAGAAAGCAAACTTGAAAAACCTGATAATAGTGCACGGCGGCGGAAGCTTCGGGCACCCCACAGCCCAAAAGTACGGCATAAAAGAAGGCTTACGCGAAGAAACACAGAAAGTCGAGTTCGCTGAAACCCACCACGTCATGACCGTGCTCAACGGTTTGGTCATGGACTCGCTGGTGTGGCACAACATCCCCGCCGTAAGCGTCGCCCCCTCATGCTGCGTGGTAACAGAAAACGGCAGAATCAAAACCTTTGAAGACACCGTTTTAAAGTCGTACCTGAAAATGGGTTTTACACCAGTTCTTTACGGAGACGCCACTTTAGATGAGAAGTTGGGTTTCACGGTGCTTTCGGGCGACCAGCTTGTTTCATATTTAGCAAGAAAACTCGCGGCTACGGGCATCGTGATTGGCGTGGACACTGACGGCTTATATGACGCAGACCCGAAATTGGCGAAAAACGCCAAGATGTACGGAAACCTGACGTTAAGTGAACTGGAAAAAATCAAGGAAAAAATGGGCGGGTCCACCGCGGCTGACGTCACAGGCGGAATGCTCGGCAAAGTCTCCGAATTGATTCCAGCCGTGACTGAGGGAATTCCAGTGGCGATTGTGAACGCGGGAAAGCCGAACCGTGTTTATAAAGCTCTTATGGGAGAAGCGGTAGAAGGTACAATAATACAGAAGGAGTAGGATTGGCTAAAGAAACAGAAAAGCGCAAGGCAGACCACATCAAAATCTGCCTAAACGAGGCGGCACAAGCCAGAGACGCCACCACAGGATTTGCAGAAATCCAGTTTATTCACCGCGCCCTGCCTGAAGTTGACAAGTCGAAAATCGACATATCCACTAGTGTTTTCGGTCACAAGTTTTCTGCGCCCCTAATCGTCGGCGCCATGACGGGCGGAACGGCGGAAGCCACGCGAATAAACGCAACAATCGCTGAAGCCGTTGAGCATCTGCACTTGGGCATGGGAGTGGGAAGCCAACGCGCCGCCATAGAAGACCCAAAACTTGAAGAAACCTTTGCCGTGGCAAGAAAAAAGGCGCCCAACGCTTTCCTAATCGCTAACATTGGCGGAGTGCAGCTTGTCCATGGGTACGGTGTGAAAGAAGTGAAAAAAGCCGTGGAGATGATTGATGCGGATGCCGTGGCTGTGCACTTGAACGCGTTGCATGAAGCCGTGCAGCCCGAGGGGCAAACTAACTTCAAGGGTGTTCTCGCCAAAATAAGTGAGGTCGCAAGGGAACTTGACAAGCCCGTTATCGTTAAAGAGACAGGTGGAGGCATCAGCGCGGAAGACGCGAAAAAACTTGAGGCGGCAGGCGTGAAAGCGATAGATGTCGGCGGCGCAGGCGGAACAAGCTTTGCAGCAGTCGAGTACCACAGGTCGGAAGTAACCAGCATGGAGCATTTGTTGAGCGGCGTTTTCTGGGACTGGGGAATCCCAACAGCCGTAAGCCTCATAGAAACAACTCAAGCAATAAAAATTCCAGTTATCGCCTCTGGCGGCGTTAGAAGCGGCATGGACATTGCTAAGGCGTTAGCGCTTAACGCTTGTTTGGCAAGTGTTTCTCTCCCAGTGCTTCAAACCGCGGTGGAAGGCGTCAAAGAAACAGAGGCTCTGCTTTCGCTTTTGATGGAAGAACTTAGAACCGCCATGTTCCTTGTAGGCACCGAAAAGGTGCCGCAATTGGCGAAGACGCCTGTTGTGGTGACGGGGAAGACCGCTGAGTGGCTGAAAACACGGGGCTTCAACGTCGAGGACTACGCCAGGAGAGGAGCGCGTTAGGCGTGGAAATCACAAAATTCCTTGAAGAAACAGCTCCGCTAATAGATAAGGCGATTGAGAAGTACATTCCACGGGAATTTTCGGAAAACTCCGTCCTCTTCAAGGTTAACCCGCCCAAGTACAGCCGCAATCTGGAGGCTTTGAACAAGGGCATTGCTGAGCCGATTTGGGAGATTCTGGACAGAGGCGGAAAAAGATGGCGTCCCGCATTGTTTTTGCTTATCTGCGAGGCGCTGGGCAAAAGCTCCGCGGAATGCTTGGATTTCGCCATAATTCCGGAGGTTGTTCATAACGGCACCTTGATTGTTGACGACTTAGAGGATTCTTCGGAGCTTAGAAGGGGAAAGCCGTGCACGTACAAGATTTTCGGCGTGGACATAGCTGTGAACGCTGGGAACGCCATGTATTACCTGCCGCTTCTGCCGCTGATGGAGAAGAAAGCCCAGTTATCCGCGGAAACGCTGCGCGACATCTACGAGGTTTACGTGCAGGAGATGATGAACCTCAGTTTGGGGCAAGCCATGGACATCACGTGGCACAGAGGCATAGCAAACGCTGACAGCCTGAATGAGGAGGATTACCTGCAGATGTGCGCTTACAAGACGGGCACTTTGGCGCGGATGGCAGCCAAAATCTCCGCGGTTCTCGCAGGCGCCAGCAAGGAACTGGTGGAGAAGCTGGGGCGTTTCGCTGAGAGCATAGGTGTGGCGTTTCAGATGCAGGATGACGTGCTAGATTTGACAGGGAAGGCGTTTGCGGAAAAGAAGGGCGGCGTCGGGCAGGACATAACTGAGGGAAAAAGGACACTGATGGTTATTCGCACGCTGAAAAAAGCAAGCAGCGCCAACAAGAAGCGCCTCATCCAAATTCTTAACATGCACACTTCAGAACAAGCTCTCCGAGACGAAGCCATCGCTTTAATGCAGAAATACCACGCCATAGACCATGTGACGTGTACCGCCGCGCGGATAGTTGAAGAAAGCTGGAGCGAAGTGGACAAGCTCCTGTCTGCGAGCGAGGCTAAGGAAAAATTAAAAGCATTCGCGGGATTCTTGATTAAACGAACCATCTAACACTTGAGAGTAGAACCCTTGACGCTGGAAAACGATAAAGACCTCAGAGACCTTATTCTTAAAGCCGCTTTGCTGAACGCTTTGCAGCACGGCGGAAAGGCTCAAGCAGGCGCGCTTGTTGGCAGGATAATCGGCGAACGACAAGACCTGAAAACGAAGGCAAAAGAGCTCTCGGGCTTGATCGGCAAGGTAGTTAGCGAGGTTAACAGCCTATCGGTTGACGAGCAGAAGCGGCGGGTTGAGGAAAAGTGGCCAGAAGCCCTTGAGAAGGAAAAACCTTCGGAGGAGAAAGGTCTTCCGCCGTTGCCGAACGCGGACAAGTACAAGCACGTTGTTACGCGTTTTTCTCCGAATCCAGACTGCGTTCTGCACTTGGGTTCAGCCAGAGCCATAATCCTAAGCCATGAGTACGCGCGCATGTACAAGGGCAAGTTCATTCTACGCTTCGAGGACACGGATTCTAAGGTGAAAAGGCCGGTTTTGGAGTTTTACGACCGCATCCGAGAAGACCTTACGTGGCTGGGATGCAAAGCGGATGAGGAATACATCCAAAGCGACAGGCTTCAGATTTACTACGAGTACGCTGAGCGGCTTCTGCGGGAAGGCAACGCTTACGTCTGCACCTGCCTGCCTGACCAGTTCCGGAAAAAGTCATTAGCTAAAAAACCGTGCAAATGCCGCGACCTGCCGCCAAAAGAGCATTTGGAACGTTGGCAACGCATGTTGGACGGCAGCTACCGCGAAGGCGAAGCAGTGGTTCGTGTTAAAACTGACATGGGGCATCCGAACCCTGCGGTGAGGGATTGGCCTGCGCTCAGAATTATAGATCCAGAGAAGTATCCGCATCCGCGTGTTGGCAACAAGTACCGCGTTTGGCCTCTCTACAACTTTTCCACAGGCTTAGACGACCATCTGATGGGCATCACACACGTAATCCGCGGCAAAGAGCACTTAACCAACAAGGTCAGACAAGAGTACATGTACAGGCATCTGGGCTGGACGTATCCTGAAGCCATACACTACGGCAGGTTGAAGATAACGGGCGCATCTTTGAGCAAGTCAAAGATTGTTCAGGGCGTGCGCGAAGGCGTCTACACGGGTTGGGATGACCCTCGACTGGCAACCTTCCTTGCTTTAAGGCGGCGGGGGATAACGCCTGAAGCCATTGAGAAAATGATAATTGACGTTGGACCTAAAACTGCTGATGTGACGTTAAGCTGGGAGACACTGTACGCTTACAACCGCAAAATCCTGGACCCACGAAGCAGCAGGTACTTTTTCGTGTCAGAACCGACCACTCTGAAGGTCAAGTATATCCCAAAAATCTTCAGACCTAAACTGCCTCTGCATCCAGAAAAGCCCGAGTTGGGATTCAGAGAATACACTATAACGCCTAGCGCGGTTTTCTGGATGGCGAAAAGAGACGCTGACGCCGCGGAAGCTGGGAACACCATTCGGCTCATGGAGCTTTTCAACGTCAAGATAGAAAGAGTAAACGCTGACGCGGTGGAAGCGTCGTTTGCCAGCGAAGCCTATGAGGAAGCGAGAAAAGCTAAAGCTAAGCTTATCCATTGGATACTGCAAGGTGCAGAGTTCCCCTGCCAAGTGGTTATGCCTGACGCGTCCGTGATTGAGGGCGTCGCGGAAAGCGCCTGCGAAAAGTTAAAGCCAGACACCGTAATACAGTTTGAACGGTTCGGCTTCGTTCGCGTAGATAAGAACGACGGAAAATTAACAGCCTACTACGCCCACAAATGATGGTGATTGAATGCGCAAACAAGACAAAATCATAATTTGGCCCGCCTACTTCGACCTTGCAAAAACGAGAAATGAAGGAAGGCGCGTCTCAAAGAGTTCGGCAGTGCAGTCTCCGAAGATTCTGGAACTTCAAGAAGCCGCGCAGAAACTAGGCTTGAACTTAGAAGTGGCGGAGGACAAGGGTTATCCCAAGATGCCGTGGGTGAAGACGGGTATGCTTCTGGTGGAGAAGAAGGGCTCGAAAGAGCAGGTCATTAACCGTATCGCGAAGCAGTTGCTGAAAGCGCGGAACGAGAAGCCGAAACAGCGGTAGTAATCACTTCACTAGACATATTTGGCTCCTAATAGAAATAGAATGCAGAAAACGATAGGATCTATCTGTATTGGCGCAAAACGTCCAATACCATGTTAAAAACCGCATATTGCGCTTAGCTTTTTTCTTCTTTGCCGAGGAGAACAGCATTTATGACGCCGTCGCCGCCTGGGCGAGAGGTGACACGAGCCAGTCCCAAGCTGGTTTCTATTTCCGCGCCTTTCGTTATTACGCCTCTGCGGTTGTAATCCACGTTGGCTTTGTTTCTGACTACGCGTAAAATCTCGGTTTTTTCGGTTTTGCCGCTTTTCGGGTCGGTCACGGACGCGTATTTGTCGTTTAAGACTTTGGTTTTGATTTTTCCGCCGTAGCCTCGGGTGTTTCTCCTTTTTGTTTCTCCGAGGGTGGTTTCCGCTGGGAAGGAGCCTTTCTCAAAGTTTCTTTTCACTCGGTAGGCTCGTTTTCTGCCGCCTGTTCTTTTTCTTTTGCGTTGACTGCCATGCCAAACTGACATTTCACATGTCCCTTTTTTAATGACTAAGTTCGAGTGTTCACTACAACCGTTATTTTGTCATATAAACGTATCCATTAAGGGATGCCATTACCTTCTATGCGAAGCCTCTTTTCAGTAAATTGAATGAAGTGAGGCATGCTGGAAAGAAAAAACGGTATCGGAAAAGTTAGTCAAGAAACCTTGACTAAGCCAAGTCAAGAAACCTTGACAAAAAAGGCTATAAAGCACCGAACTAGAATTTCATTGTGCGTTGACGAAGGAGCATTACGAAATATGCCCTACAAGAAATCAAACTGCAAGAGAAGACTTCTGACACCAACCCTGCTCTTAACATTGCTTGTTTCAGCGTTGGTTGGTTCTCTATTCTTTACCCCAGCTGCTGCAAACCCCGTAGGACTTTATTACCCGTGGAGTCCGCCGCCTGCCCCCACCGTAAAAGTGATTGAGCTGAATACGGAACTGCTTACTGTAACGGTTTCAGTACAAAAAGCAGGACCTTGGATAACCTCCTACGGAATGGGAGCGGATTACGAGGCAGCTCATGAATGGAGTTATTCTATTTCTTCAATTGAAGTTTACGTTGATGGAAAATCTTGGTATCAGCGTGGCTGGGTTGCAAAACCATTTTCGGTGTCTCTTGAAGGGCTCAGCAACGGTCGGCACACTTTGAAAGTCACCGCAACCGCAGACGGCGGCGGCGCTAATGAAATGCAGCAGGGGGGTGGAGC
>Ga0315535_1001527_pt1 | contig 15380 bp, 14 predicted proteins | sample SalMarSW160220MG_2_FD_203092 | JGI IMG/M metagenome (GOLD analysis project Ga0315535, IMG submission 203092) | Salt marsh sediment microbial communities from the Plum Island Ecosystem LTER, Massachusetts, United States - Salt Marsh Sediment SW1602-20 ...
GGGTGCGCGGTCATGTGGGGGTGGAGCTGAATGAGCTCTGCGACCAAATGGTCCGATCTGAGATCGCCTCGCTTCGAACGGATAATCGAACGGATAATCGAAAGAGCTAGACGATCTGCACGGAGGCGACTCACGGGCGACGTCCGGTGAATCAGATCGAGCGTTTCAAATGTCTCCCTCCCATGAGGGGGACCGTCGTTGATCATTACCAGCTACTCACCCACCGGGTTCGATGGGGAGATCGTTCAGATCGAGGTCGATCTGCGTCGCGGCATCCCGGGGGTCGACCTCGTAGGGCTGCCCGACGGGGCGGTGAAGGAGTCGCGCGAGCGGGTTCGGGCGGCCATTCGAAACAGCGGCTTCGACTTCCCGCGCGAGCGAGTGCTCATCAACCTCGCACCCGCCGGCTTGCGTAAAGAGGGGGCCTCATTCGATCTGCCGATCGCGTTGGCAGTGCTTGCCGCCTCCGGGTCGATTCCCAACGGTATCGAGCACCGGGTCATGGTAATCGGAGAGCTCGAGCTCGGTGGTCGGGTGCGCCCGGTCAATGGGACGCTGCCGGCGGTCGCCGCCGGTGTGCGAAACGGTCTGAGCACCTTCTTCGTCCCGGCGGAAAACTATCGGGAGGCAATGGCGCTCCACGAGGGCGATGTTTTCCCGATCGGCAGTCTCGAGGAGGCGGTGAAGGTCGCCCGTGAGATCTCTCACGGGCGCGTGCCTGCGCGGGACGCGCCGACCTTCCCGAATTCCGCGGAGGAAGAGGGATGGTACGGAGATTTCTCCGACATCAAGGGCCACGGGGTACTGAAGCGCGCGCTCGAGATTGCAGCGGCGGGGAGGCACAATGTGCTGCTATTCGGCCCTCCCGGCAGCGGCAAGACGATGGCAGCACGCCGTTTCCCGACGATTCTGCCCGACCTGACACGAGGCGAGTCCCTGGAAGTGACGACTGTCCATTCTATCGCCGGCCTCTTGCCCTCGAACGGTGGGTTGGTCCAGCGGCCCCCCTTTCGAATGCCTCACCACAGTTCGTCGGTGGAGGGACTCATCGGAGGGGGTAGGGGCGTTCGGCCCGGGGAGGTGTCGCTCGCCCACCGCGGAGTACTCTTTCTCGACGAGGCGCCGGAGTTTGGCAAGAGCCTGCTGCAGTCTCTTCGTGAGCCGATCGAAGAGGGCCGAGTGGAGATTGCGCGAGCCGGTCTCAGCGTCTGGTTCCCCGCGGATTTCCAGCTTATCATGGCGGCCAATCCCTGTCCGTGCGGAAATCTGGGACGCGACGAGGCGGTGTGTATGTGCAACCAGCTCGAGATCCACCGCTACTGGAAACGAGTGGGCGCCGCCCTCCTCGACCGGATCGATATCCGGGTGCCGTGTAGACCCGTCGATCCGGAGAAGATCTTTGCGATCGATGAGGAAAGGAGCAGGGACGTTCGCCGCCGCGTAGCCGCGGCGGTTTCCCGGCAGGTCCAGCGCTATCGCGGGCACGGCTTCGTGCGGAATAGCCGCATCCCGCCCGGGCTGCTGACTTCCTACTGCATCCTCGACGGTTCAATCCGTCGGTTGTTTACGACGGCGATTCGGAAGCTCGCTCTCTCCTCTCGTGCCTGTCACTCCGTTTTGAAGCTGGCCCGTACGATCGCCGATCTCTCCGATTCGGACGCCATCGGTGAAGATCACCTCCTCGAGGCCATCCAGCATCGCCGCTACGGCGACCAGGACTACTTCTGGACGTAGTCGATGCCACAAGTTTCCGCGCGATATTGGCAAAGTCCACTCGAAGGCGTATAGTCAGACCGTCGGGGGGCACATGAGACTCTATAGCCGCGGGCAGGTTGTCTTCTTCTCGTTGGCAAGCGCAATCGGTGTGCTTGCTGTCGCGGTTATCTTCGGGTTCGTGAGTCTTCCGAAATCTGCCGTCGTAACCACACCCAAGGCGAGTCCGGTTCAAGCCGCCGGCGGGGACCGGAATGCCGGGAATATCCAACTCCAGACGAATCCCGCGCCGTCCCGGGAGGTTCTCCCCGTAGACTCGAACACGAAGTACTCCGAAAACGAGCTCGCGAATATCGAAATCTACCAGCAGCTAAACGCCGCAGTCGTCAATATCACCACGGAGACGGTCGGCCTCAACTGGTTTCTCGAGCCTGTGCCGCAGGGCGGGGGTATTGGTTCCGGCTCAATCATCGACAACCGCGGCTATGTGCTGACGAACTACCACGTCGTCGAGAAGGCCTACAAGGTCACGATCACCCTCGCCAACGGGGCTCAGTTCCCGGGGAAGGTGGTCGGGAGCGATCCGGAAAACGACATTGCCATCATCAAGTTCGACCCCGGCGATGTCCGGTTGGTGACCATCCCCTTCGGTTCCTCGAGCGGTTTGCGGGTCGGTCAGAAGGTACTCGCCATCGGCAATCCATTCGGGCTGAACCGAACCCTCACCACCGGGATCGTCTCCGGGCTTGGGCGCCCAATCAAGTCGGGGAGCGGTCTCGTGATGCGCGATATGATCCAGACCGACGCGGCGATCAATCCCGGAAACTCCGGAGGTCCTCTTCTCGACTCGCACGGAAGGATGATCGGCATCAATACTATGATCTTCACGCCGACCGGCGGTTCAGTGGGCATCGGCTTTGCGATTCCGGTGGACACGGCGCGGAGAATCGTTCCCGAGCTTCTCAAGTACGGCGAGGTTCGCCGGGGTTGGATCGATGTGGTGCCCGTGCAACTCGATCCGAACATCGTCGCCTATGCCCATCTTCCGGTCTCGAAGGGGCTGCTGGTCTCCAAGGTAGTGCGTGGTGGGAATGCGGACACGGTCGGAATTCGGGGCGGCGATACCTCCCGCCCGATTCGCTACGGTCAGTCGATTATCTATCTCGGCGGGGACATCATCGTCACGGTCAACAAGACCCCGGTCGCTTCTATCGCCGACCTCTTCGGGGCGCTCGAAGATACGAAGCCTGGAGAGAAAGTCGCGGTGGAGATCCGCCGCAACGGCCGACCGTTGAATTTCGAGGTTACCCTGGGCACTCGTCCGAAGGGTATGAACTGGGAGTAGCGGCGAGTGTCGGGTTTTCACGTTGTCTCCGAATACGAGCCGGCCGGTGATCAGGGCCAGGCAATCGATCTTCTCGCCGAAGGCATTCTCAAAGGACATCGTTGTCAAACCCTGAAAGGCGTAACGGGTTCGGGCAAGACCTACACGATGGCGAAGATCATCGAGAAGGTGCAGATGCCCACTCTCGTCGTTTCTCACAACAAGACGCTTGCGGCCCAACTCTACCGAGAGTTCGCGCAGTTCTTTCCGGACAACGCGGTGGAATACTTCGTCTCATACTATGATTACTACCAACCCGAAGCCTACGTCCCTTCGAAGGATCTCTATATCGAGAAGGACGCTTCCATCAACGAGGAGATCGACAGAATGCGTCTCTCTGCGACCTCTTCGCTGATGGACCGTGAAGACGTGATCGTCGTGGCGACGGTATCCTGCATCTACGGGCTGGGGAATCCAAAATCCTTCAGGGAGATGCGGGTCAGTATTCGCCTGGGTGCGGAGATCGATATCCATGAAATCTCGCGGCAGCTTGTATCGCTGCAATATGAACGAAACGACGCTGTGCTCAAGCGCGGCGGGTTCCGGGTGCGAGGTGACGTCATCGAGATCTGTCCGGCCTACCTGAAGGACGCCTACCGCGTCGAGCTCGCGTGGGACGAGGTAGAGCGGATTAGGCGAATCAATCCGCTGTCCGGAGAGGCACTCGAGGAGACGCAGAGCTGTACGATCTATCCGGCTAAGCATTTCGTCATGCCGGAGGAGCAAATTCACAGTGCGCTCGACAGCATCCGCGAGGAGCTCGAGGAGCAGTACGGGCTGTTGACAGGTCAGGGAAAGCTGGTCGAGGCACAGCGCCTCAGGACCCGGACCGAATACGACCTGGAAATGATGGAAGAGATGGGCTACTGCCCCGGCATCGAGAATTACTCCCGGGCGCTCAGCGGGCGGTCCCCCGGTGAACGCCCGGCGGTCCTTCTCGACTACTTTCCCGACAACTTCCTCGCCTTCATTGACGAGTCGCATGTCACGTTGCCGCAGGTGCGGGGCATGTACGAGGGCGACCGCTCGCGAAAGCTTACGTTGGTACAGCACGGTTTTCGCTTGCCCTCTGCACTGGACAACCGTCCGCTCGTCTTTCCGGAGTTCGAGAGTATGCTCCACCAAACGGTGTATGTCTCGGCAACTCCGGAGATGGAGGAGCGTGAGAAATCCCAGCAGATAGTCGAGCAGGTCATCCGGCCGACGGGCCTTCTCGACCCGGAGATCGAGGTAAGACGGAGCGAGGGGCAAATCGAGGATCTCTACAAGGAGATCAAGGCGCGGGTCTCGGCGAAAGAACGCACGCTGGTGACCACACTGACGAAAAAAATGGCGGAAGACCTGACGGACTACCTTTCCGGTTTGGGCCTCAAGGTGCGCTACTTGCACTCGGAGATTGAGACGATCGAACGGGTTGAGATCCTTCGCGATCTCCGCGCGGGGACCTTTGACGTACTCGTCGGAATCAACTTGCTTCGCGAGGGGCTCGACTTGCCGGAGGTTTCGCTCATTGCAATACTCGACGCGGACAAGATTGGATTCCTGCGTTCCGCGACCTCACTGATCCAGACGATTGGGCGCGCAGCTCGAAACGTCAACGGAAAGGTGATTATGTACGCCGACCGGGAGTCGGATGCCATGCGGACCGCGATAGACGAGACAAACCGAAGGCGAACGATACAGGAAGCGTACAATCGCGCACACAACATAAAGCCCGAAACGATTCACAAGGCGGTGAACGATATTCTTCTTCGGCGCAAAGAGGAGAAGAAGAAGAACGAGCAGATGTCCATCGAGCTGCTCGAGAAGGGCTACAACGTCCTGGTTCCGAAAGAACGGGCGGCACTTATCAAGGCTCTGGAAGCCCAGATGCTCGAGCACGCGAAGAACCTGGAGTTCGAGCAGGCCGCAGTCGTGCGCGACGAGATCGAACGGATCAAGAATCTCACCGCTCAATGACAAACGTCGTAATCGATGCTATAGTTGCCCGTGTCACTATCAACTGAATCAACGAACAAAAGCCGAAACATGAGCACGAGCAACGCGGGCTCCACGCGCGGCAGACCCAAGCACTCCGGTCGACTCCGGATAGGGCTTCTGCTCGTCGTGGTGGCCGGTCTGGTGTTTGCGCTCTGGGGGTGCACAAAGCGGCAGGAGAGTCAAACCATCAAGCTTCCGCCCACGCCCGTCATCGGTGCCCAACAGAATTGGGCGATCGTCAACTCACCGCTGCTCCGTCTTCGGAAGCAGCCCTCGACCTCCTCGACCGCACTCATCACCCTGCGTGGCGGCTATGTCGTGGAAATCGTAAGGCGCAGCGAAAACACCGACACGATCGGCGGCAATAACAACTACTGGTATTATATCAACTACAAAGGACTGCGGGGCTGGGTCTTCGGGTATTACCTTACGATGTTCGACTCGCGCCAGATGGCGGAACAGGCGGCTAAGGGGTTCAAATAGTGGAGCTCTTGAGCGGCGTTTTGATATGGGTCCTGCCACCGCTCTTGGGAGCGATCATCGGCTATGTCACGAATGCCATCGCCATCCGTATGCTCTTCAGACCGCTGACCGAGAAGCGGATCTTCGGGCTTCGCGTGCCGCTTACCCCGGGATTGATTCCGAGGGAACGAGGCGACCTTGCCGAGAGCATGGCCAGGATGGTATCCACCGAGTTGCTGACCGAAGAGGCCGTTCGCAGGCAGATTCACGCTCCCTCGTTCCAGGACAGTGTCAGAGACAACATACGTGCAGTAACGAGCGAATTGCTCGAGATGCCGCTGGAGCGCGTTTCCGGCGGGTTCGGGGATGGGGACGCTGCTGCGCTCGAAGTCGGTGAGGGTGAACCGGAGGGCGCCGGTCTGCTGTCGTCGGTAAGCAGGCTTCTCGCGAGTGCCTTCGCCGGATTCACGCGCTCAGAGAGCTTCGCCTCTTTGGCAAAGGACCTCATTCGCTATCTCGTCAACGAGCTTTCGGAAAGACCGGTGAGTGCGTTTCTCGGGGAGAACCGTGCGGTCGACGACCTGGTTTCCGGGGTCCTGAGCGGGTTGACCTCGGATCGCGGGCGAAACGGGATTCGCGAGCGAGTCGCCGGCTGGGTGAAGCAGCAGTTCGAACAGAACATAGCCATGTCACGCTTTCTCTCCGAAGAGGATGTGGAATCTCTGACGCGGTTCGTGGACTCGGTCTATCCCTCGTTGATTCACTTCCTTGTGAAGTGGCTCCGATCCGAGGGTACGCGGCGTGAGTTGACCATCCGTGGACGATTCCTCGTTCAGGATATCGTCGACCGGCTGAACGGCTTCCAACGCTTCATCATCACTGCGGCGCAGTACCAGCGCACACTCGATGAGAATATGGGCGGTATCGTCGACGATGCGATAGCGAGCATCGAGGACGCCGGAATGGATCCCACCAGCAGACGGCGCATCGTGGAGGTCGTGGGACGGGAGCTGGGCTCGATTCGAGCGCGCGGGCTTGCCGACGTTGCAAAGAAACAGGAGGAAGCGATCGAGCGAGGGGCGGCTACGCTTGCCGAACGTGCGGTGGGGGTTTTGAGCGGGCCCGATTTCCGAAAGGGACTGATCGAGACGCTTTCGGGAACGGAAGAGGGGAAGTCTCAAACCGTTGGGAGCCTTTTCGACCGGTTTCTCGGGCTGGAGGGGAAAGATCTCGGTGAGTTCGTTGTTGGATTGATTTTTCCGCAGCGGAGTGAGGGCGAAGCGGGTGAAGTTGACTTGAGGCGCGGGATCGGCGAGGCGTTGAGCGGGTTCTTCAGGCGCTTCGTCGAGAGCCACCGGCAGATGCGTATCCGAGAGTTGCTCGGAATGGACGATTCAATGAAGGAGCGATTCGACGCGGCATTGACTACAACGCTCATCGCTACCGTCGACGCCCGAGTGCCCGAAATCTTGCGGAGCATCGACATTCACGATCTGGTTGTGTCGAAGATCAACGGCCTCAATATCGAAGAGGTCGAGTCGCTGCTGCTGCGTGTTATCGAAAAGCACCTGCGTTGGATCAACGTATTCGGCGCCATGCTCGGCGCGCTGATAGGCCTCATTCAAGATCTTCTGCGAGTTCTCAACCTTTCAGGATGAGGAAGCGGCAAAAAAGATTTGACGGCCCCTCGGTTCTTGGTTACACTGGGATCACGTAAAAGGTCAAATCATGGACAGTGCCCGTGTTCTTCTCGTCGGCGACCCGTCCGGCAGTGTGTCCCGCCTTCAACGCATAATCGTCGAGGAAGGATTCAAGCTTACCACCGCGGCAGCGGACGGAAATCTTGAGAATCTTGCCTCGAACAGTGATTTCGACATCCTGGTCGTACTTGTTCTGTCGGGAGAGGAAAGCTACACTCGTCTTCTGGACTCAGTTCGAAAGCGCTTCGTGGGGGCGCCGATGCAAATCATCGGCGTCGCAGGGGTCGAAACGGAGTATCGCCGTGTGTTGGAGCTCGGAGCGGACGATGTCATTTCGATGTCGGCCTCGGATATCGAGGTGGCTGCCCGACTGCACGCGGCCGGTTTTCGACTGGGCGGCCAGGTGCGAATGCTGCGGGAGAGGGAGTTTTTTCGGCAAGCTGTTAGGGAGGAGGAGGCGGTTAACGCCCGGATTCTCGACCGGAATCGCATGCTCCTCGACGCGTGTCGCAGCTTGGAGGGAATAAAGCGCGAGCTCGAACGATCGAACGAGCAGCTGCGCAAGATGGCGCGCTTCGACATGTTGTCGGGGCTTCTGAACAGGGTCGCGCTCTTTTCGACGATGGATATGGAGATCGAACGAGCGGTGCGATCCGGGACGGTGCTGTCCGGCTTTATGACTGACATCGACAATTTCAAGAACATCAACGACAACTGGGGCCACCCCTCGGGGGACCGCGTCATCCGCATGTTCGGAACCCGGATGACGGAGTCGCTGCGCAAGTACGACTATGCCGGACGATACGGCGGGGAGGAGTTCTTCGTAATACTGCCGAATGCCGGAATTGGGCGGGCCGAGAAAATCGCCGAGCGCTTCCGGACAAAGCTCAACGGCGAACCCATCTCGTTTGGTGAGGACAACCTTGTCGTGACCGCTTCTATAGGCGTAGCCGAGTTCAAGCGGAACGAACCGCGAGACAGCTGGGTAATGCGGGCCGATCAGGCCATGTACTTGGCGAAACAGCAGGGGCGCGATCGAGTCTGCGTGCTCAACTGAGGCCGGGCGAGCTTGCTCTCGGGATACCTCAAACCGGGATCCTGATGATGAACGTGCTCCCGACGCCGTGGGTGCTCTCCACGAGCACCTCACCGCCGTGAGCGATGGCGATGTGTTTGACGATGGCCAGACCGAGCCCTGTCCCTCCGAGCTCGCGCGAACGTGCACGGTCTACCCGATAGAAACGCTCGAAGATCCTGGGAAGCTCCTTCGCCGGAATACCGATGCCCTCGTCGCGGACGGCGATTCGTATGAAATCTTCTTCCCGGCCGGCGTCGATGTGGACGCAGCCTCCGGTACGGCTGAACTTCACTGCATTGTCAAGGAGGTTGAGGATGGCTTGTTCGATAAGCGACTGGTTGCCGCTGGCGAAGATCGGACTATCATCATCGATCACGACCTTGACGCCTCGCTTTGCCGCGCTGTCGGCGACGAGCTCTGCAGCCGAGAGGAGTACTTGTTGGAGCTCGAACTGTGCGCTGCTCGGCAGCCGGCCGTCACTCTGTTCCAATCTCGAGAGGCTGAGAAGGTCTTCGATGATGGCCTCCATGCGTTCCGTCTGTTTTTCAATGATGTCGAGAAAACGCGCCGCAGTGGCCGGTTCCGCGACAGCGCCGTCTTTGAGGGTCTCGATGAAACCCTTGATCGAGGTAATTGGAGTCTTGAGCTCGTGAGAGACGTTGGCGACGAAGTCCTTTCGAATCCGCTCGAGGTTCTTGAGATCAGTGATGTCATGCAGTACTAGGACCAGACGATCGGTGGAGTCTCCGCCCAGGGGCGGGTGGGGCCCTGCCTGGCGATGGATGAAGCTCCCGTGGATTTGCAGATAGCGGGGGCGGTCTCCCGAAAGAAGAATCTCGGCCTCGCGGGTTTCGCGGCTCTCGAGAGTGGCACGAGCGAAGGTGTGGAGGTCCGGGTTTCGAATGAGATCGATGAGGCTTCGGCCCTTTGCCTGGTCCGGGCGCACTCCCATCAGGTCTGCTGCCGCGGGATTTACCTCGACGACCTCGAGACTCGGGTTGAGGACGATGACGGCCTCAACCATACCCAAAAGAATGGCCTTCTGCTCATTGCGCTGGCGGGTGAGTATCTCCATCTTTCCCTTGAGACCTTCGCCCATTCGCGCTAGGGCATCGGCAATTTCGGGGAAACGGAAATCCAGCCCGAGATAGGGTGACACCTCGAAGTTCCCTTCTGCAAAGCGTGTCGCGATATCGTGGATGCCGCGGAGCGGTATCTCGAATCTCCGTACAACCCTCCATAGAAAAATCGACGAGATTCCGGCCGACAGGACTATCGAAATCAGAACAATAAGAAGAGATGCCCGAAACTCGGAAAAATGCGAGAGGATGATGGTCGCGACGACCGCTACCGCCGCGAGCAGGAACGTGACTCCCAAGAGCGAGGTGAGGAGGGTGGATAAGGTCTTTGTCTTGTTCAGATCATTCCTCCCGCATGCGATAACCGATGCCGCGCACGGTTTCTATGTGTGTACCGTGCGCACCGAGTTTCTTGCGGAGGCCGAGAATTTGAACATCCACAGACCGTTCAGTGACCGGGTAGTCATCACCTTTTACGGCGCTGATAATCTGATTGCGCGAGAATACCCATCCGGGGTTCAACGCAAGGTGGGTGAGGATGGCGAACTCCGAGACCGATAGCGTGACCGGCTTTCCGTCGACGGTGGCCTCGTGTCGGACGGTGTCTATCTCGATACCGTGAACCGAGATCTTGTCCACGGCGGCCGCATCGCCTCGCTGCTGAGAGCGTCGCAGGACGGCTCTTACCCGAGCGACGAGCACTTTCGGGCTGAACGGTTTTGTTATGTAGTCGTCGGCCCCCAGCTCGAGCCCCGTGATAACGTCGGAGTCTTCACCCTTGGCGGTCAGCATGAGCACCGGTATTCGACGCGTTGCCTCGTTCTCTTTGAGCTGGCGGCACACCTCCAGTCCGTCGAGGCCGGGCAGCATCAGGTCAAGGATGAGAAGGTTGGGGCTCGAGTCGCGGGCTGCTCGGAGAGCCGCCTCTCCCGACTCGGCGGTCTCGACAAGGTAGCCCTCCTTCACGAGGTTGAACGAGATCAGCTCAAGGATGTCCTTCTCGTCGTCAACTATCAGTATCTTTTTTCTGTTCATGTTGATCGTACTGGCGGTTGAGCTCTACGTGGCGACCGCTGTTGTTGTAAACGATCCACTCGCTGATGTTCGTCACGTGGTCTCCGATGCGTTCGAGAAACCGGCTTATGAATAGGAAGCTGGTCGACTGCTTGATGTATCTGGGATCCTCCATCATGTAGGACCAGATTTCGCGCATGACTTGGTGATGAAGCTCGTCGATGGATGAATCCATGTTCGAAACCTGGATAGCCAGGGCGTCGTCGTTCGTTATGAACGCCGTCAGAACGTCGTGGATCATCTTGATTGCGATCTCGCTCATTTGGGGGATGTCGATAAGCGGTTTCATGTACACCTCGTCGGCCAGCCGCAGCACGCCGTTTGCGATGTGCACGGCATGGTCGCCGATCCTTTCGAGTTCCGTTACGATCTTCAACGCAGTGATGATGTGGCGCAGGTCGCTCGCGACCGGCTGCTCGGTTGCGAGGAGGATTGTGCAGCGGTCCTCGATCTCAGCCTCCATGTTGTTTACCGCCACGTCCTCTTCCCGCACGCCCTGTGCGGAGGCGGTGTCCTGGTCGACGAGCGAGCGGATGGCCTTTCGAACCGCGTTTTCGACGAGTGTGCCCATCTTGACGACGTCCTGATTGAGGGACTTGAGACTTTCACTGAAATGATGACGCGTGGACACGCCCGCCTCCTATCAACCGAACTTCCCGGAGATGTAGGACTCTGTTTTCGGGTTCTGCGGCTTGAAAAATATCTGCTGAGTCGAACCGTTCTCTTCGATAATGCCGTTCAGGAAGAATGCGGTCGAATCGGAAATACGCGCAGCCTGCTGCATGTTGTGGGTCACGATCACGATAGTATAGTCCTTCTTCAGGTCGTAGACGAGGTCTTCGATTCTCGCTGTGGAAGAGGGGTCGAGTGCCGAGGTCGGCTCGTCCATGAGAACAACGTCGGGTTCCACCGCAAGCACGCGGGCAATGCACAGTCGCTGTTGTTGGCCTCCCGATATCCCGAGTGCCGGGCGATTCAGCCGATCCTTCATCTCGTCCCACAGCGCTGCGGCGCGGAGGCTTCGCTCGACAATCTCATCGAGCTCGTGTTTCTTGCGTTTGCCATGAATCCGCGGACCGTAGGCGACGTTGTCGTAGATGGACATCGGAAACGGGTTCGGCTTCTGAAAGACCATCCCGATCTGCTTTCTGAGGAGGATGGGGTTGTAATTGTCGAAGATGTTCTGGCCGTCGTAGAGGACGGTGCCCTCGGTGACGACGTTTTCGATGAGGTCGTTCATCCGATTAAGTGTGCGCAAGAAGGTCGACTTTCCGCAGCCTGAGGGACCTATGAGGGCGGTGACCTTGTTCTTTTCTATGTTCAGGGTGATCGAGCTCAGCGCTTGCAGTTGGCCGTAATGTACGTTGAGGTTGCGGACCTCGATTTTCGCGCTCATCCATGCTCCTGATACGACAATTGGATGTTTGGATATTGTAGCGGGTGCATGATTGCTCGTAAAGATCAGGGTTCCGTTAGGAAATTGTTAGAAACCGGTTAGTCGCGTCGGTCGGCGGCCTCGAGACGCACGGCCTTGTTGAAAAACTGGATCATCATATTCTTGTAGCTTGTTGCGGTGACGTACCGAAGTATCGGAGCGGGGACCGGCGGGGCCGAGTTGAGCCCTGTACGGTTGAAATAGCGGACGTACGAGCAGGGCGTGCCGTCACAGTTCATACCCTCGATGTACCAGGACCCAGTGAGGGAGAAAAACTTGTTGTCGAGGGATTTCTCGAGGTTCCATTTGAGACCGTATTGGTCCTTGCCAAGTCGGGTTTCGTAGTTGTTCGTTACAAAGAGATAGGTCTGGCCGAACCCGAGGAACTGAGCAGACACCTTCTGGACGCGCTTGTGATACTGGAACGGGCCTGAACGGGAGCTGCGTTCGGCGTCGAATACCGTGCGGGGACTCACCCGTGGATAGGAAGAGTAGTCGATCAGCGCCCTGAAAAAGTACTTCGCCTGGACCGGAAAGACGGCGTTGACGTCGCCCACGGTGACCTGACGAGAGCCGTCGCCCGGTACCTGCTCGAGGTAGAGCGAAACGACTTCCGGATTTTGGAAGATCTCTCTCCAGCTCTGATTCGACACTCTATCGAAGCGGGTGTCGAACTTGTTGGTCCGGTTGATTAGGGGAGCGTTGCTGTACGGCACCGACGCCACCTGAGCCCGTTCTTGAGAGGTCAGAACCGAGCTTCCTACAGGGTCGGAGGAAAACGAGTCCGCAAGAACGGAACAGCAGATTGACGCGAGCACGGCGATGAGTGTGATCGGCAGAAGTGACCTCGGTCGTCCTACCGTTTGCCTGCAATATCCTCGAACCATCTATGCAAGGCCTCGATTCGATTGACGAATGAATCTCGCGTGGCGTTCTGAAGACCGAAGAGAGAGATGGTCTTCACCTCCACACCGCCGTAGAACAACAGATTGCCCTTGTACGGCATCAAGACCAACTGAAGAATCATATTTTTTTTAGTGATGACGGGGATGAACCAGAGGTAGAGCGAGCTCAGATTGACCATCGACATCGAAATCGCATCATCTGCCCCTCTATATTGTAAATGAAAAAGCGCCTCACCGAAAGTCGAATCGTCCTGTTTTATCGTGAGGGTGCTTTCCTTCGGTATCTTCGCGACGAGTGGGTCGGGACGGCGGTTTTGATCGGTCGGATTATCAATGACGTAGGAGTCGCGGAAAAGCACCCGCATCCGGCCGTGAGTAACGGAATAGTATTGAATTCCCTTCATCGTGCTGACCGATCGCAGAACGTTGTACCAACGCAGCATTCGCTCGTCATGGCTCCCGTCGCCCTGTTTCATGACGAAGAGGGCCTCGACCCCGACTGTGTGGTCTACCGAATCGTAGCCGTTATTGACGTTCGTCGATAGGCTGCAGTTGGGTACCAGTCTCGGAATGCCGTTCGATTCGAAGAAACGCGTGACCTGCCCCTTCTCGGACAGGGTTTGCGCCTCGGCGTTCGTCAGCCCGGATATCGCCGATTTCAAATCATCAGCGCTCAGTCCGGATGCCGATGCGGGCAGGCAAGTTGATAGCACGAGAATAGGGAACAAGATTGAACTAAACTTTTGCCGCATGGTAGAGTAAAGTAAATAATCGGCATCGTATTTGCAAGAGGTCAGATGAGTAGGCTCGTGGTATTCACCGGAGGCGGCACGGGTGGACATGTCTTCCCCGGTATCGCGGTCATTGAAAAGTTGAGACAGCTTGAGCCCTCGATCGAGGTCGTGTGGATCGGATCGAGCCTACCGCTCGAGAGGGGAATAGTGGACCGGTTTGGGGTCCGATTCGTGCCCATTCCCTCAGGCAAGCTCCGGCGGTACGTCTCGCTCAGGAACGTCGTCGACCTGTTCAAGATTGTCGGGGGGCTGGTCAAAGCTCTCTGGCTTCTGAGGCGGTTGCACCCTCCGCTCCTTTTTTCAAAAGGGGGCTACGTCAGCGTTCCCCCGGTAGCCGCCGCGCATCTTCTCGGGATACCGGTGTTTACCCATGAGTCCGACGTCGATCCCGGTCTGGCCACGAGAATGAACGCCAGGTTCGCCGAGCGTATTTTTGTTGCATACGAGGAATCCCGCAAGTTTTTCCCGGCCGGCCGCGCCGACTCCGTGATCGTAAGCGGAAACCCGGTAAGAACCGAGATCTTCTCGGGGCGCGCGCAGCGAGGACGCGGGCGTTTGGGCGCGCCGACGGGTCGGCCGATCCTTCTCGTGCTCGGGGGAAGTCAGGGGGCCCACCAGATCAACGGTCTGGTGTCGGAATCGATCGTTGAGCTTTTGAAGCAGTTCTTCGTGGTACACCAGATGGGCGATCTGGAATACCGCAAAAGCGAGCGGGAGGGGCTGTTTACGGTCGGATTTTTCGCCGAGGAATACCCTGACATCCTGGCCGCCGCCGACCTCGTACTTGCCCGCTCCGGTGCGGGTACACTCTGGGAGCTGGCTGCGCTCGGCAAACCGTCCATCCTCGTGCCGCTCGCAAGATTCTCGCGTGGCGACCAGCTTCGAAACGCCGAGCAATTTGCGGCGCGTGGTGCGGCCGTGGTGCTCACCGGTGAGCAGGCGACAGGGCCGGAGCTCATCGCCGTCGCGGGGCGTCTCGTAAGGGAGCCGGGACAGCTCGAAGCAATGGCGAAGGCAGCGCGCAGCATCTACCGCGACGACGCTGCAGGGTTTATCGCGCAGCAGATCATCAAAAGGATCGGAGAGGTCGATGCCAATAGCCCCGCTTGACATAATCTTCCTGGTGATTGTTGGAATCTCCTCCATCCGGACGGCAATGCGCGGATTTGTCGCCGAGGTGATGTCGTTTGCGGCGGTCGTCGGTGGAATAGCTGCAGCGGTTCTGTTGTCGGGCCGGGTGGCCGCTTACATCGGTGCACACTACGGAGTATCGGTCTGGAACAAGGTCATCGCCTTTCTTGGAATCTTCCTTCTGTGCTATCTGCTCATCAAGATCTTCGAGAAGGGGATATACCGGGTGGTGGACAGCATCAATCTGGATAAGCTCGACCGCGCGCTTGGCTTCTTTCTCGGCATCGCCGAGGGGCTTCTGGTGGTGGTCGTTGTGGTATTGATACTGGAGGTGCAACCCTTCTTCAAACTGGGACCGACCCTTCAGGAAAGCAGGGCGGCGACGGTCATAATGAAGCTCTTCCCGATAGCGCCTTCGGGTTCCGCGCCGCCGGCTCCGACCGCGCCGCCGAAGGCAACACCCCAGGAGTCTCCGTCGCCCGGAGGGACGAGTGTTTGAGAACATCATCGGCCAACAGGCCGTCGTGGGGAGACTGCGGGCCGAAATCGCGTCAGGTTCGTTGCCGGCCTCGCTTCTTCTCCACGGGCCGCCCTACTCTGGGAAAATGAGCGCGGCGCTCGAGGTTGCCCGTGCGTTGACATGCG
>Ga0315535_1001528_pt1 | contig 15379 bp, 14 predicted proteins | sample SalMarSW160220MG_2_FD_203092 | JGI IMG/M metagenome (GOLD analysis project Ga0315535, IMG submission 203092) | Salt marsh sediment microbial communities from the Plum Island Ecosystem LTER, Massachusetts, United States - Salt Marsh Sediment SW1602-20 ...
TTGAGATGCGGCATACCGCGTCCCGCCAGGCGGAAAACTTGCTCGGGCTGTGTCCCGGCAGGAATGGTTAGCACGACCTTGCCATTCATGGTTTCGACTTGGGTTTCGCCACCCAGCATGGCGGTAAAGGCGTCGATCGTGGCGGTTGTGTGCAGATTATTCCCTTTCCGCTCAAAGCGCGGATCGTTAGCAACCTCGATCAGCAGATACAGGTCGGACCCGCCTGGGCCTCCGCTGGACACACGCACCTTGGATCCGGTGCGAACCCCGGCCGGGATCTTGACTTCCATGCGGCGGCTGTCGGTCTTGAGCTGGCGCGAAGTGCCATGGAAGGCCTCATCCAGCGAGATCGTAACCGGCTGTTGGTAAGCTGGAGCGACGCGCTGGCGAGGGGCGCCCTCTACTCCACCCATGCCGCCAAAAATCGAGCGGAAGAATTCCGAGAAACCGCCGCCACCGCCAAACAGATCTCCAATATCGCCATATTCGACGTGGACGCCGCCCGGTGCTGCCCCACTACCGGCAAACCAATCGTTCCAATTGAAGTCGCCGGGAGCGCCGCGCTGCTGCCAGTTGGAATAGGAGTCACCCAAGTGGTCGTAACGAGCGCGCTTGTCCTTGTCACTTAAAACCTGGTATGCCTCATTGATTTCCTTGAAGCGCTCTTCCGCCTTCGCATCACCCGGGTTGCGATCGGGATGGTATTTCATCGCCAGCTTGCGGTAGGTGCGTCTGATATCTTCCTGGCTGGCATCGCGCTCAACGCCGAGTATCTTGTAATAATCTTTATATTCCATATTTATATTCTACTGTTTCTCACATTCATTCTTGAATTACTTTTATTCAAATCCTTACTTATTCTGGATCTTGGTTTACTTATTAATGCAGCACTCTGTAATTCTTGCATAGCAGGGTGGGAGAGTCAAGCACGCAGCGGCGGGTCTAATATAACTCTAACCTAACGGTGTGAACAAATTTCCTGTATATTAATCCAATATTTCTTTCAAAACATCGCAGATTGAGGCGATCCATGAAATCCATTTGTGTTTATTGTGGTTCCTCGGACGATGTTCACCCAGACTATCTTACTGCCGCCCGCCAGTTAGGCGCCAGGCTGGCAGAACGCGGCATGCGTGTCGTTTATGGTGGAGGAAAAACCGGCTTGATGGGTGCACTCGCATAGCACCTTCGGCGCTCGCGACGAACGGTGGCCGACGGTGCGCTGGAGCAGGCATTACCAGCCTGGAAGTACGGCCCAGCCTTCACCAGCATAAGGCGCGCATGTACGAATTAGCACAGGGATTCATTACATTGCCGGGTGGATTTGGCACCTTCGATGAGCTTTTCGAGACCCTGGCCTGGGCACAAATCGGCGAACATAGCAAACCGGTCGAGGCGGTCAAACGCTGGCTGCGGCAAGCCTAAACCGGTGAGCAAATTCGCCTGCCTTTTCATTTGATGCTAAAACCAATTTCCTGCTGCGCCCGGTTCCCGGCCTGGTCGTAAGCCATCACGCGCAGGGAATGCTTTCCGACTGAGGCCTCCCAGACGGCAGTAAAGGGGGAGGTCATCAGCGTTGTAACCAGCTTCCCATCCACATAAAATTCAACTTTTGCCAGAGCCAGATTGTCGCTGGCCTGCACCTGAATGGCAAGCTGACGATTCAGGCTGTATTCCAGCGTCTGGTCATTCTGCGGAAAGAGTACCTTTAGCTGCGGGGCTTCATTATCCACCGTGACCTGGATGGTCGCCACATCCACGCGCTGGTTTTTGTGAACTAACAGCAATTGCACGGCGTACAGGCCGTTCAAGCCGGTGGTATCCCAGGTCGCCAGCGCGCCATCCTGAACGGGCTGAGGCACATCCTGGCCGACTTGCAGCCAACCTTTGGGGTTCAATCCCTGTCCAACCTGCACGCGATAGTAATCCAGGTCATCGGCCGAGGCTGTGCCTTTGATTTCCAACTTTCCTCGCACGTCCGAAAACATGGACGGGGCGCTGATGTGCGCGTTCGGCAGGGATTCGGGCGACTGGATGGCATCGTAGGCGTCCGGCGGGGTCGGAAGTCCGGCCGATTCGGCCCAGCTTTTTGCCTCCGGCGGTACGACCATGTAGACTTTATCTTCCACCAGTTGCGGAGGAGTGAAAACCGTCGCCAGGTAACCCGTCTCGCGATTGATCTGATAGGTGCGGAACAGATTATCCGCCTGAACCGGCTCGTTACCCTGCAAAAACACCTCGTTGACCGTGATCGGGCAGGCCGAAGTGGGCAGCAAACCGGACGGGTCGCAAACATTCATGACGCTCACGCCAGGAGGAATTGACCAATCGTCCGGCGGCAGGTCGCGGCTGGCGTATTGGATCAATGCATGCCACATACCAGCTGCCAGGCGGGGCGACAGGCCTTCCTCAGCCGTGCCCATCCAGACCGTGACCACGCGTTGCGGGGTATATCCCACCGCCCAGGTATCCCGGCCGGAAACGGACTGGCCCAGCTTGACCCCTGCCGGGCGGCCGACCTCCAGCGCGTTGGGCGATCCCAGACTCGGCCAGCGGGCCGTCTCGTCGCTCAGCACATTGTTCATCAAATAAGCCAGTTGCGGGGTGACCACCGCACGCGTTTGCGGGGTGCTCCAGTCGAGCCAGGAGGAGTGGTCGACACCCTGCACGCGCAACACACCGACCGGTTGAAAGGCTTCTTCCCCCAAAGCCTGCCCGGCCATCGAGCCGCCGGTCGCGAAGACACTGTAGGCCCCGGCCAAGCTCAACGGGCTCAGGGGTGTTTCCCCACTCACGAAATCGGTATCCGGCCCGAGGTCCAGGCCGAACGAGCGTACCGTGCGCCAGACGTTGGCCGCTCCCATCTGCTCCAGCACCTGCTCGGCCGGAACCAGGTAATCATTGTCCAGCGCGATGCGCAGCCGCACCGGGCCGTGGTAGGTGCCATCCGGGTTGTGGACCTCTACCAGGCCGGGGATGTCCCAGCTGAGTGAGGCCGGACTGAGACCACGCGTGAAGCCGGTCAGGTAAACGAACGGCGTCAGGAGAGACCCGGCGGGATGCGTGCCAAGGTATGCTGCCTGGCCCCCCTGAGGGATTTCCCCAACAGCCGCCAGCACCTGTCCGCTGCGCGGATCGAGTACGAGCGCGTTGGTTGAGAGATCGTTGAGGGGCTGGTCGAGCGGCAAGGTTGGCAACAGGCGTGCTGCCTGACAGGCTCCGCCGTCCCCGGCAGTGACATCCTTGAAATCGCCCCGGCTGTGATTCAATTGGGTTTGCACGGCGCAGGCGGTCTGAATTTGCAATTCGTAGTCGAGCGTTGTGGTGATGGTCAATCCACCGCGTTCGATCCGCCCTCGGTTGAGAACCTGGTCCAACTGGGTCAGGACGAGGTTGGTAAACGACGGGGACAGGTCATTTCGGGCCGAACCAGACGGCATCGGAGATACACTGCCGGGATTGTCGGCCTGCTCTTGTGAGATCAGCCCCAGTGCACGCATGACCTGGACGGTCTCCTGTCCGCGCTGGTACGCGGCTTGAGGCGCATCCAGCGGATTGAGTGCCGGGGCCTGGCTGGTCGCTGCCAGGGTGGCCGCTTCAGACAGATTGAGCTCGGCTGCCGGTTTGCCAAAGTAGAACCTGGCGGCTGCATCCACGCCGAAAGCATAGTGACCGTAGTTGGCGCTGTTCAGATACCACTCCAACACCTGCGTACGCCCGAATTCGGCTGTGATCTGGGCTGCCAATATCCGTTCACGAACTGCACGCCGCAAAGTCGGCGGTTCGTCCCAGAGCAGCAGGTCTGTGACCAGGCGCTGCGCCAGCGTTGGGTGCGAATCTGGATTATTCCAGCCATCCAGTGTATAACCCGGCTCCCTCCAGAAACCCGGGTCACTCACCAGGACGGTCGCATCCGCCAGGGATTGGGGTAAATGCTGCGGGTTATGGGAACTGAGGGGAATATAGCGCCGCGGCGTGTCCTGCGGCGAGAGAGTAGCCAGCAGGTGCTGGCCGGACCGGTCGTAGAGGCGCGTCGGCTGAAGCAGCAATCCATCAGGCGGATTGAGCAAGGTTGGAAGCAAATCGACCGAGGGCAGATCGCGCGTCAGGTTGGCATATGCCAGCGCCAGAGACAGGATCAGCAGGCCACCCAGAAGCGAAGCCAGCATCCCGCAGCCCAGGCCGCTCAAGCGAAAAAGGTGGCCGGCGCGCTTTTGATTGCCAAGGCGGCGCTCACGCCGACGACGGACGATGGAGACAAGACTCATAGGAGAATTGTACAACGAGTTGGGCGATTATCTAATGCGACAGCGAACGGAAACCGTACTGGAATGTTTCGCCGCGCATTTCGGTCCAGCGTTTTACAAAGGGGACACACGGAAAAGCCTGGTAACCACACTGCCGAAACTCCTTGGCGCAGAAGAGTGTTTGAAGATCAAGCTGGCAGGTTTGCGCATGTGAGGGTAGATAATCCGCCGGGAGAACCAGGCGCTCGCTCAAAGTACCTGGATCAAACGAATTGAACAGCACAATACCGACAAATACGGCTACCAGGCAAGCGGTCATTGCAGGGACCCAGACGCGTTCCGCGCTAACCCGATTCCCAAAAGCTGCCACGTATGGCAAAAATGCCAACAAAAGCGCTCCGAGGATAAATCCATACCCAAAGCGAAAAGCGGGCGCCGTCAAGAACCAAAAAAGCAATCCAAGATAAGCAACGAACCAGACAGCAAGATAAGATCCTAATTTTCGATTCAAGAGATTCAACTTATTTCTTAGAAACCATAACCCGGGAAGTGTCAGCGGGGTCAAGAGCGCCAGGGCAAAGATAATGCGTTGATTAACAGTTTGTATAACCCACCAACCAGGAACCCAGGCAAACCCGCCTCCCGGTAATTGTGCGTTAACACCACGCGCGAAATAACGAATAGTCTGGCTTTGTTCCAGTACAACAGAATAAGGCACGCGCCAATCAAAACCGAATACCAGCGGTTGCGGGACCGGGAAGATCAGATAACCCGAGAGAACAACATTTCTAAACAACCATGGAGAGAGCAGCAGGAAACCAAGCCCCACCAGGCGCAGCGCCCAACCGAATCGTCGCGCGCGCCAGCCAATTACAAGCACTCCTGCACTAAAGAGCAGGAGAGGTAAGGCAGATATTTTGATGGTAAAGGCAAAAAGCGGGGCAACGAAGAGCAACACAATGCGCTCATCCATTTGGAAATCATCATCCTCCAACATTTCCAAACACAAAGCCACCATCATCCAGATGATCAATATGACCGGGAAATCAGTCCCTGGCGAAGATAATTCTGATCCCATGGTATATAAACCCAACGGCAGAAGCGCAACTCTAACCCAATTGCCCAACCGAAAATCTCTTTTTAGAAGTTTATCCAAGCCAGCAATGGAGTATACGGAGAACGCCAGAAAAAAAGCGCTGCCTGCCAGATGAAAGGAGCGGCCACCCAGAAAAGCAAAACCAAAGAGCGCATTGAGCAATAACCAGGAGGAATTGAACGCCAAACGGGGATTTAGATTTCCAAGACCCGGCACGACCCGATAGGTTTCAATCCAGCGGATTGTCTGGGCGTGATAAATAGCGGTGTCGGGATTCGTTGGTGCATGGGTTGCATTTTCGAGCACCACCAGGATCGTCAAGCCGAGCACAAACCAGGAAAAAACACTCCAGTCTGGTAATCGGAGCTTAAGAGGGCTTTTTTTTCTAAAAAGGATAGCAAACGCACCAACCAGCAAGATCGAATTGGCGAGAAGACCGATTTTGGTCATCAAAGATAAAAAAGAGCCAATTGTGGTGATGGAAATCAAACCCGCCAGGATGACCAGCGGAAATTCCTGTTTCCCGTGCCGCAGATTTAGCCAACCAGCCAAACCATCCAGGAAAACCCTGCCATACAGGTAAGACAGGCAAAAAATATAAATCCAGATGAAGATCATTGCCAACATTTCACAACCCTGTTTTACTGGTCTTCAATGCCCAGCAAATCTTCCAACCAGCCCAAAAATTTGCGTGTTTCGCCGTGGGGGACACGACCCTGCACCGCGCTGGTCTGGCCGTTGATCAGCAGCGGAATATCCTGCCCATCATAGCGAAAGGTCGTTGTCCACAGGGGCAGCAGTACAAGTTTGAATGACTCAATCGCCAGGTTGGCCGATGACATGCGCAGGTTGGTGATTGGAGCCAGGTCTGCGGCAATGATCGGTTTATAGCGTTGATAAGCACGGCTGCGGGCGTCAAGCGAAGCGTCTGCCATCGGGATATCGTACACCTCCGCCATCCAGTCCGCCAGGTAGCGCGCATCGTAAGCCTGAAGCGCTTCCAGCCGATAAGTTGGCAGCAGGGACTCGAGCGAGCGCGCCAGCTTGCGACTGGCCGGGACTGGCAAATCATCCACCGAAACGGCATAGCGGTCAGCGACATGCCGCACCTGATTGGCCCGCTGGCCAAACTGTCGCTCCTGCTCGACCATATCCCCGCTGTAATCGATCCCGCCGCCAATGTCGAAGGTCCAGACCGGCACATACAGCCCGCGGGGAATCTCTACTTTGTCCTGAGGCGGAATCTTGTGATTTTCAACCCATGCCACCAGAATTTCGGCCGCCCGGTGCTGGCTGAAGGCATGTGGGATGATCCCTTCCGGCTCGATCAATTCACGCGTTTCGTCCAGTTTGACCACGTGGGGCGAGTTGCAATACGCACAGGTGGCCGACATGACATCCGGCGGCAGCACAAACTCCGACCCGCAACCGTGACAGTGAAAGACCTGGACTGCAACCGGCTTGCGATGCCCGCGGGCGGTCGCCATGGCGACGTAAAAATCCTGTTCTTCGGCTTGGGAAGGTTTCGTCCCCAGTGCTTCGCGCCGGGTGCAGTACTCGCAAACCAGCGAATGCCCGTCCGGGGCGTAGACCATACGTCCACCGCACTTGGGGCATACGAATCGCTCGGCGTCAACGCTGGTCAGATGATCTGGCGCCGGCGGGAGCGCATCCGGGTTGACGATCTCGTCCTGCTTGAGCTTGCCGTCCAGGACCGCCAGCGCACGGCGGGCGCGGGCATGCATCAGATCGTTGGCCAGCGCGTTTTCCAGCATTTTGCGCTTTTCCCCCGCCTTTTGGGTGGTAGTACTCATCCAGTACCAGGCTTCAGCCCTCAGGTCATGATCGCTGGCTGCGTAAATCGCGCGGTCCAGGTAATTGCGGGCCAAATTGATTTCCCCCGCTTTGGCTTCGATGATGCCGCTTTTTAGCAAACTGGCGGCGTATTCGTCATCAAACATCATGCTTTCCGGCGGACAATCGCGTCGGTCATGCGTGCCACCCGTACCATCATCTCCACATCATGCACGCGCACGATATCCGCGCCGCGCGTGATACCCACTGCAACAGCCGCAGCGGTCCCTTCGACGCGCTGACCGGGTGGCAGATCGAGGCTGTAACCGATGAAGGATTTCCGGGAGGGGCCCAAAAGCAGCGGATAGCCGAGCGCGCGGAGCTCATCCAAGCGGTCGATCAACTCCAGGTTCTGGGAGACAGTCTTACCGAAGCCGATGCCGGGATCCAGGATCAGGCATTCGTCGGCTACCCCGGCCTGGTGGGCGAGTGAGACCGAATGCAGCAATTCACGCTTGACGTCTTCCAGCAAATCCTCATATTCGGCCCCAACATAAGCCTGGCCCAAGCGCTCACGGACTTCCACGTTGGCCGGGTTGCTGCGGTTATGCATCAGGATGATCGGAGCCTTATGGCGGCTGACGACCACGGCCAGTTCCGGGTCGGCGCGCAAGCCCCAGACGTCGTTGACCAGGTGCGCGCCCGCCTTGAGGGCTTCTTCCGCAACCACAGCTTTGTAAGTATCGACCGAAATCAACACCTCCGGCAGCTTGCCCGCCAGCATACGAATGACCGGGACGACACGTCCCAGTTCATCCTCGGTTTTGACCGGATCTGACCCAGGGCGGGTCGACTCGCCGCCGACATCGAGGATATCGACCCCGGCAGCCATGAAGCGGCGAGCCTGCACCAAAGCCATCTCGAGCGGATCGCCCATGGCCAGCAGACCGTCACCGGAGAAACTGTCCGGCGTGACATTAAGGATGCCCATCACATATGTGCGGGCACCCCAGGTGAGTGTGTGTCTTCCAATTTTAAGTGAATCAGACTTCATGGGATCTGGTCGAGCGGACGGCTGATCCAGGCTTCAGCCTGGTCGAAGTCGGTAAATATTTTTATGGCTGCGGCGGTCTCCGCCAGAGCCAGGGCCGCGATTTTGCGGATCGCTTCGGCTGCACCTTCATTGGCCACCACAACCGCCAGGCGGATGTTGCGCGCCGCCGGGTCACTGTTGGCCTCGATGGCCGCACGGATTGCCTTTTCGGAAATATTTTCCACATGGCGCAGATCATACAGGTTGCGCGTACGGCGGTCAGAGCCGAGCAGGTGCTCGAAAGCAAATTCGCGCCAGTGTTCAAGAGTCTTTTCCGAAAGATCGGTAAAAGTCAGGTTCATGCCGCCATCCTCGCGGCGGACAACGGTATAGCCGATCCCGGGCGTGGGTTCCCAATTCAGCGGTTTCACTTCGGTCATGGTCGCACCTCCTGTTGGACTATTAAGAATTATAACCGACCTATTTCATTTAGAAATCAAATCCAGCCAGAAGCCATCAATCTAAGTATTGCGAGATGCCAGCGCTGTCGTTCGTCGCCAGCATCTCGCGGACCGTCTGGCCCAGCACCGGGTGCCGTAAGTCCGGGGCCAGGTCCGCCAGCGGGACCAGCACGAAAGCCCGTTCATGCAGGCGCGGGTGGGGGATGCTCAGGCTGGATTCGTCCAGGACCAGGTCGTCGTAGAACAGGATGTCCAGGTCGATCCGGCGCGGACCGTTGCGAAAGCTGGGCTCGCGTCCCAGCTGCGCCTCGAGCTGTTTCAAATACCCAAGCAGTGCCTCCGGTTCCAGGTCGGTTTCGGTCCTGACGGCCATATTGAGGAAAGCTGGTTGGTCAGCATAGCCCCAGGGCGGCGTCTCATAGACGTGGGACTCGGCCAGCACACGGACATCCGGCGGAAACGCCTCGAGCGCCGCGCGCAGATTGGCGGATCGGTCGCCCAGGTTTGTCCCCAATGCTATGTAGGCAATATGCTGCATGGGATGATTATATGCCAGTCGAGGGGATTATGAAATCCATTTGCTGACGATCCTGACCGCCAGCAGATGTAAGATTTATCGTTTTAGCTGCGCCTATTAAGTACACTTACCGGCGACAGGAGCATGAGATGAAACCATATACCAAACCATCCGACCAGGAACTGCGTGAGCGGCTCACGCCCCAACAATACCAGGTCACCCAGCATGAAGAGACCGAGCGACCTTTCCAGAATGAATTCTGGGACAATGACCGGCCAGGCATTTATGTCGACGTGGTTTCGGGAGAACCGCTCTTCAGCTCGCTTGATAAGTACGACGCGGGCTGCGGCTGGCCGAGCTTCACCCAACCCTTGGAAACTGACAATTTAAAAACGCACATGGATTTCAAGCTGATCATGCCGCGCACTGAGGTGCGCTCAAAGAACGCTGACTCGCATCTGGGTCACGTCTTCGACGACGGCCCGGCTCCGACCGGCCTGCGTTACTGCATCAACTCGGCCGCGCTGCGCTTCATCCCGCGTGAAAAACTGGAAGAGGAAGGGTTTGGGGAATATTTGAGGTTGTTTGAGAAGGAAGCCAAATAGCAACTGATACCCATTTCTCATCGCAAGAGTAGTTAAGTTGAAAACCCGGCAGCAAACAACTGCCGGGTTTCGCTTTTAAAATCAGAGCACCATCAGGGCGTGCAGGCCGGTCCGGTCGCGCCGGCCGGGCAGGGGGAGATACACTCGGATGCGCCGGTCAAGGAATTGGTGATCAGACAGCCGGTCGCCTTCTTACCATCCGACGGCTCTTCTGTTTTTCCCGGCAGCGGTTGGGCATCACTTTCGTGGACCGGCAACTCTTCCACTGCAAAGTTCACCTCAAAAGCGATGATCGACGCCCAGCAGGTCCCCTTCCCATTCGGATTGAGCACTTCGAGCCAGTTTCCCTGCTCGTTGCGGCCAACAACTTCAGCCATTACTCCCTCCGGGACGAAACCGGTTTCGTTGAAATTCGTGCCCGCCCCGGCGCGGCAGTTGGCGTTTTTACTCGAGAGGGCCTGCCACTGCTGCTTGGTAGGCTTGAGGCCGGGGACGGTCTGGATCGGAACCGGTCCCGGTTCGGCCGCCAGGGTCTCACCGACGGTCACATCGATCGAGACACTGGGGCTGAACTGGCCCTGTGCATTTTTAGCGCGCGCCTGGATCTTGTAATCACCGGCGGCCGGCGGCGTCCAGGGCACTTCGACGAAGAACATGGTCCCATAATTGGGACCGCCTGAGCTGCTCGAGGTGGGCGCGAACTGGCCGAGCAGAGCCCCGTTGACCGACACTTCGAAATCCGCGATGCCGGAGTAACTGGCACCTTGGAGCTTGATCGTGGTGGCGCTGAGCGGCAAAGTGTCGCCATTCGCGGGCTCGAGGATCCAGACCTTTTGCGGAGGGGGCGGGGGCGTGGCGCTCGGCTCGGGCATGTCGCAACCGGTCAACGTCACAACCAATACAATAAGAATAACAGGAACTAATAGAGTTTTTATCCGTCGCATGAACCCACTCCCTTCGTCTGGAGCCAGTAAAGACACGGCGAGCAGAATCAAATACCCCCATAAAAATTATACAACATTTTAAATTATCAAAGCCTTTCGATAAATCAGGATTTCAGGATTGGCACCTCGGCTTCGACGCAGGCTTTAGCCGTTGAATTCCAACACAGACTGGTCTATACTGGATTTTACTAAATTACAAACCCATCCCAACCCGGGACTCGTGATCGGGTAACTCCTCGTTGGGTGCTTCCATTAAAATAAAAACCCTTTAGCTGATGAGTCAGGAGATTGATGGTGGAAACAAATAAAACGACGCCCAAAGACATCGACAGCTACATCGCCGGGTTTCCCCAGGACGTGCAGGTGATATTGCAGGAACTGCGGGCAGTAATCAAACAGGCGGCACCCCAGGCGGAAGAAGCCATCAGCTATCAAATTCCAACCTTCAGGTTAAAAGGCAATTTGGTGCATTTCGCCGCTTTTAAAAACCATATCGGCTTCTATCCCACCTCTTCCGGGATCGAGAAATTCAAGAACGAATTGTCCGCTTACAAGTTAGCCAGAGGTACGGTCAGATTTCCCCTGGATCGACCGCTACCATTGGGTTTAATTAGCAAAATTGTAAAATTTAGGGTAAAAGAAAATTTAGAAAGAGCGCTTGCAAAATCAAGAGACAAAAAATAAATACAATGCCCCGGATAAATTCCGGGGCATTATTCTTTTTATACTCTTTCGATGATCGTGGCGGTGGCCTGCCCGTGACCGGCGCACATGGTCACCAGCCCGTACTGCGCCTGGCGGCGCTCCAGCTCGTGGACCATCTTGGTCAGCAGGATCGCGCCCGTCGCGCCGACCGGGTGCCCGTGGGCGATGGCGCCGCCGTTAGGGTTGACCCTGTCCATATCGGGCTGCAGCTCTTTAGCCCAGGCCAGCACCACGCTGGCAAAAGCCTCGTTGATCTCGATCAGGTCCATCTGGTCCAAGGTCAAACCAGCTTTCTGGAGCGCCATATATGTTGCTGGAATGGGACCATCCAGCATCAGCACCGGGTCGGTGCCGACCACAATGCGGGTCACCAGGCGCGCCAGCGGCGTCAGGTTGTAGCGCCCAACGGCAGACGGGGAGGCCAGCACCAGCGCGGCGGCTCCGTCGCTGATCTGACTGGCGTTGGCGGCCGTGACCACACCGTCCGTTTTGAAGGCCGGTTTGAGCGCGCGCATCTTCTCGCGGTCGGGCGGCATGCGCACCCCCTGGTCGACCGTGAAGGAGCCCCCATCCGGCAGTTCAGCGGGGACGATCTGCCCCTCGAAATAGCCTTTCTGGATCGCGTTCCCGGCACGGATATGACTCTCGTACGAAAAGTCATCCAATTCGTCACGCGTCAGGTTCCATTTTTCAGCCATCATCTCGGCACTGGTGCCCTGATGCACCAGCTTGTAGGGGAAGTCCGTCGGCCACTCGGCCGGGTAGTCGGCGCCGATCGGCTGGTGCGACATCATCTCGGTCCCGCCCGCCACGACGATCTCCATGTCGCCGGCCAGGATGGCCTGCGCGCCAAAATGAATCGCCTGCTGGCTGGAGCTGCACATGCGGTTCATGGTCACCGCTGGGACCTTGGGCGGGAAGCCAGCCTTGAGCGCCGCCAGCCGCGCCAGGTTGGCACCCTGGTCCCCGACCGGAGTGACGCAGCCCCACAACACGTCTTCCACACGCTCGGGCGACACCCCCGCCCGGCGGACGACTTCGGCCATCACCAGCGCGGCCAGGTCGAGCGGCAGGTAATGGTGCAGCGCCCCGCCCGGTTTGCCCACCCCGATGGCCGTGCGTACAGCGGAAACGACAAAAACTTCACTTGGATTGTCCATCTCTCCCTCCGAATCGAAACCCGCAAACTCAAATATCCGGCAAGCTCAGCCGATCTTATGCTCCTCGGCGTGCTCGGTTACCACAGCGTGTATCCAGCCGGCAATGCGCCGGTTGTCGTAGGCGTTTTCGGGCAGCTCGGCCACCAGGTCGAGCCAGGCTTCGCGCAGGTTCTCGTAATGGGTCAGCAGGTCGTCCTGGGTCCAGGTTTCGAAGCGCTTGAGCGCCTCGGTGTTGAAGGCATCCACGTCGTATTCGCGCTTGGGCCGCTCGGCATTATCCAGGATGGAGGTCACGATTTGCAGCCCTTCCTCCCACCAGGCGCAGATATGCGCCAGCAGGTCGTGCAGGCTGGGATATCCCTGGCGTTCTAAAAATGTGTGCTGTTCATCTGACGAGAGCCGCTGGTAAGCGGCGATGTACTGCCCCCACTCTTCCTGCAGGCAATCCAACAGCATTTGCCGGGTGAGCTTGATTTCTTTTGACATGCGTCCCTCTTACAAGATTCAACGCGTCACGGCGTTAATAAAATCGGCCAGCAAACCATAGGCCGTGGTATGCGGGCCCGGATCGGTCTCGACGATTGATAACTCGCCCAGCACGTCGGTCGTGAACTGGACGATGGAGGTCGAGCCTTCCACGCTGTACAGCGGCGATGAGGCCGGCACCAGTTCCGGGGCAACGCGCCCGGTCACCGCCTCCGACTCTCTTTGAGCCGAACAGACCAGCTTGATGCGTTTGCCCTGGCTTTTAGCCTTGGCGACCATCTCCGGCGTGATGGCCCGAATGCCGGTGCGGTCGACCTGCTGGGGCGTAAACGGGGCGTCCATCAGTACCGTGACCAAAGCCGCGACCTTGATGGCCGCGTCCCAGCCGTCGACATCGGCCGATGGATCGGTTTCGGCCAGGCCAATCTCCTGGCAATAACTGAGCGCCTGGTCGAACGACTCGCCCCCTTCCATGCGGGTCAGGATCAGGTTGGTGGTCGAGTTGAGCACGCCGCGGAAGGACTTCAACTGCGCCGCCGGGATGGCTTCACGGAAGAGTGAGAAGATCGGCGCGCCGTCCATCACGGTAGATTCAAAGTAGAACTTCCTGCCCATTTTTTCGGCCAGCGCCGACAACTCGCGGTAGCCGTGCACCACTGTGCCTTTGTTGGCGGTGCAGACATGCATCCCCGCTTCCAGCGCCGCGCGGACGTGATCGATCGCCGGCTGGCCGCTGGCGTGATTGACGGGCGTGTTCTCGAACAACACGTCCGCGCCGCATTTTTGGATGAAATCCTGCGCATCTGCGACCAGGGTCTTGGTAACCAGGTTGAGCGACTGGCCGTCCCGGATCAGGCCCAGGGCGCCGGTCAGATCGACCCCGCTGGGATTGGCCAGCGAACCATGCCGGGCGGTGGCGATACCGGTCACGCTGAAGGTGATATTGTAACGCCCCTGCAGTTCATCGCGCTTGCGCAGCAATAACTGTGCCAGTGCGCGCCCGACGTTGCCGAAACCGAGAAAGGCCAGTTTGTAATGAGTCATCGAAGTCTCCAAAAATGGGGTGAATAAATTGTAACACGGCATTAAATAGCGAGACGCACCTTTGGGTGCGTCTCGCCGTGCTTATTTCTTCCTCTTCGTGGTAGGCTTTTTGGGGGCAGTCTTCTTTGCACTTTTCGAACTTTTCGCGACTTTCTTTTTCCCGGAAGTCTTCTTGGGCTTACCAGTAGCTCTGGTCTCTACCGCCCTCGGCTCGACAAAGCGCGCCACCTCCCAGGCCTCGGTCAGACCGATGACCGCGTCGCCGGCCTTGACCTCCTGCACGGTGCCCCCGCGCGCGGCCGCGCGCTTGCGCAGCGGGGCGGCGTCCAGGCGGGTCTGTTTGGGGGCAGCTTTGAGCAACTGCAGCGTTACAACGGTCGTGCCCTTGCCCAGCGCCAGGCCGGTCAGCACCACCTTGGGTGGCAGCCCCCAGGCGATCACGCCGCGGCCGTAGCGTCCCTGGACCGGGAAATCCTTGACAGCCACGCGCTTGCCTTTGCCGTCCGAGGCAATCAGGAACACTTCCCCTTTCTGCGGCAGGACCTGCGCGCCGATGACCGAGTCACCTACGCCCAGCTTGATACCGTTGACACCGGCCGCGACCAGTCCCATCGGGCGCACGTCGTCCTCCTTAAAGCGGATGGCAAAGCCCTTGGCAGTCGCCAGCAGGACCTCGTTGCTCCCGTCCGTCAGGGCCACCCAGCCAAGCGTATCGCCTTCGTTGACGCGTGCCAGTGCGAAGGTCTGCGCCGAGGGGCCGGGCAGTTCGCTTACCAGACTCTTCTTGAGCATGCCACCACGCGTGACGGTCAGCACACAAGTCTCTTCGGGCAAAGTGGATTTCTGGGCTGGCAGGGCAAAGACCGCCGCCAACGGGTCGGTAGAACGCAGCGGCGAGACTTTGTGCCAGGCTATCCCTTCGGAGAGCCTGCCCACTTCGGGCAAAGTGTGGACGGCTACAGCTGCGGCCATTCCGCGCTCAGAGACCAGGTAGAGCGTATCATGCGTGGAGGCGTGCACCAACAGGCGCGGCGCCTCGCTGCCGGAGAGTCGCGGCGCCTTGTCTTCAGCGGTCCGGCCCACGCTGCCGTCCGCTGTCACGCCGATCCACACCATCTGCTCAGGCAGCAACTGACTGGCGGTCAGCACAGTTTGTTTTTGCGTACCACCCTTCAGGTTGACGATCTGGGTGCGGCGCTTGTCACCGTAGGCTTCCTTGACGCTCAGCAGTTCGCTCGCGACCAGAGCGCGCATTCGTTTGGGTGACTTGAGCAGGCTTTCCAGTTC
>Ga0315535_1001531_pt1 | contig 15356 bp, 9 predicted proteins | sample SalMarSW160220MG_2_FD_203092 | JGI IMG/M metagenome (GOLD analysis project Ga0315535, IMG submission 203092) | Salt marsh sediment microbial communities from the Plum Island Ecosystem LTER, Massachusetts, United States - Salt Marsh Sediment SW1602-20 ...
TACCAATTGAGAGCAGGGACTTATGTTCAGACGAAAAAAATGATATTGTTAAAGTAGTATCCCAACAAACCGTGTTGGGCAGGTTTTATGGTTAAGCCCGTTAACAATCCCTGTTGGCGGGCTTTTTAATTAAATCCGTTATCTCGGCTGCAGCTTGGGCGTAGGCTTTTATCCGGCAAAAGTTAAATTTTATTCTAAAATAATTTTGTTAAAGATGTAATTAGAAATAAGATTATGATAAACCTGAATTTCACTCACAAGAATACGCATATCTTTTACTTTGGGCGAACTGTTATCAAACAAATACTCCAATTTTATTAAATATTTAAGATGGGAGTATTAAAATCAAATTGGTTTATGCAAAAAATTTATATGAATTTTGATGCAAAAAAACATTTCCAGCAAGAAACTCTTGACAAATAATCCGGAATTAGTTAAAGTAATTAAGTACTTTAGAATTGCTTCTTATGTAGTCCCAATACGCCGAGAAAACTTGCAATCACAAAGAAATAACTATTCGACATTGATGACCAATTAGGTTTTAATAAATATAAAACAAAAAATAAATTGGTGTTAAATACATGCCGACAGCACCTGAAGTGTTTTCTTACTACAAGTTTTTACAAGATCTCAGTGCAAATAACTATAACAAGATAGAGTTGGACAACTTTATTGAGAGGCTTACAAAAATTGCCGAATCATATATCCGGTACAACTATAGTAGGATAAAAAGACTGGTTAATCCATCTCAGAATTCATTCAAGAGTATTGCTCTGGAAGCAATTACGCCTTTATTCCTCGAATCTCATTATAATAATCAATTCATAATCGTTGATCTGATTAAAAACTGGAATCCTCCAATAAGGTCAGAAGAAGAATCTTTATTCTTTCTTAACAAAATAATAAGTAATCGTATTGAACAGCATATTTCTTTGAAGTTACGCGAATCAGATCCCCTCTTCTCAAAATTGCTAAATTGTATTAAATACCTAATCAGAAGTGGTGATTACTGTAAAGTAAATTATCTTGGCAAGGCTTATATAACTGAAGGGAGCAATAAAAAAATAGATTGGATTGTAATTGATGATAATGAATTTCAAAAAATTCCTTCTTATTTATTTTATGAAAAAAAGGTACTTCTTCGATCTTTGTTTGAATATTTAAAAACAGAAACCAATTTTTTTCCGGCAATTCCTTTAAACGAACTTATATTTAAGTTAAAACATATTAGTCAATCCGATTTTGTATATAAAAATTCTCATGAAGAGGTAGCTGAGCAAATAGAAATTGATGAAACTGTCAATACGGGATTAAAGTTTATAGAAGATAAATTGAAATCGGCATATTACGACAAAAATAAAATAGATCAGGCTGAGTATAAAAATTTCAAAAAGGCATTAAACATATTAGCTTCGGATTTAAGAAATGGAGGAGTTAGCTCAAACCTATATACATACTTACATCCGCATTTTGATGATCTTACTAAAGAGTCATACCAACGTAATTACCATAATATTTTTGAATATCTTGTAAAATTGTTCAAAAATAAAGTCACCGAAGAATTGTTGATTGGTAAGGAAACATCTATGACTATACTGTCAGTAATAGCTTTGGATCTAATTGCATTGGAAAATGAAATATTGGAGGTAATAAGTTTTTTTTGTTAAATATAATTGTAATTAATAGTCAAAAGTCACTTCTAAAGATCAAATCGATTACCGCGTTAAAAAATCAGGCATATTCAATCCTTTTTCATACATTTTTTTCACCCTGTCCTTAGTAAATAATAATTTTTATTGGACCCATTTTTCCGACAGAGCCAATATTAATTTTATTAAATAGGCAACTATTTTCCTAAATCTATTACAGCATTACACTTAACAGGACCAATTATGCCTAAAATTTGCAGAGTATTCATTACTTTATTGCTATTTTCACAATTCATATCCGCTCAATCCAGTTACACTGTAACAGGCCAGGTAGTTGATTTAGGCACTGGTGAACCAATTATATACGCCAATATTACACTTTCCCGAAACGCTGATAGTTTATTAGTGGCTGGTACAGTTACCAATGCTGATGGTAACTTCAAGTTTGAGAACGTTAAGCACGGAAATTACTTCCTTACAGCGAGCTTTATTGGATTTGATAAAATAAAAACTCCGGAATTTGAATTAAGAGGAAATATTTATGTAGGTAAACTAGGCATAAAAAAAACTTCTATTCTTCTGGGTGAAGTAAACGTCACAGGTGAAAAAAGTACACTTATTCAATCCCTGGATAAAAAAGTATACAATGTTGGAAAAGATATAATTAGCGAGTCAGGTTCAGTTAGCGATATTCTTCGAAATATTCCTTCGGTCTCCGTGGATGTGAACGGCAATGTAACCATTAGAGGGACATCAAAAATTACATACCTAATAAACGGCAAATCTTCTGCCCGTTTGCGAAGAAATGCATCAATATCCTTGCAACAAATTCCAGCACATACTATTGAAAGAATAGAAGTTATTACTAATCCATCGGCTAAATACAATCCAGAAGGTACGGGCGGAATTATAAATATTATTCAAAGGAAGGAAACTGAAACTGGAAGGAATGGGCAAATTATAGGAAATATTGGAAATGAAAAGAGATATAATTCAAATTTACTTTTCAGCTATGGCAAATCAAATCTAAGTGCCCTTTTAAGTTATTCACTCAGGCATCCGTCAGGAACAAATATTTATTCAGATAATAGAATCGAAAACGCTTTAATAGCGGGACAATCCTTAACCAGATATAATGAAAATGGAAGCTCCCTGACAAAGCCGCTGGCGCACATTTTTGATGCTGTGGCTTTATATCAACCGGATGATGATAACAAATTTGAGTTGGCAGGAAATTACTTTTCACAAAATTCATATCATGAAGGTAATTCAAATATAAGCCTTATAGATAATCAAAACTTATTATTGGAAAAATTTAGTTCCCTCAGTTCCAATGATGAATATGAAAAAGAAGGCGAAGCGGGAATTTCATATGAACATTTATATAATGGAAATGAAGACCACAGCCTGACATTGGAAGCCACTTTTGGTGGTTATGATGAGCAAGAGGATCAAACATTTAATGAAATTTATTCATATCCAAATACAGAAACTTTAACAAAAAAAATATTTGTAAATAAAAAAGGAAGTCAGATCGAATTGGTTTCAGAATATGCATCTCCTATTAATGAAGAAAGTGATTATGAAATCGGTTTCACCGGGGAATTCATTCATGATAATATATACTACATTAATGATAATAGCCCTAACAGGTTCATTTTTGACCAAAGCCTTTATGCTCTTTACGGCCTTTATAACCGAGATTTTGATAATATCAGTTTAGAACTGGGAGTAAGAAACGAATTTGCAGAAATCAAATCTCATCTAGCTATACCACGCAATTTAAGAATTAATAACGATTACTTTAAATTTTATCCTTCATTCCGATTGACCTATGAACTGAACAAATTTCAAAACTTTACTTTCAGTTATAGTAAGAGAATCAATCGCCCGGAAGCCGACCAGCTTAATCCCAATCCTGAATTTATAGATCCAAGAAATGCTGAAGGCGGAAACCCAGACTTGCAGCCTGAACAAGTACATTCCCTCGAGTTTTCTTATCAGAATATCGGTGAATCAATAACTTTTACTCCAACAATTTTTTATAGATACAAATATGATGCATTTACTCCCGTGTCAAAATTAATTGGTGACAGTACTGTAGTCATTACAACGGAAAATCTTTCAAAGCAACAGTCTGCAGGGATTGAATCAATAATTTCCGGTAAATTATTTAATCTCTGGAATTTTGATCTTAGTGCAAGTTTATTTTATAACGAAATTGATGCCGCTAATCTTGGCTATTCACATAATAAAGGTAATATCTCTGGGATAGCAGAACTTAATTCTCTTTTTAAGTTAACTAAGAAAACATTTTTACAGCTAAACTTCTCATATAATTCTCCGGTACTTACTCCGCAAGGCCAAAAGGAAGAAATATTTTATCTGAATCTCGGAATTAAACAGTTAATCTATTACGATCAGATATCACTTACACTTTCAGTCTCCGATCTGTTCCATTCATACAAAGAGAAATGGACTGTTAATACTCCCATTTTAATTCAGAACACCAGATTATATCGTAAAGAGCCTGTGTTCTATCTGGGATTTTCCTGGCGTTTCGGAGATTCTTATCAGGGAGACGAAAAGAAATTGGAGTTCGAAGGTGAAGGATTAAGAAAACTTTAAAACAAAATAATTTATTAAAATAATATTTAAGGGAAAAAACTATGAAGATCATTTTAAAAAAAACCAAACAAAACACCCGTGCATTCAGATATTTAATCGTTTTTGCTTTATGTGTTTCGGTTTTCCTATTTAAGATTTCAATATATGCTCAGGAAAATGAAAAATCTCAGCAGCAATATGAAAACTTTGATCCTGTAAACTTCGATGAATCGTCGATTAATATCACCAATCAATGGATGCCGCTTAAACCACTCACCCGGTATGTTTATGAAGGAACTACTGTAGAAGAAGGAGAAACTTTTACACATCGGGTAATTATTACCGTAACAGATTTCACGAAAAAGATTAATGGTGTCAATTGTGTTGTTACGTGGGATCTTGATTATAGCAATGGAGAAATGGTTGAGGCGGAACTGGCTTTCTTTGCTCAGGATAAATATGGAAATGTATGGCGTATGGGAGAATATCCTGAAGAATATGAAGATGGAAAATTTGTTAAAGCTCCCTGCTGGATTGCAGGTATGAATGGGTCATTTTCGGGAATCTCTATGAAAGCTAAACCGGAATTGGGGATGCCAAGCTATTCTCAAGGATGGGCACCCTCGGTAGAATTTGCAGACCGCGGCCAGGTAGATCAGGTTGGTGTTAAAAATTGTGTCCCCTTAGACTGTTATGAAGATGTTCTGGTTATTGCCGAAACAAGTGTTTTAGAGCCTGATGCAACACAGTTAAAGTTTTTTGCTCCCGGTGTAGGAAATATCCGAGTGGGCTGGCGAGGTGAAGGAGAAGTTACACAGGAGGTTTTGGAACTTGTCGAGATTCAACAGCTAGCGTTAGGGGCTCTTGATGAAGCAAGGCTTGGTGTCCAGCAATTGGAAAAACATGCCTATGAGGTATCAAAAGATATTTACGGATTAACCGAGCAAATCAAACAAAGATCTTTAGAATAGAATTGGTAATAACTAATAAATGATATATAAAAAAAAGAAGGACTTCATTTCAAAATAAAAATTTAATAATAAATAAAGAGGCTACAATATGATGAGGTGGATCATTTTGTCGAGTATGAAAATTCGACTAGTTGTGGTTGTAGTAGGAATATTAATAATATTCTTTGGAGCCGCACAATTAACCAGGACGCCTGTTGATATTTTGCCTGAGTTTTCCCGTCCCTTTGTTCAAATCCATACTGAAGCATTAGGTTTATCTGCAAATGAAGTAGAGGCACTTATTACTACACCCCTTGAAGCGGATATGCTTAACGGAGTATCATGGGTAGACGAAATTCGTTCCGAATCAATTCCAGGATTATCTTCAATAGTTTTAATATTTGAGCCCGGCACTGATTTGATGGCTGCCAGGCAAATGGTTCAGGAGCGATTGGTTTCGGTTTTTGCCCTTCCGAATGTTTCCAAAGCTCCGGTCATGCTAAATCCTATGTCTTCTTCAAGCCGATGTATGATGATTGGGTTTAAATCCAAGCAGCTTTCAAAAATTCAGATGTCGGTTCTAGCACGCTGGACGATTGTTCCGCGCCTAATGGGTATTCCCGGTGTTGCAAATGTTGCAATCTGGGGCTACAGAGATCGTCAATTACAAGTGCAGGTTGATCCTGAAGAACTGGAGAAAAAAGGAGTGTCATTAAATCAGATTATCAGTACAACCGGTAATGCACTTTGGGTTTCTCCTTTAAGTTTTTTGAGTGCATCAACTCCTGGAACTGGGGGATTTTTTGATACCCCTAATCAAAGGCTTGGTATACGGCATATTCTACCTATTACAAATCCTGCTGAATTATCAAAGGTAATAGTTGAAGGCACAAAAGTTCCTCTTGGCGAAGTTAGCAATATAGTGGAAGAGCATCAGCCTCTTATCGGTGATGCATTGGTAGATGAAAATCCCAATCTAATACTGGTAGTTGAGAAATTCCCCTGGGCAAATACAGTAGAAGTAACACACGATGTTGAAAATGCTTTAAGAGAATTGATGCCCGGTCTTGGCAGTATGGAAATAAATTCCACATTGTTCAGGCCGGCAACATTTCTAGGGTTCGCTGTAGAAAATCTTACCCACGCTTTTCTGTTTGTGGGAATTCTTTCTCTTTTATCTTTAATAGCATTCTTTATTGATTGGCGAATGACAACAATCAGTTTGTTCTCAATAATATTATCATTGATTGCCGCATTTGGCATTCTTTATCTGGAAGGAATAACACTTAATATGATGATTATTGCGGGGCTGGTAATTGCATTGGCTGTAATAATTGATGATGGAATTATTGATATTGAAAATGTTAAGAAAAGATTAGAACAGGAAAAAGAAAAAGGAAGTGATAAATCCATTGCAACAATAATTTTCGAAGCATCGCTGGAGATTCGAAGACCTGTTATTTATTCTACATTTATCCTGGTCCTAATTGTAACACCCGTATTTTTCTTAAGAGGTATAGCCGGTTCATTCTATCAGTCTGTAGCGACAGGCTACTTATTAGCGATTATTGTCTCGTTTGCAGTAGCAATGATAATTACTCCGGCACTTACTTATTTACTGTTCCGGAATTCAAAAGCGCAGAAATCAGCTACACCCTTCCTGGCTGGGATATTTTACGGACTGTACGATAATGTTTTCGTAAAATTTCAAAAATCGTCCCGTCCTGTATTTGTTTCTGTATTAGTGCTGGTAATTGCCGGCTTAATTGGTTTTATGTTTTTCAACCAGAATTCATTACTGCCAAATTTTAAAGAAAACGATTTAATGGTTCGATGGGTGGCTCCACCCGGAACCTCGCATCCGGAAATGGATAGGATTCTCGGTTTAGCAGGAAATGAATTAGGTGAGATTGATGGAGTAAAATCCGTTAGCAGCCATGTTGGCCGCGCTGTTATGTCTGATATGGTCAAGAATGTAAATACCGGCCAGCTGTGGATAAGTATAAAATCTGAAGAAGATTATGATAGAATTGTAAATGAAATTAAATCGATTGTGAGCGGATATCCGGGATTTTTCCAGGAGGTACTAACTTATTCTCAATCAAAAGTGAGAGAAGAATTATCAGGGACCGATGAATCATTAGTAGTAAGGGTTTATGGTGAGGATATGGATATCCTAAGAAATAAATCAAAAGAATTGCAGGAAAATATTTCCAGAATAGAAGGAATAACAGAGGCAAAGGTTATGTATCCTGAAATTGAACCTTCTCTGGAAGTAGAAGTAAATCTTGATCAGGCAAAACGATTTGGTTTAAAACCTGGAGACGTCAGGCGCCAGGCAACTTCCTTGGTTTCCGGTCTTGCAGTAGGAAATCTTTTTGAAGAACAAAAAGTATTTGATGTTGTTGTCTGGGGAAAACCTGAATTAAGATCCAGCGTTCCTAGTGTTAAAAATCTTCTTATTGAAACTCCATCTGGTTCACGCGTTGCCCTAAAGGATGTGGCTGACATCAGGATGGTTCCGAATGTTACTAATATAAAACGTGAATCCGTTGCAAGGTATATAGACATCACCGCATCAGTAAATGGTAGAAACTTAACTAATGTAGTTAATGATGTTAAGCAAAATATAAAAAGCGTGAATTTTCCTTTGGAATACCGTGCAGAGCTACTGGGTGAATACGCTGAACGGGTTGAATCCCAACAACGACTTCGGATTTTTATTGTGGCAGCATTAATACTAATATTTCTTTTGCTTCAGGCTGCCTTTAGAAGCTGGAAGTTAGCTTTCGCAATCTTTTTCACAATTCCAATGGCATTAATTGGAGGCATAGCAGCAAATTATATAGTATTTGGAAATTCCTTATCGCTTGGGGCCTTAATTGGCTTTATTGCTGTAATTGGTATTACAGTACGAAGTACAATAATATTAGTAAAACACTACCGCCATCTTGAAAAAGTAGAGGGAGAAACTTTCGGGCCTGCATTAATCCAGATGGGAACCCGTACACGCTTAATACCAGTGATAATTACTAATGTTACTGTTCTGCTGGCTTTTATTCCTTTGGTTGTTTTTGGGAAAGTTCCCGGATTAGAGATCATACACCCAATCGCGGTTGTCGTTCTGGGAGGAATAATAACTTCAGCATTATATAGTCTTATTGCTGTACCTGCTGTTTATTCTCTATTTGGGGCTGATCATGAACCCGATATTGATCTTAATACAATTGTTCCTGAATTCGAAGAATAAAATGTTATGGCTAGAATTAGAATAAAATAAAAGAAAATGTAAACAGGAGTAATCAATGAAAACTATAAATAAATTTTTTGTTGTTCTATTAGCTTTATCCTGTATTCATATTTTAGCTTGCCGAGGTAATCAAGAAAAACTTGAAGTAGAACATCCAGCCGTTGTCGAAGATATCGAAGGATCAAACTTAAGTAAAGTAACATTAACAGAAAGGGCTATTGAGAGAATTGGGCTGCAAACTGTTAAGGTCACTGAAATGCACCAATCACCTAAGAAATTGGTTGTCCCTTATTCATCAATAATTTATGACTTCAATGGACAGGCATGGGTATACACAAGTCCTGAAGAGAGAACCTTTATTAGACATAAAATAGATATTGATCACATTCAGGGTAATAATGTATTTCTGAATGATGGTCCTCCTGAAGGCACTGTTATTGCCACTATCGGAGTTGCTGAATTATACGGAACGGAATTTAAAATGGGACATTAAATTCATCTGATAATTAAGCATAAGAAATTAAATAATAACGGAGGTCCGTTATGAAAAATATTTTTATAAAGAACTATGGAGGTCAGCTATGATGCGATGGATAGTTGGCACAAGTCTGAAATTCCGTTTTCTGGTTGTTGCTATAGCTGCCGGCTTGGTTTATTTTGGAGTTGAACAAATACAACATATGCCAGTAGATGTTTTCCCGGAATTCTCCCCACCAATTGTAGAAGTACAAACGCCTTGTCTAGGGCTTTCACCTGAAGAGGTTGAATCTTTAATTACAATTCCTTTGGAACAGTCGTTGAACGGAATTCCCGGACTGGATATTATGAGATCAAAATCTGTGGAACAATTATCATCAGTAAAGATGATCTTTAAATCCGGCACTGACATATTACAAGCACGGCAAATAGTTCAGGAAAGAGTTTCACTTATTACTCCAAGTATACCTACCTGGGCCGCACCTCCGGTGATTTTACCGCCCCTTTCAGCAACCAGCCGCTGCATGAAAATCGGTATATCGTCGGATTCACTGTCCGTGATTGATCTTTCAATGATAGGATACTGGACCATAAGACAGCGTTTAATGCGGGTTCCCGGTGTTGCAAATGTAGCAATCTGGGGAGAGAGAATACAGATGTTACAGGTAGAGATTGTACCGGAATGGCTGAATAAATACGGTATTACTGTAGATGATGTAATGCAGGCAACTGCCGATGCTTTAGACGTTGGTTTGTTAAAATATTCCAAGGGACATATTATAGGAAAAGGTGGATGGATTGAAACACCTAATCAAAGGCTTCCAGTTCGTTTGGTTCTGCCAATGGTTTACAAATCTGATGAAGTAAGCCCGGAGCCGCTTGCTAATGTAGTTGTAAAAATTAAAAAAGACGGAAAACCACTATTACTAAGGGATGTTGCGCGGGTAGTAGTTGATCATCAGCCAATGATAGGCGATGCAATAATTAATGATGGACCCGGTCTTTTATTAATTGTGGAAAAATTTCCCTGGGGTAACACTTTGCAGGTAACCCATGGAGTGGAAGAAGCTCTAAATTCATTAAAACCGGGATTACATAATGTAAATATTGATCACGAAATATTCCGTCCCGCAACATTCATTGAAATGTCAATTGATAATCTTAGCAGAGCATTAATCATAGCAGCCATTCTTGTAATATTAATATTATTCGCATTTCTATATGAATGGCGTGTTGCATTAATAAGCTGCATAGCAATTCCTCTTTCTTTAATTGCAGGAGCATTGGTACTTTATTTTAGAGGTGCAACCATAAACACAATGGTCCTGGCGGGATTTGTTATAGCATTAGGGGCTGTAGTTGATGACGCAATTGTAGATGTGGAAAACATTATACGAAGGCTTCGCGAATTTAGAAAATCCGGGAAAAAAGTCTCATTTGGCAGGATAATACTTGAAGCCTCTATGGAAGTAAGACACGCTATAATTTTTGCTACTTTAATTGAAGTAATGGCATTAGTACCTGTTTTTGTAATGGAAGGTTTATCAGGTGCCTTTTTCAGACCGCTTGCACTTTCCTATGCTCTGGCAGTACTTGCATCAATGGGAGTTGCATTAACAGTCACACCGGCGATGAGCTATATTCTTTTACGAAATGTTAAACTGGAACACCGTGAATCTCCTTTAACACATTTTCTGCACCGTATTTACAATTCAATACTTGCACGAATAGTAAATACACCGCGTTCATCATATATCACAGTAGCCGTAATATTTTTGGCAGGCTTAATTGTATTACCGCAACTGGGTCAGTCTCTACTGCCCTCTTTTAAGGAAAGAGATTTTCTTATGCACTGGTTAACAAAGCCGGGCTCATCCTGGCCTGAAATGAGCAGGATAACAACCCAGGGCAGCAAGGAATTGAGAAAAATTCCGGGCGTAAGAAATTTTGGCGCCCATATCGGGCAGGCCCTGATTATGGATGAAGTTGTAGGAATTTATTTTGGAGAAAACTGGATAAGCATTGATCCAAATGTGGATTATGATGAAACGGTAAATAAAATACAAGCTACAGTTGATGGTTATCCCGGTTTATATCGAGATGTATTAACTTATTTAAAAGAAAGAATACGGGAAGTGCTTACAGGAACTTCAGAGACAATAACAGTTCGAATTTACGGTAATGAATTAAATGTACTAAGAAATAAGGCTACTGAGGTAAAAGAAGCCCTGGAAGAAATAGAAGGACTGGTAGAATTACATGTAGAACTTATGGAGGAAATTCCACAAATAGAAGTTAAAGTAGATCTTGAAAAAGCTCAGCAATATGGAATAAAGCCCGGAGATGTGCGGCGTATTGCATCAACACTAGTGGCCGGAGAAGAGGTCGGCGATATTCATATTGCACATAGAACCTATGACGTTAATGTTTGGAGTATTCCGGAATCACGATCAGACCTTACTGGCATACGCAATCTACTGATTGATAAAGCGGGTGGCGGACATATTCGCCTAAGGGATGTTGCAGATGTAAATATTAAACCTACTCCAAATGTTATTAAGAGGGAAAATCTTAAGCGTAGAATTGATGTTGGAGGAAACGTTAGGGGCAGAGACCTTGGAGAAGTAGCTGACGATGTAGCGGAAGTTTTGGCTGGGGTATATTTCCCGACGGAATATTATCCTGAAATAATCGGAGAATATGCCGAGAGACAAGCAGTCGCAAATAAGTTAATGATATTTGCTATACTTGCATTAATTGGGATTTTCTTCTTACTGCTTACCTCATTTAAAAGTGTAAAGTTAGCCACGTTATCATTTTTACTATTGCCTTCTGCTTTAGTCGGAGGTGTTCTTGCTGCCTATTTAGGAGATGGTGTTATATCGCTCGGCTCATTAGTGGGATTTCTTACAGTGCTGGGCATAGCTGCACGTAATGGAATTCTTATGATAAATCATTTCCAACATCTCGAGCGTTTTGAGGGTGAGACATTCGGCCCCAAGCTTGTTTTAAGAGGTGCGCAGGAAAGATTAGCACCTATACTTATGACCGCCTCTACAACCGGATTGGCTCTTATACCACTTGTTATAGCAGGTAATATACCTGGACACGAAATTGAACTTCCGATGGCTATTGTAATTCTCGGTGGTCTGGTTACATCAACATTATTAAACCTGTTTATTATTCCACCGCTTTATTTAAAATTCGGTGCTCATACTCTTAAGGAAGCGGAAATATAAAGATCAGGAAAAACAGAAGTAATTAGAGGATAATATCGATGATATTATCCTCTAACATATTGCTGAATAAATAATTAGGTGGAGGAAATACTAATGAAGAATTTTTATTTTGAAAACAAACAGCAGAAAATGCAAGGAATTAACACCCTAAAGCTTTTACTGCTTATTGTTTTTTGTTTCCTTACTTCATTTCAACTACAAGCTCAATCAAAATACGTAACACCTGATGGAGAAGGAGACATAACTTTTATACCCGGCTTGCGAATTCAACCAAAATATGAATTTAATGGAGTTGACAACAATCACGATTTTTATATTGCGAGAGTAAGGTTAAAAGGTAAAGGCAATATTTACGGTATGGCAAATTATTACTTTGAAGTCAAGCTTGATAACATGGGGAGATTTAATAGAACCACATCAGCGCAAGTTGAAAATGCGTGGTTTGATTTTCCAGTAGAACAATCCTTTCACATTAGAACAGGATTCTTTGATATCCCATTTTCAAGAAATGCATTGACCTCTGATTCAAAATTATTGTTAATAGATCGCAGCATGATTAAAGATGCATTGACCTCTCTAGGATTTGCAGATAATACAATAGGCGTTTTTGCGCATGGTAGACCTCTTAGCGGTCATTTTACTTATGCAGTAGGTGTATTCGATAATTTAAATTTTGAGGTTGTAAATCCAAATCCTGCAATAGCAACTAAGAAAGCCGATGGATTTATGACATCGGGAAGGTTTGCGTATGATTTCTTTGATCCAGCACCGGCCGGTGGGTATGGTGACTATCAGGGTTCTTATATAGGTAAGGGACATCGCCTCACAATTGGAACTAATGCTGCTTTCCTGCCCAAAGCACAAATTAACGCTACAGAGTTCGATATTTTCGCCTGGGGCGCGGATGTCTTTTTTAACACAGGACCATTTTCGGCAGAAGCAGAATATGATTTGTTCAATCAAAATATGAAAACTGCAGGTGTAGCAGATATAAATGGAATGGGATGGTATGCACAGGGAGGATATTTAATTACTTCCAAGATTGAAGTTGCGTCGCGTTATCAGGAAGTTGATCCCAACACTAATATTTCAAATGATAAAATAAAGGCTGTAACAATTGGGGCGAATTATTATTTACACTCACACAATCTTAAAATTCAAACAGATTATACTTTTAGAATTGAAGAAGGGACTGATATTAGTAATGATGTTTTCCAGATACAGTTGCAATTTGATTTTTAAATAATCAGGAGGCAAGACTTATGCGTCAAAATATGAGGCTTATAATAATTTTAACTTCTTTCACCTTATTTACTTTTGGTTGTACTGATGCTCAAAATTCTGATGGTGATAACTCTTCGTGGCAAACTGAATTCAAACTTTCTGAACGCAATTTAGCACCTACCGGGAGGAATAATTACTTTATTCTTGAGCCTGGTTACCAGCTTGTGCTTGAGGATAGATTTACAAAATTAACAATTACAGTTTTGGATGAGACTAAAGTAATTAATGGCATAACAACGCGAGTTGTTGAAGAAAAAGAATGGATCAGAGGTGAACCATACGAGGTAGCAAGAAATTTCTTTGCTATAGATGAAAAGTCAAAAGATGTCTTTTATTTTGGTGAAGAGGTGGATTTTTATAAAGATGGTAAAATTGCTGACCACTCTGGTACCTGGAATGCCGGAGAGAAGGATTCAAAGGCTGGATTACAAATGGCAGGAAATCCTGTTGTCGGAATGAAGTATTATCAGGAACAGGCTCCTTCGAAAGCAATGGATCGTGCAGAGATAATTAGCTTAACTGATAGCTTAAATACTCCTGCCGGCAAATTTTATAATTGTTTAACAACAAAGGAAGGTACTGCTCTTAATTTTCTTGAAGTAGAATTTAAAACATACGCACATGGAATCGGCCTTATTCAGGACGAGAGTCTTCTATTAACTAAATATGGCTTTATAAAAAGCGATTAAGTTGGTTAAATATTAAATAATGGTTTTATATATCAATAATCCAAGGATATAAAATGAAAATTCGATTAGTAAGTTTCATCTCTGCATTGATATTATTCAATATTTTAAGCTATTCTCAATACTTAAAAAACAAATCTCTTCCATTTTCCTACGTAAACATTCATCTTGAAAGGAATGTTACGGATGGAGATATTGAAGCAGTGCTGGAAATCAAAGCAGATGAAGATGGACTGGCGAAATTATCTGTCGTTTCACCCAACGGCAAAACTATTCTTGAATTTGAATCTAAAGACAAGGCAATTATGGGTATCAGACAATTTCGATTTGAGTCGCCTGAACCTAAAAACGAAAAGAGTTTGAAATCGGCTTATCCGGAAGGCAAGTATATTTTTAAAGGTGAAACTACATCAGGTAAGAAACTCTCAGGTGAATGTTTACTCAGTCACAAATTTCCAGCGCCAGGCAAAGTAATTCAACCATTATCAGGTGCAACGGATTTGGCCACTTCTAATATGAAAGTTAGCTGGGGAGCCGTGAAAGAGGTTTCTTCTTTTATAGTTTATATTGAAAATGATAATTTTGAATTTACAGCCTCACTACCTGGATCAAAAACAATGATAATTGTACCGGAAGGTTACCTTGAGCCCCAAAAAAAATATATGTTAGGATTAGGTGCTCAATCACAGAATGGTAATATTTCTTTTGTTGAAGTGTCATTCAAGACTGGCAATAACTAAAAAAGGTCAGGAAAGCGTTAGATAAAATTCAGTCTTTTTTTTGAAGATTTAGTCAGAACGGGGGATATGAATCCGCGATTTCCTGTTTAACTTAAGCGGTAAGGCCTGCTAAAATCCCTGTTGGCGGGCTTTTTTTATTTATACTTTTCCAGCGATCTGCTTTATTTGGTTATTTCCGCGGAGTAAAAGAATAGATGCCTTTTTTATTGACCTAAAAAATATCGCGCTTGCATGCTATTTTGTATTTTATAGAATCAAATCTGCGGTTGCTTCGATATTGTTCTCACTTTGTTGGCACACTCAGCAGCCGTTATGCATAATATCCTTCTCCAATAATAAATTATAATATTCAAAAAGAATAAAAAAGAAATTTTTAATCTATCTTTTCCTTCCGCTTGTCGAATCTTCACAAAATGTGATTCCTGATAAATCCTTCCATAATTATCATATAGCTAAATCCAAATTATAACTGAT
>Ga0315535_1001533_pt1 | contig 15322 bp, 7 predicted proteins | sample SalMarSW160220MG_2_FD_203092 | JGI IMG/M metagenome (GOLD analysis project Ga0315535, IMG submission 203092) | Salt marsh sediment microbial communities from the Plum Island Ecosystem LTER, Massachusetts, United States - Salt Marsh Sediment SW1602-20 ...
GACGGGATGTTCTCCGGCCTTGATTCCTGGGATGGGTACCGGATTGCCGCCCTCCACCGGAAACTGAGAATAGGTCCATGTCGCCTGGAGGTCTGATGGCGCCACCGCCAGGTATTTGCCATCCGGCGAGATGGAGTCGTAGAAGGGGCTGTATCCTTCAGGTGTGAAGGGTCGCGGCTGACCGTCCGGAACTTCCTGGACCCACATCCTCGGAGGGCGCCCCGCTTCCGCCCCATGAAACATGACGCGCTTCCCGTCCGGAAACCAGCCGCAAGCATAGCGGTTCCTTACAGTTCCCTCCGGGAGGCTGATCGGCTGACCAGGGCCGGTGGGGAGCAGGCGCAGCGGATTTTGGTAAAGCGGCCCGCCGGCTAGAACCCATTTTCCGTCGGGAGAAAGGGGCCCCGCGAAGCCCTCTCCCAAGCGCACGGGCAGAGAACCGTCCATCTTCATAAGGTAAACAGACTTATTTAGACCGCCGGCATCTCCTTGTTCACTAAAGATAATCGTCTGCCCGTCGTCGGAGACGTCCCAAACAAAGGTGCCGTCCAGCCAGCTTAGGTCCTGCTCCCGACTCATGCCGGCAACTAGCCCGCGACTCTCCTTACGGAAATCCTCCTGGCTCAATAAAACACTTCCGTCCGAGGCGATGTCGAAGAGCCTCTGTCGGTCGGGTATTCTGGACACTGTTCGAAGATGGCCAGAGAGATCGACAGCGTAAAGGGCGCTCTCTCCGCTACCCAGCCCCCCCGCCGCGAACCAGACCTCTCGTCCGCTTGGATGCCAGGCCAAGCCGTAAAGCAAGACCCATCCCGTCGACAAGACGCGCTTTCTCCCCTTCAAATCGATGTATGCAATATTGCCCACTGTTGATGACCACTGCGAGGCGAATTCGACGAAAGCGATTCCGTCCCCGGAAGGAGAAAAGCGGATGTCGGAAAGCTCGCCATTGCTCTCGTATAGGATCTTGCCTATGGGGTACTCGACTCGCCACTTGTCCTTCAGCGAGTGGCTGACGGCGAGGGTGGTGGTTCCCGGAGCGAAGTCCGCCGATCTGACGTCTTCCATGATTTCCCGCGGCTTTCCTCCGCTCAGAGGGACGCGCGCGAGCGTGTGGATCGTCGGGTTCCAGTGGTTGGTTGAGACGTCGAGGAGAATCGCCATCTCGCCCGAGGCTACTGCAACGACTTGCGCGTTATCCAGACCCATGGGCTGGGATTCAACGGTGTCCAGTCGCTTCGCGAAAACTTCTAAAGGTTTCCCGCGCCAGGCGGCGCTGTAGTAGATCGCGTTGCCGTCGGGCGAAAAGCGCGCCGAGGAAACGACTCCCCGTCGGAAGGTTAGGCGCTTGTAGGTGGGAATGGGTTTATCGTATGCGCGCTTGCCCCAAACAAGACCAGCGGCAACTAGGCAGGCACCTAACGCGGCTAAGGCGATTCCTGCAAGGGCCCACTTGAACGCGCGTCGGCGTCTCTCCTCGGGCAGCGGCGGAAGTGTGACAGAGATTCCCGACCCGGAGCTGATCGACTCCAGGGCAAAGACGATGTCTCTGGCCGACTGGAAACGCCGGTCGGGATTTTTCTCGAGGCAGTGGGCGACCGTGCGGTCGAGCATGGGCGGGATCGAGAGATCCTCTGCAGACAGTGGCGGCGGGTCCTCCTTGAGGATCGCCGTCATGACCTCGGCTTCGGAGTCGCCTTGGAAGGGCCGTTCGCCGGAAAGCATTTCGTACAGCATTACGCCGAGGGCGAAAATGTCTGACCGGGCGTCGGCGGGCTTTCCCTTCACCTGCTCGGGCGACATGTAGCCGATGGTGCCGAGGACGGCGCCCGGCTTCGTGCCCTGTTCCGCGGTCGGCGCCGCAGAGTCCGGGGCGCTGTCGGCCTCGCCCTTCACGAGCCGCGCTAGCCCAAAGTCCAAGATCTTGGCCCGTCCGTCCCTTGTTACGAAGACGTTTCCCGGCTTGAGGTCTCGATGGACGATGCCTTTTTCGTGAGCCGCCGCGAGGCCCTCGGCCACCTGCGCGCCGATGTCGATGGCCTTTCGGACCGGCAGGGCTCCTTCCATCAGCATTTCCCGAAGGCTTTCGCCTTCTAGCAGTTCGGTGACGAGGTAGGGCGCCCCCTCCTGCGTACCGATATCGTAAAGGGTGAGGATGTTGGGATGGTTAAGCGCGGCGACGGCACGGGCTTCCAGTTCGAACCTACGCACCCGTTCCGGGTGGTCCGCGAACTCGGCCGGCAGGACCTTGATCGCCACGTCCCGCCCCAGCCGCGTATCCCGGGCGCGGTAGACCTCGCCCATGCCGCCGGCGCCGATTAAGCCGACAATCTCGTAAGGTCCGAGCTTTGTTCCCTTTATCAGGTTCACTGCTACTCCGAATCAGGCGATCAAAGCGTTGGTTCCCGCCATTCACTTCCGCCTTTATCAGAAGACCTTTCCTGAACTTAAAAACCCAAAACTCAATACTCACAACTCAAAACCCCCTGGCCTTCCCCTCATCACCCCATCACGGACCCACAAAGGAATCTTCGCAGAGCCATTCCTACCTCAGTCCATCCACGAGAAAGAGGCGTGACAGCGTTCTGTCGAAGGTGTAGGTGTAGTGCTTTCCGTCGGGAGTGATTTCGATGACGTCGATCACCTCAACACCGGAGGGGTCTTGGGGTGCCAGCGTCTTCCAGGGCTCACGGCTGCCCGTTTTAAGGTCGAGGCCGACGACGGTTGTCTTCCATCCGGACTCAGCCTCACGGATGTAGACGTGCGCGCCGCCTTCACGATAGGCGATGACGTGCTCGTCCTGCCTGATCCCTGGAGTTGGAATGGGGCTGCCGCCGTCCACGGGGTACAAGGCATAGCCACCTCGAGCAGAGAAGCAGGGAACGTACTTCCCATCAGGGGAGATTGCTCCGTTGTAGTTCCAAATGCGTTCTTTTGTAATCCGGTGGGGAAGGCCATCAGGGACGTTTTGAACGTAGAGATATGATTCGCTTCCTGTCTCACGGCCACCGAACATTACCCGGTTGCCCACAGGGAACCACCTTCCCGCCCGATAATCTTTGATCGGTCCCTTCGGAAGCGTGACCATGCTGCCCGCTCCTGTGGGAAGGAGCACGCAGCTCTTGCCAAGATAGTCGAAAGCAAAGACCCACTTTCCATCGGGCGAGAGGGAACCGTACCGATATCCTTTGGCCAGACATACAGGCGCCCCTCCACCCACCTTCGACAGGTAGAGAGATTGCGTCGGACCGCCACCCTCGCGCCGCTCATCGAAGATCACGGTGTTGCCGTCAGGAGAGAGGTCCCATATGAAGGTGCCGTCCAGCCAGGTCAAGTCCCGCTCCTCCGAATCGCCTGCCAGTAGGCCGTAACTCTCGGTGCGGACGCGAGGCTCCTCCAGGAGGACGCGGCCGTCGACCCTCACGTCCTGGAGGACCTGTTCGCCAGGTGCCCTGGAGAGCAGGCGGACTTTTCCGGACAGGTTTGCGGCGTAGATGGAGCAGGCTCCCCGCTGTCTCGCTCCCGTAAACCAGACTTCCTTGCCATCAGGACTCCAGGCAAGTCCCGTCAGTTGAGCCCACCCGGCCGTAATCGTATGCGTCTGTCCATTCAGGCCGGTCGCCATGATCTTGCCTTCGTCTGCAAGGACAACCAACTGTTCGATGAATGCGATAGTGTCTCCTCTCGGCGAGAAGCGCGGACATCTGATTGCCCCGCTGGTTTCGTAGAGAGTCTTACCACGAGGGAATTCGAGGCGCGCCCCCTTGCTCGTTGCGATGACCACGGCTAGGTCGGTGCTTCCAGGTCGGTAATCAGCCGCATAGGCGCGATCGAGGATCGACCGCGGCGTTCCTCCCGATAGAGGGACCCTGGCCAGCGTGCCCGCGAAAGTTACATTGTGAGATACCCCGGAGTCCCTCACGAAGAGAGCCATTTCGCCGGCGGAAACCGCGAGTACCTCCGCATCCTTGATGTTCAAAGGTTGTGATTCTACGGTGCCGATGCCTTTGGCGAAGACCTCCACCGGCTTACCACCCCATGCTGCGCTGTAGTAGATCGTGTTGCCGTCGGGAGAGAATCGGGCGGAGGTGATCAGCCCCCTGCGGAAGGTGAGCTGGGTGTAGGAAGGGACCGGCCTGTCGTACTCGCCTTTACTCCACAGCAAACCAGAGGAGGCGGCAACTCCGATGATAGCGAGCAACGCAACGGCCGCCAACGCCCATCTCAACCTGCGCTTCTTTGTCTCTTCAGGCAGCGGCGGAAGGGCAACGGAAATCCCAGACCCGGAGGACACGGACTCCAAGGCGAAGACTATGTCTCTGGCAGACTGGAAGCGCCGGTCGGGATTCTTCTCCAGGCAGTGGGTGACGGTTCGTTCGAGCATGGGCGGGATCGAGAGGTCCTGCGACGAAAGGGAGGGTGGATCCTCCTTGAGGATCGCCGTCATGACCTCAGCTTCGGAGTCGCCGGCGAAGGCCCTCTTGCCGGAGAGCATCTCGTAGAGGATGACACCGAGGGAGAAGATGTCCGAGCGAGCATCGGCCGGCTTGCCTTTCACCTGCTCGGGCGACATGTAGCCCACGGTGCCGAGCACGGCCCCGGGCCTCGTGCCCTGGTCCGCCGTGGGCGCCCGGGAATCGGGCGTGGAGTCACCCTCACCTTGCACCAGCCGCGCCAGGCCGAAATCGAGGATCTTTGCCCGCCCGTCCTTCGTCACGAAGACGTTTCCGGGCTTCAGGTCTCGGTGGACGATCCCCTTCTCGTGCGCCACCGCCAGCCCCTCGGCGATCTGGACCTGCAGGTCCAGGGCCCTTCGCATGGGGACTTTTCCTTCCAGCAGTCGCTCGCGCAGGCTCTCCCCTTCGAGGAGCTCGGTCACGAGATAGGGCATCCCCTCGTGGTCGCCTACGTCGTAGATCGCCACGATGTTCGGATGGTTCAAGGCCCCCGCCGCGCGCGCCTCCTGCTCGAAGCGCCTCACGCGATCAGGATGCGCTGCGAACTCCGCCGGGAGAACCTTGACAGCCACGTCCCGGCCCAGCCTCGCGTCGCGCGCGCGATAGACTTCGCCCATTCCACCGACGCCGATTAGGGAGATGATCTCATAAGGCCCGAGCTTTGTGCCCTTTGTCAGGTTCACCGCTTCTCCTTATCAGGTGAGCGCGTGATCAAGCAATCGAGTGATCAAAGCGTCGGTACTCGCCTTTCGCTTCAGCCTTTATCAGAAGTCCTTTTCTGAACTCCAAAACCCAAAACTCATAACTCACAACTCAAAACCCCCTGGCCTTTTCCTCCTCTCCACTTCACGGACTCACAAGGAACGCTTCGAAGATGCCCTCTTACCTCAGCCCCTCCGCGAGAAAGAGTTCGCTGAGACTACGCGCGTAATCGTAGCTGTAGTAACGCCCGTTCATGGTGACGTTGATGCGGTCGATGGATATGACTCCAGAGGGATCATGCGGGCGCAGTGTCCTCCACGGCTCCCTCCGCCCGGTCCTCAGGTCCAACTTGCAGATCGGGGCGCTCACGCCGACATCGTGTTCCCTAACGTAGAGAAATCGGCCATCATCGCTGTAGGTGATGGGGATCTCACCGGGCCGTATGCCCGGAATGGGTATCGGTTCGCCGCCGGCCACTGGAAACTGCAGATAGACCGCCTCCTGGCTCGGTGGAACGGCGGCCACGTATCGCCCGTCAGGAGAAATGGCTCCGTAGACAGCAAAGCAGCCTTCAGGCGCCAGCGGCCTGGGCAGACCGTCTGGGACGTCTTGTATCCACAGGCGCAAAGGCCTTCCTGCCTCTTTGGCACCAATCAGAATCCGGTTACCTGTGGGAAACCAGCGTCCCCCCGAGAAGATCTGGAGGGTTCCCTTTAGAAGCTGGACTGCCTCCCCTGCCCCCGTGGGCATAAGTTCATAGCCCAGGGTCTGTGATTGCAAGACCAAGGACCACTTGCCGTCCGGTGAAAGCCATCCGCAAACACCTTCGCCCAGGCGCACGGGCCAGGAGGCGTCGGCTTCCATTAGGTAGACCGTGCGCTTGCCTGGGCCCAGCTCGTAGAAGACCACCTTCTCGCCATCCTCCGAGACGTACCAAACGCTCGTGCTGCCCATCCATGAGAGGTCTCTCTCTTGCGTGCCACCATGGAGAAGTCCATAGTTTTCTGTCACTAAAGAAGGTCGGGAAAAGATCATCCGGCCATCCTGGGAAACATCATCGAGGACCTGGCTGCCGCTGGTTCTCGATTCAAGGCGGACATGACCCTCCAGGTCGACCGAATAGAGGGAACTCACCAGCGAGGTCTTCGAACCCGTGAAAAGCACGGCGGTTCCGTCGGGCCTCCACGCGAGCCCGTTCAACCCGACCCAGCCGTTGGTCAGGACGCTCTTGTGTCCCTTCAGATCGACGATGGCCAGGTCTCCTCGCGACGATGAGACGTCGATGAGATCAAAGAACGCGATCCACTTTCCTGAGGGATCGAACCGGGCGCAGGCGATGTTCCCCTCCGACTCGTACAATAGGTTTCCGATGGGGTATTCAAGCCGCGTCTTTCCGCCGGTCGTCTCTTGCAGGCGTTTGCTTCCAGGTTTGCGTGCGATGGCCAGATCGGTCGTTCCCGGAGCGTAATCGGCACAATAGACGTCTTCAGCGATCTCTCTAGGCGTCCCTCCACCCAGAGGGACCCTCGCAAGGGTGGAGGCGACCCGATAGCCCCACATGGAGGGAGAGGCCTTGATTAAGAGGGCCATCTCGCCGGAGGATACGGCGAGAACCTGGGCGTTCCGAATGCCCAGGGGTTGGGATTCTACGGTGTCGAGGCGCTTGGCAAAGATCTCGAGGGGCTTCCCTCCCCACGCCGCGCTGTAGTAAACGGTGTTGCCGTCTGGCGAGAAGCGCGCCGAGGTGATCATGCCCCTTCGAAAGGTGAGTTGCTTGTAGGACGGGAAGGGTTGGTCGTAGACCCTTTTTCCCCAGAGCACGCCCGAGAAGGCGCCGCCCCCGATGAGAGCGAGCACCGCCAAGGTCGCCAATGCCCATCTCAACCTGCGCTTCCTCGTTTCTTCAGGCAGCGGAGGAAGGGCAACGGAGATACTTGAGCCCGAACTGACCGATTCCAGGGCGAAGACGATGTCTCGCGCAGACTGGAAGCGCCGGTCGGGATTCTTTTCGAGACAATGCGCCACTGTGCGGTCGAGCATGGGCGGGATCGCAAGCCCTTCGGCGGACAGCGGCGGCGGGGCGTCCTTCAAGATAGCCGTCATGACCTCGGCTTCGGATTCGCCCGCGAACGGCCTGCGGCCGGAGAGCATCTCGTAGAGCACGACCCCCAGTGAGAAAATGTCCGACCGCGCGTCGGCCGGTCTGCCCTTCACCTGTTCGGGCGACATATAGCCCATAGTGCCCAGGAGCGTGCCGGGCTTCGTACCCTGTTCCGCCGTCGGCGCCCTTGAGTCCGGCACCGAGTCACCTTCACTGTGAACCAAGCGTGCCAGGCCGAAGTCCAGGATCTTCGCTCTTCCGTCATCGGTGGCAAAGATGTTGCCGGGCTTCAAATCCCGGTGGACGATGCCCTTTTCGTGCGCCGCGGCCAAGCCTTCGGCCACCTGTGCGCCTATTTCGATGACCTTCCGGACCGAAAGGGAGCCCTCGGCGAGGGTCTCTCGGAGGCTCGCACCCTCCAGCAGTTCGGTCACCAGGTAGGGCGAGCCCTCGCGCTCACCAACATCATAGATGGATAGGATGTTCGGATGGTTCAGCGCGGCCACCGCGCGGGCCTCCTGCTCGAAGCGCCGTACGCGTTCTGGGTGGTCCGCGAACTCGGCGGGCAGGACCTTGACTGCCACGTCACGGCCCAATCGGCTGTCTCGAGCACGATACACTTCGCCCATTCCGCCGGAGCCGATCAGACGAAGCATCTCATACGGGCCCACTTGAGAACCCGGTATCAGCGCCATGGCCGGCGCCACCTTCCCCTCTTCCCGGTCATGGACGGGGCCGGGAATTCCCGTCGTAGGGTAGTCCTGGTCGCAGTTTCTATCAACTAAGATAGGGCGCGCACCGGTTCTTGTCAATACAAGGATGGTCCGCGGTGTTGGGATTCTTGACAGCACTCTGCACTGATTGTATATTTTGAGACATCATCTCTGTCACTCGCCGCAAGACCAAGGCTAGGTGCGGGGCAGTCGTACCCACGAGGCAGCCCTGTAATCGTTTTGCTTGCATGCTCCTCATTCCCTGTGGATGAGTACGGGAAGGGCATGCCTGAAGGCCTGCAAAGGAAGACTGGGGGAGGGGTAACGATGGCGGAGAACGCTTTTTGGAAGGTGCTTTTCTGTCTCTGTGTGGCATGCTGGCCGGTTTCTGTTCTTTCCCAAGGCCAAGGTGGCGCCCTCCAGGGGCGCGTCACCGACGAATCGGGGAGCGGCATATCCGGTGCTCGTGTTATGGTCTCCGGGCCCGCAATGCCGGGCGATACCCGCACGACGAGCGATGCGACGGGGCGCTATTGGCTGCCCTTCTTGCCTGTTGGAGTGGGGTACAAGGTAAGGGTCGAGGCGGCCGGTTACGGGGCCGTCGTGCGGAAGGACATCGAAATCCCACTGGGCGGGACGGCGGCCGTAGATTTCGTCCTGACAAGTGGGACTACGGAGGTCGTGGTCAAGGCAGAAGTGCCGGACATCGACCTCAAGAGTACCGCCATAGGCGCAAACATTGCCCTGATAAGCGCCCTTCCCCTGGCCAGGAAAAGCTCGGATCTGGCCTTCCTTGCCCCGGGGGTGGTTCCCGGCGACATTTCCGGTGCGTTCGACTTCCCATCCATCCACGGGGCTTCCGGACCGGAGAACGTCTATCTGGTCGACGGCGTGGACCTGACGGGCTCTGGCGACGGCCTCGACCTCACGAGCCTCAACTTCGACTTCATCCAGGCGGTGGAAGTCCAGACGGGCGGCATGGGTGCCGAAGTGGGCGCCCTCATGGGCGGCGCCGTCAATTCGGTGACCAGGAGCGGCGGCAACGAATTTCACGGGAGCCTCTTCGCCTACTACTTCGACGACGGTCTCGGCGCGAAGGAGCGCCGCCTCGACAACCCCAACGTCATCAACTATTCGAAGGCCTTCAAGCAATACGACATCGGAGGCAGCTTGGGCGGCTACATCGTGAAGGACAAACTCTGGTTCTTCCTGGCCTACGACTACAACAAAACGGAACGCTCGTACACGGCGGAGGGAACCGACACAAACGTTCTGCTCAACGGACGCCCCTCCTATTCATGGGCCAGGTCGACCGGCTATACGAACCGCGGCCGGAATCCCACCTACGCCGCCAAGCTCACCTGGAACGTCAACCCCAACCACAAACTCATCCTCTCGTTTTTCGGAAACGACGATGAGCGGGACTACCAGCGCAACTTGAATAACCCGATAGCTACGGCCTCGCCCTACCACAGAAACACCAAGAACTATGCCGTGGGCCTCCAGTGGAACGCGACGTGGACCGCCCGCTTCTTCACCGAAGTCATCCTCGCCAGAAGGGATACGCGGGATGACTGGGCTCCTAATGCCCCAGAGGCCTCGAATAACTGGCTGTATTCTTACTGGTACGGGAGAGGTGAATATAGGGGATTCCAGGTCATCCCAGTGGGCCCGCCCAACTCCTTTTCCGATCCCTGGGCCGGTGGCAACAGCCGCATCGACTTGGCGAGCTGGCGCCCCTCTCTGGGTGGAGGCTCTGTATCGCATACGAAGGACGTCAACGACCAGATCCGCTTCAAGGCCACTCATCTTCTTACCGGCTGGGGGAGGCACGAGCTATCCTACGGCCTACAGGGATACGACATCCATTATGACTATGACTTTCGTTACACCGGCCCGGGATTAACGGTACAAACGCCGGGGGATCCCTTTTTCGGAAGGACCTCAGCGGATGGGACCTTCATCCGTTGGGTTTACAGCCCATCGTCGCCGACCAGCTACCTCTTCCGGGCGCAGTGCTTCATGAATGACACCGCAAAGAAGACTCGCCAGCGATACTGGGGCTATTGGGTGCAGGACAACTGGAACCTCACAGATTACTTCATGCTGAAGCTCGGACTGAGGCTGGACCAACTCCACTCCTACGGCGGCAGAAACTATAACTACCGCTTCCAGACCCTTCCGCGGGCGGGACTCTTCCTCAACGATATGTGGGCACCCCGGCTGGGCTTCACCTGGGACGTGGCCCACGACGGGAAGGCCAAGCTCTTTGGCTTCTACGGGCAATACTATGAGCGGGTGCCCAACAACATCGCCATCCGCGCCCTCACGCCGGAGTTTTTAAACTTATCCTACAGCTACGATGCCGCCCTGACGCAACCATATGGCCTCTCCACCACTTTTGGCATTTATCCCGCCCTAATTCAGGGGGGACCCGAGGGCCAAAAGCTGAAGGGCTCCTATAACGAGGAGTGGATCCTGGGCTACCAATGGCAGGCCCGCCCCGATCTCGTGGTGGGCGTGCAAGCTATCTACCGCGCGCTGGGCCGCGCCATCGAGGACATCTCCATCGACGGAACCAACAGTTACATCATCACCAACCCGGGCAACTGGACAAACGTCTGGGTGCCCGACCCGTACGCCTTTCTTGGCCCGCCCTACGACCACTACTTCTACCACTATCCAAAGCCCGTGCGCATCTACAAGGCCCTGGAGTTGACCGTGGACAAGCGCCTCTCGCACAATTGGGCCCTCTCGGGCTCCTACGTTCTATCGCGCCTGCAGGGAAACTACGAGGGCCTTTACTCGAACGACAACGGCCAGCTCGACCCAAATATCACCAGCAAGTACGACCTGCCCTCCATCCTCATCAACGGCTACGGCCTCCTTCCCAACGACCGGACGCACGTTTTGACCCTCTTTGGTTTCTATAGCTTCGAAAACATACCCCTCGAAGTGGGGGCCACCTTCACCCTGATGAGCGGCACGCCCATCTCGGCCATGGGAAACGACGCCGCCTATGGAATGAGCGAGGATTTCGTCAAGGAGCGCGGGACAGCGGGCCGCACCCCCACCCTTTGGGAGCTGGGCCTGGGAGTGCAGTATACCTTCTCGCTCTGGCACAGCAAGCTGGGCCTGCGCGCCGATCTCTTCAATGTGACCAACGAGCAGCGAACCACCACCGTGGAACAGAACTATAACAGCTTCGACAATTCGCCGCGCCAGACCTACCCCTATTTCGGCAAGGAGCTGTCTCACCAGTCGCCACGGCGGGTCAGATTGGCTTTGAGATACACGTTCTGAGCCGTGACGCCTCAGTCGGTTTCGAGTTTGGGCGGATAGGCGCGGGTGCCGGAGTCCTCGATCACCGTCGCTCCGACGGTACGTTCGTAGAATGAAGTGGAACCGACGTAGCCGATGACGGTGTAGGCATAGCCTTCACCGGACATTGCTTGCAGAGCGGCAAGGAGGAGGGCGGTGCCTATGCCACGGCCCCTTTCCTTCTCCTGCACGCCGGCGGGACCGAAGAATCCCCTGAATGTGCAGTCGTAGCAGGCGAAGCCGAGAACGGCGCCCTCGTGCACGGCCACGAAACACGAGACGGGCCTGCGGGCGAAGGCCGCGCCGCACTCGTCCGCCCAGCCCTGCCCAAAGGTCTCACGGACCCATGACAAGACGATGGTCTTCTCATAGGCCATGGGACGCCGCACGCCGATACCAAGCCGTTCCAGCCCCCGCAGCCTCGGCGCCGGGTCGGGAATGTCGTACAGCTTGACCAGCATGTCGGTCATTGCGCCTGCTCCCCGGCTAATCGATTCAGAGTGTAAGGCCATAAGCTGAAGTGATCAAGTGATCGGCTGAAAGGTCGACAAGTGGGGAAGGCCGGAGGACCGCCGATTGCAGGCGGCAGACCGCACAAGAGAATCCGTGCCAGAACTGAACAGTCAACAATCTCAACGCATGGCCGGATGAGCGCTTCGCGTTTTCGCGCCTCTGCCACAGATTTTCAGTCCTTCAAACCCCAGATCCCATTTCCTCCCCTTCTTGAAATTGCACCGCGGCAGCGAGTAGAGTGTTCCCATGCGAATCGAGGGGATGAGGTCGGATGATGAGTGATGCGTTCAAAAATCGTCGCCGCTTTCCGAGAATCCATTCGGAAAACGCGGTCTTCGTGAAAAAGCTCGGTTCCGAAAGTGAGGAAGGCTTCGCGAAGACGAGAAGCCTGGGGCCCGGAGGGTGCATGTTCGTCAATCCCGAGCCGCTGGGGGTGGGGGCTGTCATAGAGATTCTCATTCACACCACCGACCACGTCATCCAAGCCGTGGGCAGGGTGGTTTACGAGAAGGGAAACGGCAGTTCCGGATATGAGGTGGGCCTGGAGTTCGGGGCGATCTCCCTGGAGGACCAGAAGCTGCTTCACAAGCTTTTCGGCGCCCAGGGCACCGTTCTTTCGAACGGCTGAAGTCGCGAACGCCGTTCACATCTCCTAGTTCCGTCCGGCCGCTCCTACTCGAGGTAGGTGTACCCGTCCAGCCCGTCTTCCAGGAACTTCTTGATGCGAGCGGATTCCTTAATGGTTATCCGCTTCTCTTCGATGCTCTCCTCCACCGCGTGCCTTATGGCGTTCATCACGTCGCGTTTCTGATATTGCATATAGCTGAGCACGTCCCGGACCTTGTCCCCCTCGATGGTCTTGTCGATTCGGTACTTGTTCCGGCCGGTGATGTTGACGTGAACCGTGTTGGTGTCGCCGAAAAGGTTGTGGAGGTCTCCCAGCGCCTCCTGGTAGGCGCCGACGAGAAACACACCGAGATAGTAGGGCTGGCCCTCCTTGAATTCGTGCAGATCGATGGTGTTCTTGACGTCGTGCAGGTCGATGAACTGGTCCACCTTTCCGTCCGAATCGCAGGTGATGTCCGCCAGGGTCGCCTTCCTGCTCGGACGCTCCCGGAGCCGGTGAATGGGTACGATGGGGAAGAGCTGTTTTACCGCCCAGTGGTCCGGAAGGCTCTGAAAAACGGAGAGGTTGCCGTAATAGGTATCCGAAATGAAGCGGTCGAGGTTTTCCAGCTCGTCGGGCACGTAGTCCAGTCCGTGAATGATCTTGGAGATCCGGTGGCAGACCAGCCAGAAGAGCCTCTCCACCAGGGCCCTGTGGGGAAGCGACATCATGCCTACGTTGAAGAGCGTGAGCGTCTCGTCCCGGATCTGCAGAGCGTCGTGGTAGGACTCCTGAAAGTTCTTGAAGCTCAGGTTCTGCAGGACCTCGTGCAGGCTGATCACGCCCTCCGGAGCGTCATCAGGAATTTCGAAACCCTTGTTCTCGTCGATCAGCTCGCTCGTGCCAAGGACGTTGAAAACGAGAATCGAGTGATATGCAACAAGCGCCCTGCCGCTCTCGGAGATCACGTCGGGATGAGGGATGTCGTTCTCGGCGCAGATGTCGGCGAGAGCTGATATAACGTCGCTCGCGTACTCCTCGATGGAGTAGTTGGCCGAGGAGGAAAAATTGGTCTTGCTGCCGTCGTAGTCGACAGCCAGGCCGCCGCCCACGTCAAAGTAGCGAATCTTCACGCCCATGTGCACGAGTTCGACGAAGATCCGGCTGGCTTCCCTCATGGCTTCCTTGATGCTCTGGATGGACGTGATTTGGGACCCGAGGTGGAAGTGGAGCAATTGAAGACGATCGAGCATGCCCGCCGAGCGAATCTTCTCCACGGCATCGATGATCTCGGACGCGAAGAGGCCGAACTTGGACTTGTCGCCGCCCGAGCTCTCCCACTTGCCTCTGCCCCGGGCTGAGAGCTTGGCCCTCACGCCGATGTAGGGCTTGACCTTGAGCTTCTTGGACCACCTGAGAATGAGGTCGAGCTCGGAAGGCTTTTCGACGACTATGATGATCCTGCGGCCCATCTTTGTCGCCCAGAGGGCGATCTCGATGTACTCGTCGTCTTTGTACCCGTTGCAGATAATGGGCGCCTCCAGGTTATCGAGCGAGGACAGCACGATGAGCAGTTCGGCCTTGGTCCCCGCTTCGAGTCCGAAGTTGTACTTCCGTCCGAATTCCACGATGTCTTCGACGACCTGTTTGGCCTGGTTGACCTTGACGGGATAGACGCCGAAGTATCTTCCCTTGTAGTCGTAGTCCTCGATCGCCTTGGCGAAGGCGGTCTGAATCTCTTCTATGCGCTTCTGAAGGATGTCCGTACACCTGATCAGCAGGGGCGGGTTCAGCCCTCGCATGCACAGCCCATCCACAAGCTCCTTGATATCCAGGGACTTATTGCGGCTCTTCTCGGGCAGGACTTCCATGTTGCCCTTCTGGTTGATATCGAAGAACCCCTTGCCCCACTCATGGATGTTATAGAGTTCGCGTGCTTCCTCGAGAGACCACTTGGACAGGGACGTCTGGTCTTTAAGCTTGATCTTCTGTACCATCCCTCACCTTTCAGTCGGCAACAGCGGCCAATCGTGATCCTCTTGCAGTTTCGCGCGGTCGAAGAACTAATTCAATACATGAAAGGCACTACTCTTTCAAGCCGATCGCGGACAGGCGTCCGCGGGCTTGGAGCCGAATCGAATGAACTGGCATCTCAGGGACCGGAGCGTGTTCGGGGAGCACCCGGAGCGCCTTCGACGCGGGAACCGGCATCCTCGCCCCTCATATCGATGGCAACCGGACTATGGCATGAGCGGACAGTCAGTCCTTCTCTTCCTCTTCCTCTTCGCCGCCATCCTTTTCATCCACGATGTCTCTCCATTCCTCCGGAAGCGGCTGGGGACCCGGCACGATGCCGGCTATATCGGGATCCACGTCCTCCAGCTTCGGCTCGGCGGTAGCGCGCCGTTCCTTGGCCTCGAGTCGGCGCTGCATCTTCTCCACTTTCTTCTGTTGTCTCGCTTTTTCTTTTTCGCGCTTCTGAAAAGTCGGTCTCGACTTCTGAGCCATGCGTAATCTCCTCAGGGGCCACCTGGCACTGCTCTCTTACGGCTCCTCCCGGTCGGTCGTAACCTCAGGATGACTACCGGCGTGCTTCCAGGCTTAAATCACGTTGATCTGGTCCAATGCGTGCGGCGCCGGCGAACCCGCGCCGCTTACTGCATTAATTCTTCTCCTAGTCCTCTTCGTAGTCGAACTCGCCGTAAAAGCGACCGCCTCCACGCTCCCGGGACTCTCCCCTGGGACTGCGCGGCTTCTTGTTGTTCTTATTGTTCTTCTTCCTCTTGTGCTTGTCCGTCGCCTCCGGGCCTACATCCCTGGGTTTAAGCCTGCTCGGCTTAATCTCAGTATCCTCGATAGGTTCAAGCCAGGGTGTCCTGGGCTGATAGGACCGCGACGGCGGGGGACC